>WLWI01003845.1_pt1 | contig 12836 bp, 4 predicted proteins | sample 6701501 | NCBI WGS metagenome assembly WLWI01 (sample SAMN12718690, study PRJNA515312) | sponge metagenome | isolation source: marine sponge | host: Mycale hentscheli | place: New Zealand: South Island, Marlborough, Capsize Point | collected 2014-11-01
CAGAGAACTAAAAGTTTCATGCACAAATATATTTCAATATTAACACATAGTCTTGATGTAGCTGAAGATAATGGCAAGATTAAATTTGATTTCATAATATCCCACTGACCTTAAATCCTTTGCATTTTTGATGAAAAGAACTATTAATATTATTATAATAAGACAACTGAAAATCAGTAGAGTAGAAAGAACAGCAATGATGATGTAGAAAATGAAATTCTCACACGCTGCACCTGAAATATATAGCAAATGAATGCTCATGGGAGGTTATGAAATTCTACTTGTTAAAACCATTTTGTCTTTTTTACATTATTTTTATGCTTCAATAATTACCACAACTAATACATGTTCCTTCATTTGGACCGGTCACAGGAGAGGTAGTGATATTGATAATATATGAAGTTCTGTCTGTGTGTGTGTTAGTATAGGTAGTAGATAGCAGACTTTGTTCACAGTGTCCTCCAGTCCAGTGTGGAGGACACTGGCAGGTATTATTGTAGACACATCTTCCTCCATTCATACAGGGAGGACTACATTCTGTGGAGAGAATAATGTTAAGTCTATAATAGAAATAATTCACACGTTAAAACTTACCTCCATAACATATACAGTTAAGTCCTTGTGGTATTGTACAATTAGAGCATGATGAGGATGGATTGCAGAAGGAAATGTCAGAACAAATTTCTCTTTGACACATCAATGAAGCTGCAATTTATAGCCTACAATAATTACTAATGCACAGTTATAATACAGAAACTCACATGTACAAATAATCCCAGCCCACTGAGAGCATGCACCTTCTGAAGAATGGCAATCATTTAGCTTTGTCTCTGTACCTGCACATCCTTGGATCTCTACTCCTCTAGTAATTGTGTCAGGAGGTACAGAACACAGACCTGTGATGGCTTCAAATAAAATACAAATACTGAACTTCTAGGAGCATAATTGACTAGTTCTACAAAGATTGCAACTTCAATTATAGCTAAATATATAGTTATAGCCTGAGGTTACCTACCTAATGTGGTTGTGTTAGGATATCCTAACTGGTTACAGGCTACTCTAGCCTCTGTGTCAGTCCATTGTTCTCCTCCACACACTGGCTTCCACTGAAGGTCAGTATTTGAGTATGTACATATTTCCAGATAGTCTTCATAACCATCATCTCCTAGCCACATACTAGAACTTCCATTAGTTGTATTTACACTTCTTACGGCACCAACTGGAGGGCAATCTTTAAAATAATATCCTTCAATGTTGATAATTATTTAACGAGTCAAACACTTACTTGCTTGCACTTGAAATACACAATGTACTAAAGCACTCAATAGTGCCACTAAACTGTAGAATTTCAACATTTCAATGAGTAGATTAGGAAGTTCTTTGGTTTTATTTATATTACCTGTTTTCCCCTTCTACTTGTTTGGAGTTTCATGATGTCACTGTTTATGTAACACAACTTTAATACTGATTTCAATTAAAATTTGATCTATTGAATTAGACTTAGTCAATTTAACCGAGTTAGCAGCAGTTTAACCTCATTTGTGTTGTCATAAAATGACAGTTTTTCTTAGTTTAATAACATATACATGTTTACCTTGATGATTTGACTTGTGATAATGACTTTGGTAAGCAGTCATAATGCCAGGATAAGTCTTTTTAAACTAATGCCATAGTTGTTGTGGTGTTATAGCAGCAATAATAGTTTTTCTGTTCATTGTTTGGCTATACGAACACTCCAATCCCTAATTAGTTTGGATAAAATTGACGTTCCACTATAATTAGAATAGACAGTAGAGTATGAATATGAAAGCTATTGGTGGTCAATGTTATGAGCAAATTGTCAGAAATACATTCACAGACTTATGCTACATTAAAATGATGCAGTGTCACAGTGATATTTTCATAATATATATGTAGCTATACTGCAAACATTTTTAATAAAAGAGAAAAAAAAGCAAAGTTGCATGTTATACTACAAACATTGTTGATTGGAGAGAGAAAATTGAAGGTTGTATAGCACAAAAGGGATTTATTAGGTGATATGTTTCCATGCTGTTGTCTTTTTGCTAGATGAACACAGACAGTTATTTTAGATTGTTTGATTGAATAAATGTAAAGTATTGGTAGCCGATTTCTCTCACTTTATATTTTGAGGGGAAATTTTTGTCAAGTAATATTTTTAAGTGAACAAGTCATCACTCATACAGATAAGAACTTTCAACTTGTGTATTGTAATGCACACATGCAGTTAGAATTACTACGGAATGTTTCTTCAATTAGACAGGTCACAGGAGAGGTATATAGGGATATTGCTAATATATAAAGTTCTGTCTGTATGTGTGTTAGTATACATAGTAGATAGCATACTGTGTTCTCAGTGTTTTCTAGTAGTCCAGTGTGGAGGACACCGGGAGGTATTATTGTAGACACATCTTCCTCCATTCATACATGGAGGACTACATTCTGTAAGAGGTAATGTTAACTATCAATGGAAATAATATAGCTACGTAAGCTTCACCTCCAAAACATATACAGTTGTGGTATTGTACAATTGGAGCATGAGGAGGATGGATTGCAGTAAGAAAAGTCTGAACAAATCACTATGAGACACAGCACTAAAGCTAAGTTTGGTACTAGTGTGGTTGTTGAGGGTCAAGTAACAGTACAATCTGAAAAAAATTGGTGTCATAACCTCAAGACTGTGGTCATTTTGTGTACTTAATTTCCATTGTGGTTTTGTGTGTGTCTACTTCCTGTTGGTATCATTAATAAAAGTCACTTGTTTTTGTAGTCAGTTTTTGTTGTATATATGAATTAGATAAGTTATTACAATTGGTGTTAAAGCAATATTGATCAAAAGAAGCAGAATTTTCCTCACACCAATAAACTAAAAGTCCATGAAAATTCTTGTTTTTTTTTATTCCTGTGGTGTTAATTTTTAATAGACAAAGCTTCAGTTAAAATACTAGTACTGTCTAGTTCCTGCCAAAGCTATACAAAGCACATAAAAATAATTCCAGTGTGACAGTAAAAATTTCAAGGAAGGATTTTGATTTCATTTTTTATTCAATTCTTCAGAAATTTATTGAGAACAATCCAATCAAGATCCATATTATGCACATGAGATACATCTATCAGACATTGTAAGCTTCTATTAGCTATATTACTAGTACAGCTGGAAATATTCATTCAAACAAATTATAATATTTTTCCTCAAAGTAGAGTTTTGAGAATTTTGTGAGTATGCTATGCACTAAAACATGCACATGTTCACACACAAACATGCACTTGTTCACACACAAACAAATGGGCCACATTCACTAAACATTGGGCAATACTTTATATACCTCATCATTGGCCAGGTCCCAACTCCAGCATAGCGAGTAAGCAGATAACACATCACTTCTATTTAATCAATAAATCTGAAACTGAATGTTATTATACTGTTTGTTCATCACTAGCAATTCTTAACATTTATAACCACAATCAGTGGCAGAGCACTTGTGCGTTAAGCAAGCAGTCCCGGGTTCGATTCCCGGTGGCAACCAAATATTTTGAATTCTGTAGTGCTTAAAAAAAAACGAAGCATGTGAAAAAGAGAGAATACATAATGCATATATTATAATTTGTACTATAGTACGATCAAAGTGTCCAATCAGATTGCTAAATTCGAGGTGAATAAATTTCATACACACCTACTAGGAGGTGAATTAGGTAACCATCCAATCACAATTAGTTTTTGTGTGCTTCATATAGCCTAGAGCCATAGTACAAGTCAGTTGCACTCCTCTGTTCGGTTGGTATGGGATTTATGCTATCCTCATGCCATTGGCTCTCTAAATCCCGTACCAACCTACTCGGCGTGGTGTGACCTATAAATAACAATTTATGAAACAATCACTGAAAATATCATGTTCAGGGGTGGAAAAAGGATAACAAACTTGACTCACAAATAACTGACATCATTCACAAACCATTGTTTATGATTGAAATAAAAATACAATAACAAAATTCTAATAGTCATAATATGTGATAATATAAATATACACAATAACTCTTCATGTACTAGTCACAAATAGTTGCATAGTAGTCGTGATGAGTCTCTACTTCATTCATGTAGGCAGTAACTGCAGATTCTTCTTGTTCTCTTTGTAAGTAGTTTAATTCAAGTTGTTCTGGTTCTCTGTGATGTGTCTCCTCATCAGTAAGATTATCTTTATTGTCTCCTGTTAATTGAGCAGGAACACCATAAGCATGATTGGCAGTTAGTGCAGCATCTTCACAAGAACTCTTTTTTCTTTTTTATGTTCTACTGCACATTGGATATATGTATTTTTATATAAATATGAATGAATGTGTATCAATGCAGGAATTTCTAATTATTATCTTTTATAAGGAGAGTAAACAAGTTAATGTGTGTAAATCTATCTCTAATGTTTTTTCTTTCATTATCTTAACTGTATTCTACTTCTGTGTAGTTGTATCTCAATTTGCTGTTGTAAATTCAATGTCCTGATTAATATAACTGCTTAACTGTTTCGTTCAAATGCCAATTAATAGTCAAGATTGGATCCCATTTATCCAACTGCTAATTATGTTAATTTTTAAGTGTGCACTTTAAGGTGCAATTACATCACATTTATCTACAATTCTGTACAAAGGGATAAACGTAATCAGTGTTAGCATGATATTAACACTAAAGCAAATGTCCATCAATATTTTATTGCAAAATTACATGTAATGTTTATTTTATAACTCACCTTTTCTCTTTTGATATCATTTTATATTTCTTCAAAGTAACAATTAGCACTAATATTATTAGCCAACTGAAGATAGCAAAAGCAGATAGAATAGCAATTATAATATAGAGAGTAGAAAAATCTGTATCTGAAATATAAATGAAAAATATTCATTGATTGAAAGTTTTTTTTATTTCTACTTCATCAAACCTTTCATCCTTTGACAGCTTTCTATACAATGTTCTGATACACACATGCAGTTAGAATTACTACAGCATATTACTTCATTTAAACAGGTCACAGGGGAAGTAGAGATGTTGCTAACAGATAAAGAACTGTCTGTATGTGTGTTAGCATAGGTAGTAGATGACAGACTTTCTTCACAGTATTCTCCAGTCCAGTGTGGAGGACATTGGCAGGTATTATTGTAGACACATCTTCTTCCATTCATACAGGGAGGACTACATTCTGTTGAAAGAATAATGTAAAGTACAAAATAGAAATAACTATGTAATCTTTACCTCCATAACATATACAGTTAAGTCTTTGTGGTATGATACAATTAGAGCATGAGGAGGATGGATTGCAGTAAGAAATATCAGAACAAATTTCTCTTTGACACATCATTAAAGCTGTAATGTTAAAATTCTTGTAATTTTACTGCTTAGTGATAATACAGGAACTCACATGTACAGATAATTCCAGCCCACAAGCTGCAACTACCTTCTGAAGATTGGCAACTACTTAGTTTTGTCTCTGTACCTGCACATCTTTCTATTTCTATTCCTCTACTAATTGTGTTAGGAGGTAAGGAACACAGACCTCCTGTGATGGCTTATATGTGGAGGATTAATACATTGAAATTCAAAGAGTGTAGTATTGCCAATGCATTTACAATTGCCACAGATACATCTGCGTTTATAGCCTGAGGTTACTTACCCAATGTTGTAGTGTTAGGATATCCTAACTGTTTACAAGCTACTCTAACCTCTGTGTCAGTCCATAGTTTTCCTCCACACACTGGCCTCCACTGAAGGCCAGTATTTGTGTTTGTACATATTTCCAGGTAGCCTTCATAACCATCATCTCCTAGCCACATACTAGGACTTCCATTAGTTGTATTCACTCTTCTGATGACATCAAGTAAAGGACAATCTTTAAAAACATCTCATCCAATGATCATTATTAAAAAAGTTGAACACTTACTTGCTAGCACTTGAAGTACACAATGTAATAAAGTACTCAATAGTGCCACTAAAATGTAGAATTTCAACATTTCAGTGAGTACTTTTGGAAATTCTTTTGTTATTGTGTGTATACTCCTTTCTATCTAGTTGTTTGATGCCACTGCTTAGGTAACATTAACAATCTAGTTCTTGAAGTGGCCATATTATTTATCATGTTGAACTCTGTGCTTTAGAAAATTGTCACTATGTGCTATGCTATGATTGCTGTAGTGAAGATGACAATGAGATTAAAGTGCATATCTTGGATTGTAAGTTAATAAAATAATATTGAAACTGCTTTACATGTGTGTTTCTCATTACTTGATGGAATAGAGTGAATTGATTTAAAGAATAGGACTAAATGAAGCTGTTTGATGATAAATATTGCTTAATGTGTGTTTGTCTTTTACTGAAGGAAATACAAATATACTGCCATTGTAATGAAAGGCGACATTTTTGGGGCACAAATGCTATAGCTTGTGGGTTCATTTGCTAACCACAGCTCCAATCATATAAAACAATTTACTCAGAGCTACAGGTAAAACAGATGACTTTTCTATACTTAATTATACTCTACCTAACGGGATATTGAATGTAAAGATTCCCTCTGGTACCATATTTTGTACAAAACATGCATCGTTGTAATTATCAAGAACTTCACCCACCTCAAATGAACACAAAAATAGAACTAAAACTTAACTTAAGTTGACAACTATAGTTTAAAAATCCAATTTAGTAGCATTAAAATAACAATAAAGACTAAACTCAAGCTCACTAAAACAACGCCTGATAGCTATAATAAAATATATGATCAGTTTTCATGTAGAGTGCATAGTAGTGCTAAATAACATGTTGGGTCCCATGAAATACAGCTACCAACAAAAAAACAAAAAAAACAGCAACAACTAAAAACAAATAAAATATTTACACAATTGGTTAGCTATTATGAATAATTTTAATATAATTGTTAGCAGCAACAGCAAAAACAGCAAACCTGACAGCTTTAACTGTTGCATATGGGACTTGCCTCTCTCTGCTGTGTTTTATTGTGACCGTCTTTTCTGGTACAGTAATTGGTCTTGCATGACCATATTTGCACTACTGCATTAAGATATAATTAACACACTTTTTTTAATTTATCTAAAGCCAGATTTTTTAGTATTAAAGCCAAAAGTGAATCCTGCTTATTGTTTATAGAGTTTACTGTCATAGTACAGTAGAGGTGAATCAGGTGGTACAGTGTGGTATCATTTGGTACGATGTTGTATCAGTTTCAGAATTGAAATGACTTTAATGCAGTTGTTTATAATAGTCTTTTCAAGAGTGCAACTCTAATAAGTAGTACAGGGGTGTAGCCATAACTGACAAAGTGGTCAGGTTGAATTTGCTGATTCAGCATTATTCAATTGCAGAATTTAGTTGTTATATCATGTAATGATGATACTATCAAATCATGTAAGTAACTAGCCAATTATACCATCACAAACATAATAGCTATATTATTTATAGCTATGGACAATGAATTGTTATAATTGTATAATTATATGGGTGGTGGTTTAAAATAATCAAATGATTTAGCCTAGTCTTTGTGTATTTCGTGAATATGACTTGATATACTGGAACCTTTTACTTGTGGCAGTAAGAGAGAATGTTGTACAAGCGTCAAGCTCTTGCAACTGCATCTTGGAACATTAGTAATGTAAGCTTGATTCCTTCACTTATTACCAGTTGTAGGAGATTGAAAATTGTTTTAGCTAACTAATCTGTAATTCCAATAATTGCAAACAATCGCATCGTCTCGGCACTTAGCCACTTTTCAACTTACAAAATAAACTTATTTTTATTACTTGAAGTGTAAAGTCTGGTTTGACTTTCCCAGAAGGTCAGGAGGTTTGTACTCCTACTTTTGTAAGGATGGCTTGTCGGCTATTACTCAACGGTTGTCATTAAAAAAAGGTAAGAATCGTTTAGTTGAAAAAAGTGGTCCAGTTGTTTCCGGACGCCCCTGTAGTAGTAGTACCTACATTGGGAAGAGGAATACACCTACAGTGTTTAAGAAACTATGGCAATGTAGTGGTTAAGGCAAGTATATAATTTGGAACAGTTTGAGACATGATAAGTGATGTCACTCATAATTCATAGATGTGCACATGTACATTATCAACACTTAATTAACTACTAGCAATTCTTATTTCAATCTAATTAGTCATCACCAAACAACTTATTTTCCCAAAACACATGGATAAGAAAATAATAGGCAATAAAGCTACTTACAGATTAAGACACTCTGTCATATTCTTATTTGCTAAAGTTTAAAATTATGTCAGTAATTCAATCCTATTTTAGTTATCCCTTTTACACTGTTTTTCAGTTTTACTTCAAATGAATCAATTGGTAAGCCATAAATTATGTGTCCATTCGTCAGGCTTGTTCCCTTGCAGAGGACCACACCCCTCTCTCAGTATTACACCTGTATTATATATAATAGCTATGAACTGCAGATGCATTTTATTACTAATACCTTTCAGGTTCACATTGGATTTAAGACCTAGTTGTGTATATTTGTTTATAGATTGTTGTACATTTTAGTACATGAAAGTGTGCATGCTATGAAAGTGCTGAAGATCTTTACATAAAATAACCTCTTTTGTGCATATTTTACTATTTCTTGTGAGTGGTGACGGGCAGCTATAACTCCACTAAGCAACTTTAGCAGTAGAATAATAGTAGCTATTTTCTTAGAATAAAACAACAACAAGCATCTCTGTAGATCAAGTTGAATAAACTCTCACTTTAATATTGACTGCATTATAACATTCAGTTTTCAGTATTATTGATCCAATAGAAGAGTATTAGATCTGTTAACTTGCCTACTCAGTATGCTAAAGTTGGGACCAGGCCAATATAATGAAGTAGATGAAGCATTGCACAGTATTTAGCATTAGTTTATGTGTGAGCATGTGCATGTTCATGTGTGTGCATAAGGTTCTAAAAATTGATAGATGCTAATGGTGAGAGTGTTGAGTTTGAAATAAAATTTAAAAAATTCTCATTACCTAATAAGAATTGCGTTGCAAATAAGATAAAATTAAATTATAAAAAATTTAATGCTGTACAAGTTGATCTATTTTTAAGTCATATGCAAATTAAACGTTTTTGTATGTACTCAAAGAAAGGTATATATTATTTGAATTTCATGTGGGCTTGTATTATTTGTTAGGACAGAATGAGTGTATGATAACCCTTTTGGGATAAATTCAAAGCTTCATCTTGGAGGTATATATGATTCATCATTTACTATCATGTATCTCATCCAGTCTGTCTTCATTTACTGACTCTTTCATTGTACTCACGTATCTTTGTCTTTTGTTATAATGAACTACCTAATTTTCACATGTCTCTCTTTTTTGTGTTAGTGTATAACAAATTGTTATAAACATACAACATCAATTGAAAGAATGTGCTAAATGTAAAACTGCATTCCAGAAAGAAAAAAGCGTGTATGACAATAAATAAATAAATTGTATAGTAATGTCACTGATAAGTGTTATGAAACATAAAAATATTGTAGCTGGAATACATTCTAATTACTATTGTACTGTGGGTTATATTTTAACGTGCAATGGTCATAGTGCATCGAGCTTTTGCCATCTAATTCCAATAATCCATTTTTTGAACTCAAGAATTTCCTATCACGTATGGCCTCAGATTCTGTTTTGGTATGTTGCTTTCTGTTACTGCAGTCATTATCCACAGCAGAATCACTCTGAAAATATGTGTTTTCAATTCTTCCAATTTCAGTGTCTGAAATAACATCATAGTTCCCAGTCTATATATTGTTGTTTGGTATCATAAAAGCAGTTTCATTTATATTTTCAGCAGGAGATGTTAGAGTAATAGGATATGTGTCTTTATTTGGGTCATTATCAATACTATTCTGGGAATTTCTTGAAGTTGTATCAGATATAGGCTTTGTTGAATCTTCAGGTCGAGTGAAAAAAACACGAGGCAAACTTTCACTTGTTTCATTATTTAGTGTTCTGTACAAGTAGTAAACAAATAAATAAATAAATAAATAAAGTTGATCTTGCATGTTGCAATAATAATTTATGTACAATTCAGATAATATTATTTACTGAAGCTAAGTTATAATAATAATAATAATAATAATAATAAAACAGTGCAGTTACCTTTTGTTTTGCTTTTTTAATATTGTAGAAGATAAAAGAGGAAACAAAAGTAGGTATGGCTTTTTGAGCCTATAAAATTTGAACTCCCCAATGCGAAATTCTGGCTACTGGCCTGCCTCATCACAAACACAGCTAGTTGATAAGCCTGGTCAGCGCACTCACCTAAGGTACATGTGGGCGGGGAGATAGTCTTGGGCAGCCAGACCCTTTACCAAGTATGCTAGCATATTGAATCCATTCATGAAGCTGGAGCAAATAATAATCAGGTATACCGCATTCACTGGAACGTACTGCCAATCTCCTAGTTTGCTGATGGTGCAAACACAACTTGGCTCTATGTCAGTTGACCAGATCATTTCCCACATTACGATTGGTAAAGGGGTAGCTATGCGAGACTAGGGATTCTAGACTAGACCTCTGATAAATAAAGCATTTACTGCTTCCTAACGAGAGACAAGTGTAGTATTTGAAACTTGTTGCATGCAGAATTAATTTGAGATATATGGCCCTTAGAAAAATTTAAATTAAGTTGTACGAACTATAGTATTCTAATTATGAGGTAATTAACTTTTCGTAGCTACAACAAGTGAATAGTTTTAAAATCCTTCAATTTATAACTCTTTATATTCATACCGATTGTAGTTTTGTTTGGATATCCCAATGTGTTGCAAGCTACCAGAGCTTCTCTATCAGTCCAGAGTGTTCCTCCACACGCTGGTGTCCACTGACTGGGATCACTAAGTCCACAGATTTCTAAGTAGCCAGAAATGTCACCAGCTCCCAAGCTACTAGTAGTAGAATTATTGTAGACATTTTTGATCACTCAAAGTTGATATATCTTCGAACAACCTAAGTAAGTAGAAGTAGCTATAATTTAGGATTTTTTTCACACTTCTAATTCTCTACAGCTTACTTGTTTCCTGAGCTTTGAAATTGATGAATCAGGAATTTAGGATTACCAGCAGTAGTAGGTTCATTTTTTTTAATTGAGGGGCTGGTTTGCCAGCAAGATCTAAAATATTTAGTCTGCAATAAGACTCTTATTTAACCAGGCTACATTTCTTGGATTTATCAGGAAGTGTAAATTCGCAAGACTTGATAGTTTTTGTCAATCATGTGAGTTGTTATATATTACCTTGATACATGTCAGTTTTGTCAGTTCTGTCAAAGTCCTGGTTTCTTGTGCTTGTCTTTTGTATTAAGAACTTACAATAATATATCTTTCGAAAAACCTGTGCAGAACAGCCAAACCAGTGAATACAACTTCCTGGTGAGAATAGTTAGGCAGAAGCATCTGTGCCCCTATGCAATTCTCTCACAGACACTGAACTTATAGGGAAGGATTACAGGCGAACTTACAGCTGTAGTGATTATATCAAGTTGGTAGTAACAACTAAAACACTAAATGTGAAGTCTCACTATGATAGCATAGTGGTTACGAAACATGCAGCTTCGTATAGGTATTAAAACTGAATTTCGTCCACCCTAAAATAACACAAATAGCAACTTATTATTAAAAATAAACTTGGGTTAAAAACTATCGCTAAAAACTTCAAGTCATTATGAAAAAGAAACAAGTACTAAATTCAAATTCACTAAAACAACACTAGATAGCTATAACAGACATTAATTTACCAGCCTTCATGTAGAGTCATACAGAGTGCTCTGTAACATGTTGTTGGTGATTACCTGATGATATGGATGTGTTAAGATACTGAGTTTTCTAAAATGCCTACATGACATTTACTTGTTGTCTTATGTGTAGCATTAGTATTTGGTGATTACCTAACAATATGGAGGTATATATAAATAGAAGCTGGGATTCAAATGCAAACATGAATTCAACTTGTGGTCATATGAGTAGCATAAGTATTATTGAGAATTATCTATTAGAAGGGGTGTATAAATAGATACTGAGATTTCTATAATGCAAACACGACAATACCTCCACTCCTTGGAGTGTGATAGCACAAGGGTCATTGCACTTCTCTTCCAGCTACATGCATTGTGTAGCAAAGGCAAGGTCCTACTTGGGTAGCTTGAAGGGATTGTATAGTAGAGGGTGGGTTTGAGGATGTTGCAAATATACACGCCCCAAAACAAATAAGGAATTGGGAAGGTATTTACTGCAGGTAGATCAAGTAGAGAGGGAAGCAGTGGCTGCTGGCAGCTCTGTAACAGGTTGGGTTCCATGAAATACTGCTACCAAGAGACTAAAAACAAACGAAACATTCCAAAATTGGTTTTCTGATTAGTTTTAACATAAGCAACTGCTGCAACACCAAGCAAACTCCACAGCTTTAATTGTTGTAACATGAGACTTTCCTTCTGTACTAGTCTTTGTTGTAACACACTTTTCTGCTACAGTAATTGGTCTTGCATATCTAATGATTATAATGTCAACAATGGCCACATTTTAACTACATCATTGCATCTCTGTATTTAGCTATAGCCAATATTTTTAGCATTAAAGCCAAAAGTGAATCCTACTAACTGTTTATGAAGTTTACTTTCATAGTACATGTGGTACCAGGTGGTAGAGGTGGATCAGGTGGTACAGTGTGGTATCACTTGGTACAATGTTGCATCACTTCTGTGAATTGAAATGACTTTGATGGAGTTGTTTATAATAGTCTTTTCAAGTGTGCAACTCTGATAAGTAGTAGTAGTACCAATATTGG
>WLWI01003847.1_pt1 | contig 12826 bp, 10 predicted proteins | sample 6701501 | NCBI WGS metagenome assembly WLWI01 (sample SAMN12718690, study PRJNA515312) | sponge metagenome | isolation source: marine sponge | host: Mycale hentscheli | place: New Zealand: South Island, Marlborough, Capsize Point | collected 2014-11-01
ATTAAACTTAGGAAAAGCAAATTAATAAGTGCTAAATGAAAAGATTTGTGCATTCTACTGGTGGTAGTTGTGGGGGGTTCCCTCCCTTAGGCTCCGTAGGTTCTTCGGATTTGGAGACCTCGCACTTAATAACAGCAATCAGACACATGGCATAATACACAAAAAACGTGACCAATCAATGCATAACACCTCGATTGTCAGTTCACTGTCTCTTTGTCTTTTTTTCTTCTTCATCACTTCATGTGGGATGGCCCACGGTAGTGTAGCTGTGCTTGAAAACAGGATGACCTATGATAATGCAATGCCCAAAACGGTACGCCAAATTCGGTCCTACTTAAGTTGTTTTAGCTGTTATTATTGCAGCTAAAAAATTGTCAGAATGTTAGCCTCTTTAATATAAGCTACAGTGCTTTCCGCTCTACAGTGTGTGTAGTGAACTGAAGATATAATCCATTGTTTCAGTTGTGCAATTTGTATAGAACTCAAGTTATGAAATAAATAATGGATGTATCAAATAATAAGGTGTTCGTACTGATTATTGGACAGCCTACATAAAGGAATCATATTAGTTGTCAATAGTGTTTTGTGAAGGTGTGGATTGTACCTGACTTTTTTGTGTTATATGTTGTATTATTTTGAGCAATCAGTACATGCAGCTGCACCCAATGTATGATGTCCATTTTATGGACCTAATTATTTTTAAGTGGTGCCGGAGTCATGACTGGTTGTTTTTAGCTTCTGTTAAATATTTATTATACAAAGTGTGTTCATTTTGTTAGTCTGTTATCATTTCACTCCACGTTCTTCTCTTTAGTAAAGTCATTTAATCTGCTTTAAAACACCTTAGGGTGGATACATGTGCGAGTTAGGCAGTTTAAATGCGAATACAGATTCTGCAGGCAGCAACTACTTTTTGTCTCCAGTGTGAATGCTGACAGAGACTGCGACAGCAACCGTAACCAGGCCCACGGTGGAACTCTCTGATTGCGATATTGTTTGTTGAGGTCCCTATTTACGATCCCTGTCATCGGACACCTACAGAACAAGTCAAACTAAACTGAACAACTGTTTTATGCTGTTGTGTTTTTTATTTTTGTGAATTTTTCTCTCTGTAGGTTAATATTGGATGGTAAAGCCATTCTCAGCCTAAGAAGACAAGTAAGAAGCTAGCAGGAACTGTAAAGGACTCTGCTTACAAACCATGTAGGAAACAAGTGATTGAACTGAAGTCGTACATCAGACTGGGAGATCAACTTTTAAGTCAGCCGGAGGGTGAGGTTGTAGGAAAAGAAGGGTCAGCAAAGATAACTGCATGGATAACAGAGGTATGTATGAGTTGGGAAAAAGATAACTGTAGAGAGGAAGAAGGGTTGAGACGGAGGAGAATAGAGGCGGAGCTTAAGAGAGCTGATGAGGAAGCAAAGTGGTTTGAATTATGGGAAATGTTCATGCAGATGAATGAGTTGATAGGGATAAACCTGAGAGGCAAAAAGGAAACCAGAATGAGAGGCTTGCGGCAGAGTAAGAGACGGGATGAAAAGAAGTGAGATACGAAAAAGGAAGAAGGTAAACTTGTATTTGGAAAGATTTAGTAAGATAATGAGAGAGTGCGAGATTGATGCTTGTTGAGTGGGCGGAGAAGTTGTAGTCCAGGCTAAGTGAAAAGTTGTGTGTACATTTTAATGAGTTGAAAAAAGAAGGAGCAGGGTATAAAATCTGCATTGTTGAAGGCAGTAGGTGAGACAACAATAACCAATGAACAAGATATGTTTGACTTGTGAGGCATTTAAGTTGAAGAGTGGGGACAATATTTTAGATGAAATCAGAAGTTTGTGCAACAGATTATTACAGCAGGCCAAAACAGTGGAGGATTATACTTTGGCCTAAGCAATGGCAATTATCCAGCAGGTCATTCTAAGTTGAGGGAGGCTCTTTATGAATCTTAGGGATTTGAGAGAGTGTTGGTAAGACAGGGTGTCAGGTATGGCGAAGAGGAATTTTTACCAGATAATGGGCAGTAGTCGTGTTAATGAAGGTAATAGACAGTGGTAGTAGCTGCATGCTAGGATTGACCAGTTTCAACTGTGGAAAAGTCGGGCACAGGGCAGTTGACTGTAAGGAGAGTGGGGCCTGAAGTCCCAATGATGACAGGGTAACTGATCCTCCACCCAATATTAGGCTGCCTACCGGTTTCACCTGCTACAAAGAAGGGATCAACGTTTTGACTGCCCCCATAAGAAGATGGGGAGTACAGTGAAGGAGGAGTCTGGGAGTAGAAGACTTAAATCCTTGAGCACAGCAGTGAAACGTAGTGTAGAGAAAAAGAATGTGGTGTTGGTTATGGTTAATGAAGTGGAGACTAGGATTTTGGTTTACACAGGGCTGATTTTGAATTGGTGCCGAGGACTTTGGTAATGGAAGGTGCAGGGAACTGTAAATAGCAATATATTGCTGGGGTTCATGGTCACATGGTGCTGCACAAGTGCACTAAGGCAACTTGTGAGGTGGCTGGTTTGAAATTAGAAAGGGAAGTGGTAATTGATGAAAGTGTGAATCTTCAGAGTTCATCCTTCTCCGTGATCTGGGAGTAGAGGAGGAAGTGAAGGTCTTTGTAAAAAATTGGACAAGCATGGGAATGTGAATGTATTAACAAGAATACAGATTAAGGAAGAGACTGAGCTTGACAAGGTTGATGGTAATGTTATAGTATGAGAATTAGAGTCTGTGGTTGGAAATCGTCAAGGTGAAGGAGATAATGGCGATGTAATTAATGATGGTGGTTGTGAGAATGTGTTGTGTGCATTTGAAGAGGAGGAGTTACAAGATTTGGGGGATGAGCAGTATGCTTCGATGGACATGGAGGAGGATTTTAGTAAGGAGGCTTCATAAGAAGTGTGTGGATGTTAGAATGATGGCTACGACAGTGGTGAGCTTAAATCAGCAACAACACCTTTAAAGGGATGAGTACCCATTGTAGATTAATATGTTGAGTTGATAGAATGTGCAGAAAGTATTGGACAAGTGAGGGTTGGAAATGATGGCGTAAAGTTTAGAGAGGCAGTAAAAGAACATGATAGTGTTAAGAAATGGAGTGAACTTGGAAAAAGGATTGATAGAGGTTTTTCTTGGAAGAATGGCGTATTGGTAAAATCTCAGTATGTTGCTTGGAACATGATCAGGGACATTTTAGTAATACCAAGGAATTTTAGCAGCAAGATATTAATTGTGGCGCATTTAGGGGAGTGGCCGCTTAGACTCAGATAAGGTATCATCTATGGTGGGGAAGCACTTTATTAGGCCAGGAATGCACAAGGTAATTAATGCTCATGTCAGAGAATGTGAGGTATGCAAGCAAAAAAGCAAAAATAATCCCAGATAGGCTCCAGTGGTGAAGAGGTCATTACTGAGTGAGCTGTTTGAGGACATAGAAGTTTATATTATAGGGCTGTTAACAATTATTAAAGGGGGATTTTGTTACCAACTGACTTATGTATGCTTAGCTACAAGATGGCTTGAGGCTCTGCCACTTTGATCTATCACTGCTAGTTCAGTAGCAGAAGGGCTTTGGTCAATTTTCGCAAGGACTTCAAATTTGGAGAAGATGCTGACTGATCAAGGCAGCCAGTTCTGTTCCAGGTTGGTCAAGTCACTGTCCAGTGCAGACCTTTTTATATCATCTTCAAATGAATGGTGTGGTAGAGCGTATACACAAATCTTTTAAGACAATACTAGGAATGTGCAGTGCATCGGGTCTTGATTAGATTGGTCAAATTAACTACGTTTTATTTGTACATGCGAACACAGGGCTTAGTCCTTTTGACCTTTTGTACGGGTTTCGTGTACAAACCCAACTGGAGGTATTGTACTTTGGATTGTATGAAGTTGAAATCAAAGATCTGAAAGAATGTGATTGGGTGTGGAATATGGCGGAGACGTTGGAAGTGATGAAATATTGTGCTGAGCTGAAGATGGTGAAGTGGAAAGAAAGTAATTTGGGACTAATGAACAGATGTGCTAGATTGTAGTTGGGAAGAAAGTGTTGTATCAAATTCCAGTTCTTAGTTGCAAGATAGCTGACCCTTGGGATGGGTTGTATGTGGTTTTAAAAAAGATTGGTGATGTTAATTATAGGATCTGCAGATAGGATAAGGTGATGCGAAGAAGTATTGTGAGTGGAGAAGGTTGGATGTTGTCGTGGATAAAGAAAGGAATAAGTTAAGCAGCGTGTGATGGTTTTGAGGGAAATGAGTTAGATAGGTTGTAGGAGATAAGTTGTAGGGCAAGTATAGTTAGGTGTTTTTGTATGTGCCGGGAAACACTACGAAGGTGATTATGAAGATTGAGACTGCGAAAAGCCCACCATTTAGGGAGGCCCCTTTCTCTGTGCCATTGGGACTGAGGGAGGAAGTGAAACAAGAATTAGGAAGTTTAAAGGTGTGTAGAGTGATTTCAAAAATGTGGTGGGCTGTGGGAGTCAACCTTGCTGCTGGTGAGGAAGGAGTATGGGGGAGTGAGGTTATGTGTAGACTACAGGCAATTGAACATCAGTCTTTCAGAGACTGATGAACACTGTACTGATAGGGTGTTTGTATTTCGCAATAGTGTACATTGATGATATATTTGATGTATCAGGCAGCTGGAAGGTGCATGTTATTCATTTGGGGAGATTGTTTGAGTCATTGAATGTGGCGGGGCTTACGTGCCAGCGGAATAAATGTAGTTTAGGTAGGGTAAAGTTGATATTTTTTGGTCACATTGTTGGGGGAGGAATTATAAGTGTGCTGGAAGCTAGGATGAAGGCTATCAGAAAACACCCACTTCCTAAGACCACAAAGTAAACTGAGGGCTTTCTTGGGTCTCATAGGGTTTTATAGGTGCTTCATTATAGACTATCACCGCTGTTCCTCTACTTTTACTCCATCGACATCTCGGAATGCGGCTGGAATGGGACTTGCCATGTATGAAGCCATCTGGCACTTCTCTTTCAGTGTATATTGTAAGAAGTTCGCTGTCATCATTTATTATCTGGCATTGGTGACTCTCATGACTGTCAAACAAAAGAACCATAGACTGGACAACTGGTCAATGAAGCTTTCGGAATACAAGTTCGAAGTTGTATATCGGAAGGAATTTGACAACGCGGTGGCTGAATGTTGCAGCAGATGCCGTTGAAAATAAGGAGATGACGGTGATAAAGAGCATCACCATTGAGGAGCGGTTGAGGGTGGGGGGAAGGGTGGGGGGAAATATTTGCCAGCCCATATAAAGGAATATTAGTTGTCAATAGAGTTTCGTGTATGTGTGGATTGTACATGACTTGTTTATGTGTTATATGTTGTATTATATAATATAGATTGTACCTCATTTGTTTGTGTGGTGTATATTGCATTATTTTTTTGTGATCAGTGCATGCAATTGCACCCAATGTATGATGTCTATTTATGGACTTAATTATTTTTATGTTGTGCCAGTATCATGACCGGATGTTTGCAGCTTTAGAGAAATATTTAATGAATAGTGTGTGTTCATTTTATTAGTCTGTTATCATGTCATTCATCATGATGTGTGTACAGTCTTAACTTTATTAAAGTCATTTAATCAGCTTTAAACCTAGCCTTAGGGTGGGTAAAGGTGCATCTTAAAGAGGATACAGATTCTGGTGGCAGAAACTACTTGCTGTCTCCAGTGTGAGTGCTGACAGAATCTGTGACAACAACCCTAGCCAGGACCACACTGATACCTCAAAATTTACATCAAAGGATGTTCATTATTATGATAAGAGGATTTTGATGTTCTTACAGGTATCTACAACAGCCAGCTTTGGGGTGCTGAATTTCGTTATTCAATCTGGGAGATTCTGGGAATTCGAGAGTTTTATTAGATAGTGCATAGCCCTGTCTTGAGCAAAGGACATGTGTTGTCTGATTCAATTTATAGAAAATAGGACGTTTTATAGGAAGAGAACTGAGAAGACAACGAAAAAAAAAAAGCTAATGTTTATGCAGCGTATTTATTCATTTTTTTTTTATCATTTGACAGGTTAACATCTACATTTAACATTTTATCCAGCATCTTCCAACATCGTGTCAATTTTATTGATAACTAAAGAATTATTCTAAAGTATAAACACGAATATAATTTAGGCATAAAACAGTCCTATATTACTCAAAACACCCTCCCTCTGTTGTATATTATAATAATACCTGAGATTAGTTTTCGTACAGATATAATTTTGTAACGGTTGTCAATTAATGATTAAAAAGTATAATTATCAATAAAATTTCCAATTATCAATTAAATTTCAAACATAGACATGTAGGTCGAATTTCAAAGTCACCTCAATGTTAATTTTTTAGAATATGTCATAGACTACATACACTCTAGCACACATAAGACAAGAAGGAAATAAAGATTTTAAAGTATTTTAAATAATTGAAGTTTTAATCAATTTGAAAAAATTAAAGGACAGAAACAAATGAATAAGGACATTTCAATGGATTCAAAAGACAAAATTTGAATTAAGGGACAGTTTCAGGAGGATGTCATGCTTCATAGTTGAAATCTTCCTTAATCTTTGGGTTAAAATTGTGTTATTTGGAACATAATATGGTAAGATTTTACAATCATAATCATGTACATATTAATGCATTGTCATTTTAGATTTTTTTTATTTGAATTGGCATCATCTTTTGTTAAGATGAATTTTTACTAGCTATCTCATATAATCAAGCAAGAATAATGATTTTTTTTACTTAAATTTTTAATCATTGTACTGCTGGCTTTATTTATTCATCAAAAATAAATGGTCATACTGCTATTTATCCCTGTTAAAAAACTGATACACATACAACTATGTTAAAAACAAAACTATACTGATCAAACTGAAGTTGTACAAACATTAATTCAATTGTGGCCTTAAACATTATTAGCATTGAGGAAAATTAGAATTTTTATCGAATATTTAGGAATTTTGTCCAATTGTAGGCTTAATGCACATGAAGAGTTTAAATTTCATAACTTGTTTAGTAGTTGCGAAGTATTTTATCTGTGAGTGATGTTTTGTTTCACAGTCATATTTTTTTTTTTCTGTTTTATATCATTATTATTGTGTGCCCTATCTCCATTTTATGTACAGGATTAGGTGAGGAGATTGTCAAAAATTTTGTCATAGAATTCGAGCTATAAATTATTAAAAATCAATCAGAGGTCTACCCCATTCTATTTTCTACAAAAAACAGTCATTTTTATGTTTAGTAATTGAAAATTTTTTTAGGTCAGACAGAACAACTTCACTTTAGAGCATACCTTTTGTAGACAGTACTTAAAGTCTTTGGTGGTCACTGATACAGCTGGACTAAACTCTAAATCTGATTGTGTTAGAGACAATTTTAACTTGATGTCTATAGTATAACAAAAACAGGCGGGTGATGTACTACACTCCTGAAAGTATGGGCCAAGAAAGATGAAAGTCGACATATTCAAAACGATAAATAAAGTTAAGAATGATTGCGAGATACCTATAATGTGGGGTTATACTCAAATAAAACACAATTAATATATAGAGTGAAGTTTGTGGATTTCAGAGCGTCGTAGCTTCCATTTATTGGTAACAGTCTCGCTGCTTACAATAGTAAGCTCTTATCTCACATGGCCAACTTTTAAGTTGATGTCTGCATCAGATTTTTCAATACATATAGAGTATGCTTTAGGGATCAATTAACAAAATATGCCTGGATTGGAAACATCCAGTAGCTAATATAAATTTGCACTGAAATAATACTTTGGTTTTTCATTTTTTTCATTTTTTTTTTCTCAATCATTTTTCGGCACTGTTTAAAATGATAACTATAATCACAACAACTAATATATACTATATGCATTATATAGAACTGAATCAGGAAGTGTAGTTACATCTACTAGAGCACAAGAAACTGTTTGATTACAATTAACAAATGTTCAAGGTTGTTTTGTTATATTATTACAGTCTCATCAATAAACATCAATGAATCTCTTATGCTTATTGAAGCTATAAACTTTCCAGGCATATTCCTATACCATGAGGGAGTTTGCGATTGGTTGGAGAGTGTAACAAAATTCCTTGACTTTTTAACTGGTTAGATAGTTGACAGCGATCTTAAATTGTGCATGAAAAGTTAGTTTCAGTCAATTACAAAATTCACAAGGAAAGATCTGTGGAAACGGTAATTGCTACTATGCTCATACTTTAAAATGTATATGAATTGTTTCATCTGGTAAATGTGTGACCCCAAAGATTGACTTCTTATGGCCCTTCATTGTATTTCACCATAGACATATTCAATTAAGGTTATGCAATGCCCTGACAGTATTTCAGTATGTCATAGAAGTAGTGTTGGCTTCATGTATTAATCATAGTTGTTTCTATAGCGACAATGTTTGACTGCCTGACTGAGCCGGGACTGACTTGCAAGATGTCCAACATGAAATTGGCAACACTCAGAATGAGTTCATAGGTCAAAATATGTTTTGTTTTGAGTTGTGGATACAGTATCATAAAGTATATTCGCTGAAAAATTATTGCAGCGCACACAGTGGACTTTTGCTCTGATTCTAAGTACCATGGCATTTGTGCCTGGGACAGTCGAGTGGACACGGTAAATGACAGAAATATTCATCAAGTTGTGTTCACGAGTGTCACTAATCTTTAGCCTTTTCAGATAGAAACATTTAGATCTATTATGGCAGTAATACTGTCAATGCATCATGTGCATGTCCTTAAGCTTATAGCGAAGTTTTTCTCGAGACAGCTTCTTGGAGATCAATACAAAATCTGTGCACAAGAATTTAAAGCTATGTAATACATTAGGAAATACGTAACTTTGACTTTTAACTATACATTTGGAATTTCAAGTTGATCATAGACAATAAATTAATAGTTTCATTGATGGCGGCTTCATAGTAAAACAAACTTCACCAGAACAAGTATATTAAGCTTGACAAAGTTAATTACATAGTGATTGACTTAATAAGCTTCCTAAACTGGGTAGCTGACACTTTTTTAGCAGAATATATCACGACAACTATGTTCAAGATGATGACCGCAATCATCTCGATGAAAGAGGTTAAGATGTAGTAATAGCCAATAATGATGAAATCATCAAAAAAATGAAGATAAGTCTATTTGAATCTATAATTTTAACTTAAAAGAAAGCACCAAGTGCTCTGTAAATGCATATTTAGGTAAAAATGATAAGATAGTTTTAGCAATCAGTTAGACTGTCTACAGTAGTTAATTTCATAAATTCTCGGCTTGTGTATCCTACTAGAACTGATAAAAAATGACTCTATATATATTGGTAATGGTATAAAACCAAAGAATATTGATGAGATCAGTCAATGCCTTCTTGTTTTCACTCTCATTAAAAAAAATTTTATTTTAAGTTGACATAATCTATCAGTAAAGTCACACTGTCTTTTATTTTAACTTTACTAATCACCAGTTTGTTATGATAATGGCTCTCATCAATGCCCACAATGGTAGTATTGATTGATCTCATTAACGCTCCCATGGCTGAGCCCTAGGAACAAACATATTTTGTTTTATACCATTACCTATATATATATAGTCAGCCTTGTTTTAATTCATTAGTTTAATCACTAGAACGCTACCCAAGCAGCGAATTTATGGAATAAATCTTGAATCTTTGATTAAGTATCTATATCTGGTTAACTACTGTAGCCAATCTAACTGACAGTTACAACTACCTTACGAGCGAGTACATAAGTCCCAGATGTCAAACAAGATGTAAAAAATGATGTATACCATCAACTTGTAATTCAAAAAATATGAATTCTAGAAAAAACCTCGACAATAATAATTAGTAGATACTGTTATTAGCCAATTTCCTTAATATGCACATATAAAGATATAACATACCGAAAACTTTGCCTCATCTTTTATTTTTATTGTAATATTGGTGGGAATTTTTTAATATGGGTCTTTAACATAATTTAATTTCTGTAAACATTTTCACTGAATTGTATTTTTGGCATTCATCAGGAATAATATAATTTTCTATACTTAGTGTCCTTGTAATGTACTACAGCTCAAATAGTAAAATATACGAAATGACGCAATCAAAATTTTTTTTATCCACATTAAATAAATTTAGAATGTGACTAGACTGCTATTAATACCTATCTTGATTCTTTGTACTTTTGTTATCATACAATAATGTGTGCACCATTTGCGTAGATTTTGCAGACCTAATGTTGTCATTTTATTTTCGAAATAAAAATAATGCTATAAATTGTTTTACTTGAACCGTGTTCGTTACATATCAATGCATTCTTTCCTCTTCACTTACGTGATCCCTCTTATAAATATTTATTTGTTGCAATAAATAATTTGCTGTAAATGTGAATAATTGGTTTGAAAGTGAGGTATAACATTAAAAAAAACTTATACCTGACAATCATTTTCATTACTGTAATAATAGGTTGAGTTGATATAATACTAAATTTATAGATAAATGTTTTCCTACTATAAATATTCTCCTCACTACTGTGGGCTCCACGGTCGCCGGTCGCCCACACTGGAGATGAAGATAGAGAAGGAGAGAGAAGAAGAGCAAGAGAGACTATTACGTAGATGTATTGTGTGTGTTTAATGATTATGAACGATTGTGATTATGATTGTGATAATGTGGTTATGGTTAAGTTTTATGTCATGCGTGTGTTTGCTGCACGAGGAGTCCTTGGGGTATATAACCTTGGTCCTCCTCGTGCCCAAGTCAGTTGTTAATTATACTAAAATTAGTTAACAAGACATTGTCAGTTCGGTCAAGCTTCGGCTCCGACCAAGAGGAGAATTCTGGTGGCAGCAACAGTGTTTCCTCCTTACGTGCGTGTTACCTTGCTGAGCTTCGGGTCTGGCGCGGGCAACCCCCACATTTGGTGGCAGCAGTGGGACCTCTCAAGAACACGTTCGAGAGACCTAGAACATCAACTACACGGCCCAAGATATTCGACCCACGGAAGACATTCCAAAACCGAGGAATTCCAAGCTTTGAGCTGAGGTGGAGGGGATATTACGCAACTGAAGTTTCGACTTTCAAAAGCATCCAACTACGTAAGAGTCTCGACTCCTGAACTGTTGGCATTTTTGTTTTTTTGTGTGATTCACCTCTATATTGTGTAATACCTTCGTGTCATTCATTTCTAATATTTTTTTTTGTGTTTGTCTTACCTCGTTTATTCATTTCGTTTTATCTTCTTGTAGGTCTCTGACGGAAGGCGAGGACGCTCTCCTTCCATGACTGAGAGAGGTGTTGAAACGAAAAGGAGGCAGACCAAGAAGACATCTACGAAGTCGGGGAATTCGTCTTACCGACCGTACTCAAACACGATATTGAAGGATCGTTCGCCATATCCGATACGGCCGGGGAGCGGTACATCAGCAGAGGAAGAAATTAAGAGTGAGTCGGAGAAATCTGAGGATAGCATAGAGGTTGGTGTAGAAGGATTGGGGTCTGAGGAGATGGCGAGGAAAGCAGAAGAAAGTGATTTTATGAAATGGGTTCAGGTTATGGCCGAGAGGGATGAGGCCAGGAGGGTGGAAACAGAGAGATTAGAGGAGGCGAGAAGGGAGGAAAGAATCAGAATGAAAGAAGTGAGAAGGGAGGAAAGAGTCTGAATGGAAGAGGAGAGAAAGGGGGAAGGAGTCAGGATGGAACAAGCAAGAAAGGAAGAGATGATGGCAATGTTTAGTCAGCTCAGGGAAGAGACGTCTATAAGGACTAGTGAGGGAGAAGAGGCGAGGCGCAAGTATCAGGAGAGGAAGGAACTGCAGTCGGAGAAGCTGAGGGCACTGGGGAACTTCGTAGAGGGCGTGGAGTTGTTGGGGTACCTGGGAAAGTTTGATAGAACAATAGAGGATTGCAGAATACCGAAGGATACGTGGTTGGAAAGGTTGTTTCCCAGGCTACCTGAGAGATTGTGTGCCAGGGTAGACAGTGTTAGAGAGGGAGATGACTACAGAGAAGTAAAGAGAGTTTTGTTAAAAGCTATGGGGGAGACGACGCTGACGCACGGGTATAAACTGTTTGAGTTGAAGGGAGAAGGCCTGAAGGCTAAGAGACTACTGGAGAAATAATGGAAGTGATAGAGAGTGAGTTGGGGGGTGATGCAAGGTTGTGAGTCGGTCAAGGAGTGTGTGGTCGCTTTGGCCACTGCGTTGACCCGAAATGTTATACCACCAAGTGGGAAGGTGTTTTTAGAGGGAAAAAAGATGGAGAGGATGAAGGATTTGCGAGATGCATGGGAGACTTGGATGGCCGGGAGATTAAAAGGGAATTTTTACAAACAGATTGGTAGTACGGGGGGTCGTAGTGTGGGTGAATATAGGAAGACTAGTTATGGTGATGATTTTGGCACCAAGGGTAGAGAGGGGTTTAGCCCGATCACCTGTTCGAACTGTGGTGAAAGGGAACATAGGTCAGTAGAATGTAGGAAACCTAGTGGGAGTAGCAGAGCGGGGTATGGTAGTGGGCTTAGGCCATTGACATGTTTTAGTTGTGGCAAGGCGAGACATAGGAGCGTTGAGTGTCCCAATAGAAAGGTGGTGAGTGCGGTAAAGAGAGAGCCGGTGGTGACTAAGGTATCGAAGATCGTGGTAGGGAAGATGAGAAAAGGAAACATTGTGTGGGGGAAAGTGAATGGTGTGGGGGTTGCCCGCGCCAGACCCGAAGCTCAGCAAGGTAACACGCCGCACGTAAGGAGGCAACACAGTCGCTGCCACCAGAATTCTCCTCTTGGTCGGAGCCGAAGCTTGACCGAACTGACAATG
>WLWI01003849.1_pt1 | contig 12821 bp, 12 predicted proteins | sample 6701501 | NCBI WGS metagenome assembly WLWI01 (sample SAMN12718690, study PRJNA515312) | sponge metagenome | isolation source: marine sponge | host: Mycale hentscheli | place: New Zealand: South Island, Marlborough, Capsize Point | collected 2014-11-01
CTTTTTGTTTCTTGAAAAGCAAGTATTTTCGCAGGAATTTTCTCACACTTTGGAGCTTAAGTATAAAGTAAGGCTTGCTTAATGCTGTAGTTTCAGAATAAACTGGGGTCAAGCCTAAAAAGCCGTGGTTTTTTTTAGAAAAGAGTTTCCCGCGCGCGCGTTTAAAGGGCATACGTACCATCCCACATACATATATACATATAACATATACCCGATTTTGCATTATCCACCCCTAATACTGTCTCGCTCGCTACGCTCGCTCTCCAATAAATAAATTTATAAACATCCCCGATTTTCGATTGTGTTACCCCTGTAAGTGTCTCGCTCGCTACGCTCGCTCGCCAATAACATATACCCGATTTTGCATTATCCACCCCTAATACTGTCTTCGCTCGCTCGCCAACAAACATCTCCGATTTTTTCATTTTTACCCCTGTAAGTGTCTCGCTCGCTACGCTCGCTCGCCAATAAAGGTAATAATAAAAGTTTTAATAATAACAAGCTTACAGCTGTGGCAATGTTGACAATTAGTATGTCATCCACTCAACATTGGTCCTACTGCCAATAGTAATCATTCTTCAAGAGTATAATAGTACAAAGTATTATTTGACTAAGTTGATAAATTAATTGGATATTAAGCTAGCTCATTAACAGCTATAATATAATCAAAGATTTTTATTTCAGTTTTTTAGCTTAAAAATTAAGTTACACTCTTTCGTAAAATTGTTGTGCACATTGTAATACTAAACAATTATTAAATTATTATTATTATGTATTTCAAACATACTTATAATTGCATGTAAATTTTAGTCTATTGAGTCCTGAAGTCTTATTAACCATAGCAAATGTGATATGAATTATTGAAGTTTAATGAAACAACTTATTCAAAGAAGATTGTATGTTGTGTGAACACAATGTGTCTGGCTACTTGATGCCACATGATTACTATTAACAAAAGTTATGCAATATTATGGGAAAATGCTTAGATATGCTGGTGAAACAATTTTGACTTAATATACTGTGCTGATAAAATGACTTTTTATTTCATCAATGCATAGTAGGTCTAAATGTGAGGGGCTTAGCCCCTATTCTGTAATAGTGGGTTAGTTAGTACCCTCCAGCCCCCTCCCCCCCCCCCCCCCCCCCCCCCCCCCCCCTTTAGGTATGCCACTGATAATGAATCAGTCATTTTTATGATTTTGTTTGGAAAAATACCTACTACTAAAATCGCAAGTCTTAAATACATCTGTTAGATAAACATGTGCTTTTGATCATATAAAGGAAACTAAAAACTCCCAAAAAACATGTTTACATTTCAGTTTACATTACCATAAGCAACATTATAAGACATACTAACAGTTTCTGTTTGCTCTCTCAATTCTACAGTCTCATAAACAGGTATATCTGATTGTTCCTGTGTACTTGCTGGTCTCTGAACTGTCTTGCTCTTCATAATCTTATGAACAAATAATGCTCCAATAACAAAACCAATGGAAATGCCTACTAAGAAACTCAGTGGTAGAGCTGCTATGATCATATTTTGAATATTGTTGCTGTTTTTCTGTAAGTGCACATCTGAATTAATACATCAATAATTACAGATAGTATTCAACTTACAATACCATGTTCAGTAGTCATTGAAGTAACAAAAGAAATGCTTTTGTTGATGTCTGTTTTAATCATAAAGAACTTATATAATTATGTGAAAACATTTTTTCACAACTAAATTATTGCTCAATCATAAAATTTAATACAGGAAAAAAAATTAATGTTGTCTTTGGAAAATGTAGCAGAAGTAGAATATCAAGTCATTAAAAGAAAATTGCAATTTATAGCACTATCATTTGTTGAAAAAATTAAATTTGATTACGTTATCAAGAATAATAATTTATATACTGTGTTTAAATAGTACAGAAATTGATAATATGATTAACTTAAGTGAAATTAATAAATTATCACAGTTATGTATATTAATTAATAATATGATAATTTATTGATTTTATACTATTTTAAGTACCTAATCTTAACATATTGACTATTTATTGTATTATTGTGTACTTAAACGTATTTCACTTCGAAAAGTGCTTACATTTCTCACATGGAGTGTGATTCCACATTCGGTTAGCAACTCCACATTCTATAGTTTTACTGTATTCAACTTCACTGGAAATACACCTCACAAAAGCTGTTGTAGTTCCAGATTCTGTTATATTATATTTCAATATAATGTATATAGGAGGTATTTCTCAAGAAAACACAATTACCTGTAAGAGCAGACAACTTATTTATTGCTACCATTCAAATATCAATAATAATGTACCTATGATAAATTTCTTATTGATGTTGTTTGAACCTGTTCCTGGAAATATTGTTATGTTGTATTTCACATTAACATGCAGACCTAAAGTAATAGCTGGTAATTGTGTTCTCCTCTCTCTTAAGCCGTCAGCTGGAGTGGGAGTTACTATAACCAAATAACTATCAGTCATGATGTCCACTAATTGCCACGTCATTAGTAAATAGTTTATGCCATTTACATAGCTCTTTAGATTTAGTGTAGCATAAGAAGTTGCAGTTACTACAATAAAAGAATTGCAAATTAAAATCATACCAAATAATGTAGGAGATAACTAACATAGAGTTGAACATTTTATATCAGTAGACCATCCAGAAGCAGTACAATTAGCTGGATACTCTAGAAATGTTGTGGAACAATTCTGAAAAATTTTCCAAGCACCATCAGAGTTTAAGCTGTAGCTTCTGTTTTGTATATAGTTTTCAGTTTGATTTTCCAAGAGACAAGAACCTAAATGTTAAATAATATAAGTTGTTTATGAATATATTGTCAACAGTGGAGTATTATATAAAACGGATTGGAGTACCTATAGCATCAACATTATTTCCCATAAGGAACATTGAAAAACGAAAGATATATACAATTTAAGTGGTAATTTTTTATGAATACTCTTAATTAAATTTTACAGCTTCAGGCCAACAGTTCATTTAATATAAGTTCTTGAGTGTTTTTGTCACATTAGTATCTCAGCATAATTGATTATTATCAAGCTTTTCTTCAATCTTGACATTGTGCCTTTGTCACCTATATAGCTACTTTTTTCAATATTTTGTTTCTTTGCAAATTATTGAAATAGTGAAAGTATAAGTTAAGTTTATGATGTATAGATTTTGCAATTACTTTTAAAATATAACATGCTGTGCACATAGTACACAAACACAATTAGAATTTTACAAGCAATGTTCAAATCATTAGCTACTCAATTAGTTTTTGCACAAAAAAATATTTGTTCATGTTATTCTGTAACAAATGCTCATAGGACATAAAGCTATGATATATTAGTACAATATACAGGAAATTAATCATTGAATTATTGAAAAAGGATGAGCCTATTATACGAAAAACACAACAATGATGCATTATTAACATTATTGAAGGAAAATAGAGCTTACATTTTTAATATCTATCTCCAAACCAAAATTTAATGTTTGCTGTGTACCATTATAATTATTATCATATTCATTCAATAACTCCTTCACTAACAATATATATTGGTAAATTCTCCATAATTTTTTTTTATTATAGTGGTGCTATTGAGTGTTAGTACACTATTATTTCTGCAATGATCAATGGTAAGCTTTATGACATTTTTTTATTATTTAGAAAGTTAACAAATTTATAACACCATCTACTAAAATTTATTAATACAATTTTATTTGAGATGGTATTATGAAAACCATACATGATTTTAAGTAACTAGAAAAAAAATCAACACAAATTAGAATAGGACTTGTGATTAATCAAACTAATGTGGTAGCAGTTGGCTGCAAATATAATAGTGACAAAAAATTGATCAGTTCAAATATTTTCTATCTATTTGTTGTAGAGAAGTTAACATGTTATGCAATAATGATAAAATACACATTTTAATATTCTTTTCATTACAGTAACTAAAAATGGTATTTGAAATGTTAGATATACTTTGCCATAAATATATACTTTGTCATTTAAACTGGACTATATGATGTTTAATAACTTTACATTGAAGAAAATATAATCTTTTATATATACTGCTAATAAGATTATTAACAAAAATCATCATAGATTTTTTATTGCCACTTATTTCACTAGTAACTACTAAAATAAGCCTTACCAATAAAAAAATCTGATGAAATTTTGGAGCAAACTGAACTGATATTAACCCATATGGAACTTATACCAGGTATATTTATAGTAAATAAAGTTTGAGGTGTAGTAATTTCATACATATTGGAAGCTGTTGAGGTGACTACAATGTGGAAGTTTGTAATATTAGAATTATTTTCCCAACTTATAGTAAGATTCTCATCGCTCAAAATAAGCATTATAGCAGAAATATTTGTAGTAATTAAACCATCCTCTGCAAACAAACATACAATAGTTGCGACAATCACAACAACATACTTTATAATAACATTAATTCAGCTTAAGAAAGATATCCTTAAAACTACTAACAAGGTTTTGTCAAAAATCATTCAAATTTTTACTATTATGCTCCAGATTGCTTACACATTATAAATTACACATGTAACCTATTACATGAGTCCTAGTGTGTGTGATTAAGCAAAATATTTTACAAGTATGCTAAAATATTTTGAGGAGCCAAAGGCCAAGTAAATAAATCCTCGGTTACTCTAACAGAGTGTTATAAGTTAGATATCTTAATTGCATTAGTTTGTACCAGGTTTGGTAACTCATGGTATAAAGTTGGCAGTGAAATTCCAGGGGCTGCCCTCACCTCAAACTGATATTTTTTGCAGCTGTACACACCAAAGAAGGGGGTGGGGGGTTAAGCCCCCCTAGAGGAAGGTAGCTGTAAAAACCAGGAAAAATGGCAAACTAGGCTGATTTCTATAACTAATAGTGTATTAGAGCCTAGTGAGCTTGCAATACAGACAACATATGATAACACCCTGTGTACTTAAACAAAGTGATGGAAGTGGGGGTCCTGGGAGACACAGCCCTCCTCCCAGAGTTATGGCTTAGGGGGAACAGAGGGCACTCTGCAAGTTCACTTAAACAACTTATAACTTGTAATTGAATTTCATAATGATTGGCTCATAAGTTCAATTCTACTTGCAAAACCAATAAAACAAGTTACTTCTCACAATATCAGTACTGAACTACAGAATACAGTTGGAAAATCTGCTTTCCTTGGCTTCTCGTATAAAGAAATAAATTAGTGGTCCTGATAGAAGTAGAACACATTTATGATGTTATTTTGATTTATGCTCATACAAAGATAATGCATTGAACTGACAAACATTGATAAGGAATTCATAAGGCGAAATGAAAGATTTTCATCTTATAATTTTCTGTTCAAATTCTGCTATGACTTTATAAACAGTTCTATCTAGTTAAGTTGATATCACATTGTATGCTTCTTTAGATGTATAAATGATTAATATCATTATTAATACTTGTTGTAAAATTAGTTCCAACCAGATTGTTCCAGTGAAAGCTTACTGAATACAATAATCTCATTCCATGATGGACATCCCAAGTAAGAAAGTAACTGTTACCACACTCATATGTGTTTGTAACACTACATACCTCCACTGAAACAAAAGAAGAATAAGTGATTCAAACTGCATTTACAGTTTGACTATTTACCTGCCCCGAAAATGTTAGTCATAAAGAATCCCACCAAAATTGGTAGCAGCATACTCTCTGTTCGAGCGCTTTAAGCTAGCTATACCTGTGTGGCCACGCTAACCGGTTAGCCATGAGGCCAGGAGTTAGCTAAATGAATAATAATAAATGAAAAACAACCTTAATTAACAGGAATGGAAGTGCTAGGGTGGGGTGTAGCCAGACCCTCTACCTACCGCAAAGCGGAGGAAAGGATCTGGTCAAACTTACGTTAACGAGTTCTTTTGCCAAGTCAGCAGTTTGAACCTCCAGGAAGTATTAGTGATGTCACTAATATCAGTAAAGGCACTGTTGTTTAACCAACGGTATTTAATAACAAAAAGGAGCCGCTCCATAATGGAGGGGTGTGCTGTGGGCAAAATGGAAGATATAAATGAAGTGATTTCAAGTTGTGCTAAACATCTTGGTTATGATAGTTTAAAGGTAAAGCAGAGTGAAGCTATTCGTGCATTTGTGGAGGGGCATGATACCTTTGTGTCATTACCTACGACGAATTTAAAGCATTAATCTCTTTCAAAGGCACAGATAGTAAATTTCTCACAGTAGCCTTTACATTCTTGCCATTATTACTATGAAAACTCTTTTTTCTCTTGCGATCTAACGGCAGCACTTCGTGACACATACATAACTTTCGTTCCATCCCTCCTTGCTTGAGCTTTACCCGGCCAACCCACAGCAGTCGCCTTAATCTTATACTTGCGCGCATAAGTAATTTACACCCACTAACGACAAACGGATAAACGTGGCATGACGTGCCATTTGCATCCGTCCAAGAAAATCGTGGACATCTGGAACAGCTCGATGTATTGAGTTTGTCCAGACCCTTTATCTAACCATATATCGGTAAAGGGTCAGCACACCAGACTATCCCACGAGGAAGAGCAATAACCTCGGCAGTAGTAAAAGGGGTGTGGTTACAGCAGCTTGAAATATAAAAACTATTCCTGGCCTCGTAATTAGGGAGGAGTGGAGAAAAGCAAAACTTGTATTCTTAATGTTACAATAAAGCAGTATCCAAAATAGCCAAGCCATATCACTCTGACAGAGTGAAATAAGTGGTTTGTTCCATGCTAGATATCTTCACAGAAGTAGTCTGTACTAGTGTTGGTGGTGACTCTTCTTGGGTGTAAAGTTGGGATAAAACTCTAGTTGAGGTCCACCGTGGCAAATCCTGACAATATTGTGTTAAGCTGATGTTGGGTAGAAACACATAGCTATCCAAAAAATGGGAGATAAATAATTACATTATATATTATAATATATGTTTGCTATTATAAAATCTGAGGATAGCTATAAGTGCTCTCTTCACTGTTAAAAATGGGGTATTTAGTTGCACCAAAAAGAATGTTTATTAACTAGATGCGCTGTCTTGACACCCCAATTTCCACTAGTTTTCTAATCATTGCATCTTTTATCATGTATGTACGCTACAGCCATTGATTGTGGTGTTGTGCCATCACTGAATTTTATTTTCAGACATATCTATTTCCCCTGTATATTGAAATTCTTCCACATCTTGCTATTTTTATTATTAAAATGTAAATATGGCTATCATTTCTCTGTTGTTGTTTTTCTTTTCAATTTTCAATAATTTTCTGGTTTATGGACTGAAGGAAAACATATATCACTGGCTTTAGTCAGTGATTGTATGTTTCCCCTTCAATGCAGAACCTTCCATGTGCTATTCTTATAAAATGTAAGTGAGCACTGTAAATATTTTGGCGTGAAAACCCACCAAATTAACACCAAAACGGTAGTGTGAATGCACGCTTCTACTATAGTGGTGTGTGTACTTTATGCTCAGGTAGCTCCCTGAACAACGGCTGTGTCGGAACCTCTGCTGCAGGCAGCCCCTCCCCCTTACCTTTATAACTGGAGACAGCAAGTCCGGCACCCAGAAACAACAAACATTTCCATAGTAACATCATTTTGATGTTTCATTCATAGTTACAATAATGCATACATTCCATCAGTCTCTATCCATTAGCTAGCACACCTTACTCTCTATATAAACAGACAATATCTATCATTCTTGGCTGTTCTAAAAGTAATATTTGTAGCTGGAGACTTTGTCAGTAACGGAATTCTTCACCGAGTTGCTCCTTCGTATCAGCTCCCATCTTGCTGGTAACTAGAGTCGTCATCCAAGCTAGCCACCAATTAACTCAACCTCACTCAACCTCGGTCAGCTTGGGCTTCGGTTATCAGCTGGATACTGGCGTCAACTGGTCGTGCCTTGGCTGTTGTGCTCTCCTCCTTGGCCTGGACACGGTCGGGTTGGCTGGTCCTTCACCTTATAGCCCCGTAGTGAGTGGAGTTACGCCCGCTCACTTTACACTCATTAATTGGTGTGTAAGCACACGGTCAATGTTCCATGTTCGGGTCTACCAGAGATCTCACAACCGCCGCAGTGAAGTGCACACTCCTGTGCACTGGTGCACTCTACGGTCGCACCGAACATTCGAACATTGTGTGTGTGTGTGTCTGTGTTTGTGTGTGTGTGTGTCTGTGTTTGTGTGTGTGTGTGTGTGTCTGTGTTTGTGTGTGTGCGCCTACGCGGCATGCACAATTTTCCATATATTTTTGTTACCTCGTGTTCTGCGATCAGTTCCTCATTATTCGATGGTTGTTCAATTACTTGCTTATTTGTCTTTGAATTACACCAACCTAAGTCAACAACTTGATTAACATAGCTACTCCTAGCTATTTGCATGTCCCAGGCGTTCTCCTGGGTGGTCCTTCGAACATTCCTAACCAATTGAGCTCAGGGACTTACACCCCCCTGAACACTCCACACCTATCTAGCTTAGAAACTCACATCATCATAACTTTAAAGAAAGCAGTCTCTCCCCTTCAATAATTACAAACACATTACTATGTTGACAGTTTTTTCATACTTTACCATTTTTTAGATTAGGATAAATTGTAATGGCTATAACTAAGGGGTATGGTTGGAGCTATTGTATTATTTTGAGGGTGTAGCCTCAAAGAATGTAATTTTTTTGCATCCATATAGAGTATATTTGCACTTCCTGCCTTGTGGTGTGAAATTCACACCTCAATTTGTTTAGTGTGAACTGTTAGGTCTCAGTTAATCCAAGTGGCTGCCACCAGTTCGCTTCTCTCTCAGTTATGGTACTCCCTACGCTATACTACACCTGCTCTAGTTATACTGGATAATTATGATAGCAATAGGAGGAAGTACAAATAATATACGAGGAAGAAGAGACCCAGAGAACCCAGAGCACTAGCCTTATATAGGCCAGGCCTCTGAGATCGCCAGAGAAACACATGACAATAAAACTGACCAATAAGACACAAACAACACGTAAAGCACACGCATGAAGAGAAAGTTCTAGATGGTAATGTGGAAGGGTAGGGTTACAATCAAAGTGTGAAATGGTGATAATGTGGGTGAAGTGGTTAAGTTACATTTTGTAAACTGTAGAGTCAATTGCTCAGGTTCTTACATGAACTTTACGCCCCAGTTTTGCTGCGACTAGGGAGGCGAGCATTTCACACTCAATTTGGTGCCTATTTGTTTACAGTGTGGCAGTCACTTCTCTCTCTCTCGCTTTTTCAAACAATTTGGTCGATGTAACACATATCACTGATGTTTGTAGTAAGTGATATCTCTTTCTCTATATTGCTATACTCTTCTAGTACATGTGCTATTCATGTGAGCGTGGCAATCATTTCAATTGTCAAAAAAATATTTTGGTTCATATAGACATGATGAAAGCATGTACTACTACTGTAGTCAGTGATATCTTTTCCCCCTACTTTAAAACCCTCTTCTGCACAATGCTATTTTGCTAAAATGTTTATGTGGCTATCAATTTTCTCTTTCAATTTTTGAAAACATATATCACTGATTTGCGGTCAGGCATATTTGTTTTGTAATGCTGTTCGGAACCTTACATGTGCTATTCTTATAAAATGTGGGCATGGCTACCAGTTGTTTCTTGTTAATTCTTTTTTTTATATAATTTTCTGGTTTATAGACTACTATTAAACATCACTGACCGTTGTGGATAAGTGATATCTCGTTTTCCTTCACCATGTAAATCAGTGCTCTCTTTCAGTTGTCAAACAGTTTTCTGGTTGATAGACTACTAGAAACTTATCGCCACACTTTTTTTGTCAGGGACATGAGTTTCCCCTAATTTATTGATCTTCTGTACCTTATACATACATAGCTAATGTGTGCATGGCTATCAATCCTCTCTTAAGCATAATTTTCCATCAATATTCTGGATCATAATAATATACAGAGTAAGACATTATCATTGACTTTGTATCTAATCAAGTGATATGTGATACTCTATGCATGCACGCAGTCTAACACTTTTTGAATCATATACAATGGGTATCAAGTTTACAAACATTTCCTGGTAGTTGACTTACAGAAAACGCATATATCTATCACTGACACTATATGTACATATTTTCTGGCAATATATTAAGCCTCTTATACCTCTTTCAGTCTTCCAACTATGTTCTGTGTAATTTTGCGGAAGATTTGTGACTGACTATTGTAAGGCAGACCCTTTTTCAATGCATCATACATGAACTACTTTACAATGCAAGCATGGCTATTTATACATGCCTTTTTAAACTCAATCCATAAAATTATTTTGTATTTATTATTTATTAATTTCTTAGATAAAACTTTGCGATAGATGTCAGCGAAACACTTCACAGCTGAAATCTCCTGTTGTTGAACTTAATCCTATACCAGTTGAACCAAAGATATGGCATTTAGTGGGTATGGATTTGATTGGTCCATTAAAAAAAACTAGTAAGGACTTCCAGTACATTTTAACTGTGACAGACTATTTTTCCAAGTATGTGGAGGCAGTTCCTTTGGAAGACAAGTCTGCCATTTCTGTTGCAAAGGGCATCTTCAAATTATATTGTCGTCAAGGAGCACCTATTCATTGTATATGTGACCAGGGAAAGGAATTTGTAAATAAGGTATTAATACTAAGTTGTAAAATAATAATAGTGTTGCTACAATCACACAGCTTGCCTGCATTATATATATTATTAACAGTATTAGGTTTTTCTCTAATTATTAATAAGACAAAAAGCTACTATAGTTAACCAATGTTATTGTTTTCCAGCCAAGAAATGACCGAATGATTGAAAGAGCATATTATTATTATTATTGTAATGTAATAAAACACTAAATCTTGTTGATTAGTTGAACAACAACAATCCATCAGTAATAACATAATTTCAAAAATATTATGCATAAAATTATAGCTAGCTATTACTATCATTATAATACATAGCTTACTGAGAATTGCAAGAGAAGTTTAGTGTCAACATGAGAATCACATCTGCCTATCACCCACAATCCAATGGTCTTGATGAGCATACCAACCAAACACTGAAGAGGTAATATTATATTCAATAGTTTCATCTCACAAATTAAAACTAAAATTTTTACACTATCAATTTCAAAATTAATGAATGAGGATACAGATGACTAGAGTCAGTATCTACACTCTGCATTATTTGCAATTAATACCAGTATCCAAAGTGCAACCAAATTTACACCATTCAGAATGATGTTTGGCAGAGAACCAGTTTTCCCATTAGAAGCTGAAAAGCAAAGAAAATTGTGGGCCCGTCGCTAGTCGAGAGAAGCTATAGGCACGTACAGGGGTCAGCTTAAAGTAGGCTTCCACCAGAGTCAGCTAATTGCCCTCCCTGTTGGTTACGAATAGCTGTTATGTTAGCAAAGATTTATTCTGGACGTATCCAGACACAAAATCACAAGCACGAGGTACAAGACTAACTGACTGACAAACGTGATACACAGCTTAAATACATATACATGACCACACCTACAATTGACACAAATGCTGTAAAGTTCCTGTACTACAACGTACGCATCACACTTAGCACACACGAACCTACAATTAATCTAAATATAATTACACGCATCTAGCTACATGACTTGCACAAACATCATAATGAGCTCATGCTAATAAACATTATGACAATGTTCAGTCTGTGGGCATGTCGATGACACGCCCACAACTCCTCCCCCCCTTTCAAGCAGGGCTCGCTGGGGGGTCTTTCGGGTGATCCACATCCAACTTCTGCTGAGAGCGTCGGCTACTTGATTCTCTCTGCCCGGTCTGTATTCTATCGAGAAGGAATATTCTGTCAGCTTGAGTGCCCATCTCAATATAAGCTTATTCATTTGGGGTCGGGTCATCAAATCCACGAGTCCTTTGTGATCGGTAATGACAACGAATGGGCATCCGTACAGATAGAAAGAGAAATTTCGAATTGTGGCAAATAGTGCTAGACCTTCTAATTCTTGTGCCAAATACCTGGACTCCAGTCCAGTAGTTCTCCTTGAATAAAACACTACGGGGAGTAACCTGTTACGCCTTCTGACGGAAAGGACACCGCCCACCCCGGATGCCGAGGCGTCTGTCTCAACTATAAATTCGTCCTTCTGACAAGGGAAAAAATAAAAAAACATTAGAACACAAAAAGGATAGCAACTCACGAAACAGCGAGTCACGCTCACTGGTCCACTCCACAGTATTACATGCCGACGCAGCGGTGAGAGGGGTGAACTCGGCAGCAATGGCAGCAATAGCAGCAAAGTTCCTCACGTACCATCTGAAATATGAGGCCAACCCCAGGAACGATTTTAGACTCTTTCGTGTTGCCGGTCTGGGGTAGTTTCTGAGAGCCTCCACTCTTCTTTCTGGGATTGATATTGTCCCACTTCCAATCTTGTGACCAAGGTATACTAGTCTAACCTTACCAAACGCACACTTACTACTTCCTGCATTTAAACCCAGCACTATTAAGCTTCCCAAGGACTGTACGCAAATGGGCTAGGTGCTCTTCCCAACACATTGAGGCTACAAGGATGTCATCAATGTACAACAAAATTCTCGCAATCTTTCCTGTGACCGAATGGCATACAGGAAAACTCAAATTTCCCAAATGGACTTTAACTCTAGTCGCTAACAAGAGGTAGTGCCATGCATTCTTATTACCTATCTATCATACGTTTGGCAGGAACTGGGCTGGCACCCGTTTAACCCGAGGTAGGTGTGTTCACCCAACCCTCACATGC
>WLWI01003851.1_pt1 | contig 12817 bp, 8 predicted proteins | sample 6701501 | NCBI WGS metagenome assembly WLWI01 (sample SAMN12718690, study PRJNA515312) | sponge metagenome | isolation source: marine sponge | host: Mycale hentscheli | place: New Zealand: South Island, Marlborough, Capsize Point | collected 2014-11-01
ATGATATTTTACAGTTGTCTGTATTATTTGTGTGTTTATGTGTGGAACAGTAAATTTATCATTTCATTTCTTATTCTTTTTCAGTTATCTATATTTGGTGTCTGTGTTTTTTGTAGGTGAAGTATCGGGGGGGGGGGTGGAGTCAAAGGACAAGTATTTGTCTGTATGTGTCTTTTGTTGTTGTTTTTTACCGTGATTGTGAATAAATAATCTAAGTGGTGTGTGACAGTGGATATCCAGAAAAACCCGTGTAAAGTTGTCTTTTCATTACAAATGTAAATTTAATTGCTTTTTAGATGGTATTTAGATGTTGATGAAATAAAGGACTACATGTTTAGGTAATCCAGTAAAGACATTATCGACATAATGGTGATCAAAAACTAGAAATTGCCCTTACCTAAATAATATCTTCCACTGGATTCAACTGTTACAGAAACCTGGCTCCCCATTGTAGTTCCAAATATCTGTTGACATATTTCCCCATTATGTGATAAACATGTTGCATTTAGATAAAATTGAAGTGGCATTTGTTTCTCTCTTCTAGTATAGAATCATTTATATAATTTTTGGTGTGCTAGTTCTGTAGCACATTTCACTGGAACACTAGTGAAAAGAGAAGCAACATCAAATGGAACTAATTTCATTCCAGGTGATAATCTTGATTAACTATAACATTTGAATTGTACAAAAACTGATCCCACTGCCACAGTTGTGTTATGTACAGAATATTTCTGAAAGTAAAAATTCGAACTAAAATAGGACATGTGTCACTTGAAAAATCAATTCTACTATTTTTCTTACAAATTAATGTCAGCTTAGTTTCATCAGATGTCAATAAGTGACCTAAGTGGTATTAAAATACATTATTTCATATAACATAGTCAAAGTGCTTAGGTTAAAAATATGACATACTTTTAGTTTCAATGTATGTATTAATATAACAAACTTTCAATTGTTGTCATTATGCACATGCATTGTGTTCCATACATTCAAATGCAGTAAGGTATCACAATATTCAAACCAATTTAGTGCAACTTTTATCATACTTCATATTTCAATTTCTAAACAAACAAATAATGGGCAAATTGTGTTTAAGCCCTATACATGTTAACCAAGTAAGATTCATACATGTTGAGGAACCACTCTTCAACAAAGATAAGAAAGAGAAGAGAATGTTGTGTAGTTAATATTTGTATCATGTCATTCTGTTTATACTTATACTTCGGCAGAGATGCTAGTTTAAATACTTGGAGCAGAGGCTATACTCTAGATGTTAAGCAAAACCTATGTGCATTTTATGGTAAAAGCATGAAATTTTGTACATAAGTTGTATGTAATAAGTACTTTGATATTAGATGTGGAGCCAACGCAGATTTGACCTTTGGTGACCTTTATTTATTAATTTACACACCTAAATTTGAAAAAAAATTAAAAATTATTTCGCTTTTTTTTTAAAACCATTCATGTGGGGTATCAAATTAAAGCTCTAAGTTCACATGTTGTTTAAGCGCAGCTTATGTTGGCGGTAAATTCTCAAGGGTCCTTCATTTTTTCGTGAATAACCACTTTCTGGCATCATTTAGTTTCTCTAAGTCACTAGTTCGGTCATACAGCAAGACAACATATCGCTCTAGTACTGATAAGGTTGATTCACCTATGTTATCTTCCATAAAGAGAAGGTCCTCAAAGGCCTCTGTGACATCAGGAAATACTAGCCATACCTTCCTAGCTGTCTTCTTACCTTGACCTCCAAATGCTGACACTGTGTTGCATCCAGTAAAAGCATGAAAGACTGGTAGAGTTTTACAGATTTTAGGATCCATGCCACTGATGACCTCATGAATAAGAAAGTAAGAAAAGTTAGCCTTAGTACCAAATGCCATCCATAGTTCATCTGGATACATTTCATGAAACTTAGATATCGCTAGTACCACCAAATCAGTGTCTACTGTACGTACTAGTAGCTTTCTGCTACCTTTCTGGACAGCATCAAATGCATGAAGCAAAAGGCAGGTGTCAGCTTCTTCCTGAGAGCATGGACTGAGGTTTGAAAGGTCTTCAACAGCCATGGTACTCAAAACATCTTTTTCATCTGTTGCAAAAACCATCTTGCCATTTTGGGATATTTTTTTAATTGCTCAGTCAAAATTTTGAATAATTCAGTTTTATTTTCTGCTACACAAAGAAAATCATCCCACTTCTTGGGAAGAAGAGTGGTTGCAGATACACGTCTTCGAATTCCCTTGCCCCATCTTTCCCTTGTAGAAGCTTTTAAGCTGTTTCGAATGTATTGAGGCCTTAGTAGTGAAACCTCAACTGGTGGATGTTCAAAGGACCAGAGTTATACTCCCCCCTGACTCTAGCTATAGATATGGCGCAACCGCTGTTGTGCTAGCAATGGCAACTTTGCCCATGCAATAACAGGTTAGGGTCATATATCACACTTTTAAACTTATGATTAAAAGGGATAAATAAGTACGCACAGTGAGACAGAGCCTGTGGGTAAGACATATAATGTGAAAGGCAACATAGTGATATATTCGTGTGTGCATATTGGGTGTTATTGGTGACAGTTCAAGTTGAAGAGTAATTGTTTATTGTTCAGGTTGAGTCCTGAACAGAATGTAAGTATCCCAAACAGAATGTAAGTATCCCAAACAACATCCACTCTCTTAGCTGTTTTCAGGTACTTCGATATAGGCAAAAACACGTGATCAGCATTAATCTTGGAATATTATTGCTATTCCTGGATGCATCATTTGTACTGCAGCAGCTCCATCAATAAATGGTTCATCAACCCCTGGCATGTTAACTGACTTCTTGTCATCTAGGGCAAGACAGTCAAGTAGGTCAGCTTTAGTTTCTATGCCGAAGTTTTCCTCCAAGTGACAAAGATGGGGGAGCAGCTTGGTTCTCATGTGAAAAAAACAAATCCAAATTGCCAGACCATGTTTGATAAGACACATACAATCTCAAGAAAATATTGCAGTTACTTTTTAAAGCATCAATTTGCATCTTTTGTTTGGAAGAGCTATGATTAAATGTATGTTTTAACAGTGGCAATTTGTTCTTTGAAATGACATCAATGACTGGCTTTTCACATTTGACTAGCCTTTCTTCCACAAAGTTCTGATACTGCTCTACACCTAGCGTTTCAACTTTTTTAACTGTTTCTGCCACAGATGGATCCAAAATATCTTTGGTGTCCAAAACCAATAGATCTTCACTCTGTTCCAAAAAAGGATTGCCCATCTCTTCAAAGACCGCAACTAAAGACTTCACCTCCTTCAAAAAAGTAGCTTGTACTGCTGGAGTTTGTTCATGATGTCTGTGATTATTGCCTTTGGTACCCGCTAATGACGATTCAAACTCCTTTACCATTCTTGCCACCTCTGGACCAGTCACCATCCAGCGCTCTAATGCTACAGGATTAGTCATCAAACCAATGGCTCCTCCAGTGGACCCCTTTACATCAGCATTATTTTGCTCATGGCACTGGTCAATAGCCATGCAAGAGAATACTTTTTGTGTCTTCTAAACAACAAACTTCCAGTTGCAAAATTCTTCAAAAACTGCTGGATGATTTTGTGGTAGCAAGCTCATGTCACAGATGTGAACTGGCAACCATCTCGAATAGTGAGTATGATCCAGAGCAAACATCAATGGTACTATCTGTATTAAAAAGTACAACTGGAAGTTTCCTTCTCTAAGGGATCTGATAAAGGAGCATCATAGTTTCCAATGACAGTGTTTTCCAATAATAGTAAAAATGAACACTATGTTGTGATCGAACTTGACACCACTGCTCCAAAGACAGAACTTCAGCATTGTTATTTACCTCTATCTTGTATTCATCATATGTATGCTGAAGCAGAATGTGGATGCTTGCAGCAGTGACCTGATGAGCATGTCTTGTCTTTGCCACTTGACTAGTACTAATGAAGGAATCAGCAGTACCAGCACTTGTTATATTGGCCTGTACTAAACCACTAATCCAGCCACTGCCATCAAGCCAATCTCCCAGCACCTATAATAACAATGAATTCAAGTGTAAACTTTTGTACATTTGTGGGCAGCACAAGGGAATCATTATACAATAAAACTTGCTTTTAATGGATGCTGGTGCTACATTTGTGTATTCTAATGGTAAATGAGCAACTGAATGAGAGGATGAGGCAGACTGACAAGTAATTACTGACTTATGTCGATCTGTTCTCTCTGACATGCGGGATGGATGCTGAATAAGAGAGATGCCTGTGCCATGAAATGACTCTTTTGCTGTAGCTGATGTGGGGTTGTAGTCTATGTTGTCTACAGCTGCTGTTGTGAACAAGCCAGAATTCAATTTCAGGGGACATACAACACCATCAGCAGAATATTGCTGACAAATGTTCACACTGATTTTTTAAGTTAGCTTCAAAACTTGATCATAGGAACAACACATACCTAGATCAAAGAGAGTATTAATAAGGTTGCGACTGCGTGTAACCGTATGGATTTTCATTGATATATAAAGGGGAAGTGGCATTTCACGATCTTGGTTATAGCAAACCGTTGAAGAGGAATCAGTTGCTCGTTTATGTTTGACACTGTTAATATAAACATCAAAAGCTGAGATATTGAAAGTTATGCTTTTTTGTTAGCAAGCTGGGTTTGGCATTCAATGTTGGGACCCTCAAGAATCATTACAGTGCAACTAAACATTTGTGGCGATAGTTAGCCTCTATTTATTGCGATCATGTCTCCAGCGGAAAAAAAGAGCAGTGTCATTAAGTTCAAGTGCACATTTACGAACTTTCATGTCGAAGTCATAGGTGCAGGCATTGTGGAGCCCTGCATATCCAGCTGTGATTCATCACAAAAGATACATATAGCCTGACAATCAATACAGTCATGTTGAGAACGTGTTTGCACACCCTCATTAGACGGACTAGCATCACTAGCATTAGTTCAGCAAACACAGAATACTCCCATAAAATCTAAGGACACATAACATACTGGTAATAGAGACATCATTGAGAGGATATCTTCAGTGAACTTACCATTGAGGCTCAGTAGATTCTATAAAAAGCCCATACTAGTACCAACTACATGATGTAGTAGTCTTGTTGTCAGGTGAAAATACATGTCATTTACACCTTCTTGTAAAATGTGGTCACAATTACATCCACTAAAATGACCATAACTTTGAAATGAAAATAGTTCAAAGTTCAGAAGCATCTGTGTGAGCTGACATTGTGTTCCTATATGGTGGGGCGAGTTACAGGACTGATTATCAGAACCACATTTTGTGACTGTATTATAAATGTAATTCTACTAATAGCAGTATCAGTTGTAAATGTAAAGTATTACCACTTTGGCTTTAATGTAAAGGAATTAAGTTTGGATGACATTTTCATCCATTATTTACGTAGTATTCAACATACAGTGTCATGTTATCTTTATTATATGCTTTTAGTCTCTGTGGTGGCAATCCCCAATTTCCTAGAACAGTACACATCACTTGGAATAGTGCAAACAATTATTTTGAAAAAATATCAATTCCTGAACTGAACAAAATGTTGCCATTTAGTGTTAATTGTTCTGAAGCAAGCAACAAAATGTAAGTTAATGTTATTAGCTGTTGACTGTCAGGTGAAATATGTTAAATAGTCAACTTCTGCTTAATTGCATGCTACTTAAGTGAAACAAAATTCACAATCTGATAACCCCTACACATTTGAGATTAGTAGTAACAATAATACTATTATGAATATAAATACTATAATTATTCAGAATGATATCTTATGGAATCTATTCTTCACACGACACATGTGGACATCTTAATGCTCTAGAAAAAGCTGATGTATTAGAATTCTCTATTAGATTATTATCTAATCCATCAGAATGGATTCCTCTTTCAATTACACACATTAATATGCCAACAACATCTAATTGCAGACGTGGATATTGTGTGCAAGACAATGACACCTTGATTTCTAATCCTGGTAACAATTACAAACCTTACAGTAAGATGAATATTCAGATATGTGGATTTCCCCTCAATGAGTCTGTACAACTACGCTGGCTCATGTCGACTAAATTTAATGCCCGTAATCGTACATTTGAAGATAAGTGGAGTTTGGATGACATTGAAATAAAATTAATTAAGGGGAATATTTCCACATGTTTAATGAAGGACAATTTTGATAATCCTACACTAAAGTAAGTCCACATTATTAATTAGAAGTTTAAAGGTATTGTGAATATTGCCAAACTGGACATTAATGAATTTTAAATACTTTTAACTATTCTTGACCTTATAGATAAATGTACAATTATACATAAGCATTTTATAACTTTTAATTACCTCAAGAATAGCAACAAAAAAAATTAATGGTACGGAAATATATTTCAATAAGTTTACATACTTAAAGCCTTACTCACAAATTATTAACTATGAATGTATAACTATACTAATTTAAAAATTGAGTTTAGCACCATTCCATTATTAGTCAGAGTGTATACATAATATATTATATATAGTATGTATTATATAATATTATATACTATACTGAAGTAAAAACAATGTATATGAAAATTGTCTTTCATTAATTATTATCTACAATGCCCAAAACAAAATTAATAAGGGTACCATTTAATATTGCTCAATACACGATGACATTATAATTATAAGAATTTGCAAAGTTTACGCATAAGAACTCAATTGCCCTCTATTTGACATTGTACAGTAAGCAATTTGCTCCTTCCTTGAACATTGAAGAAATGGTAATTTGTTAATAATATTATATTTGCTATTGTAGATTGCGTTAAATTAAGCTTATATTGAAATTTTTTTCCTCATTAATTGTAAGTAGCCACATGACAATAAATACACCACCCTTTGGTTAATCAACATTATTCAAATATCACTATAAGACTTCTTATAGTCATACTGTACGAGTGGCCATTGCCTCACCAATTTTTTAATTAAAAGGGGTGTGGTGAAATACCCTTCCCCACATGCTCAATACAGGAACACCTTCAGGAACATATTAGATTATTAACTATAATTAGCCTACCTTGCCATTCACTATTCATGCATCTCACATTTCACCCTATTCACTCCCATTGCTACTTCCCATGTACTCTAAAGCACCACCCTTGTATGCTCTCATCACACACAATTTCTGGTTGGTTTTATATTATATTGGCCAACCCAACTTGTAAAGTTCAGTTCTGATTATATAAGCATTATTTGACATCTTGGGAGATACCTACTCCTCTCTGCTTAGAATTAAAACTCTAGCTTGGGTCGAGGGTTTGAAGGAACTCGGTTTGATCGCTGAGAATCCTTTTGCACATTCCGAACTGGTGGCGGCGCTATTTTATTTCGTCTCTACATGTCTCACCACATCGGGCATGGCTCATATTGTCTTTTAGAGTCCTTCTCCCATGGTTGTTGTGGCAAAGTCTTCTGCGGGGAACTAACAGCTAGTAACCATTTTGTGAGATATTCCCAGAACTTCGCACTAGCCTTCTTCTTCGTTGACGTTTAGTTTTTCAAAGCTATCTTTTGGAATAACGAACGTAGCGCAGAGGTCTTCCTTATAAGGAGTCAGTTGATGTAGTTTTTTTTATGGCCACACATTCTTAAAATTGTTGAAAGAAAAAGCGAAGACTGCCACATAAGCAGACCAGGCATTTGTATAAGATCTAATTTTTCATTTTATTAAGTTTATTTTTTTTACTGTGTTGTTTGTTTTATATGTCCAAGTAGCTATGTTAGCTATACAATATAGACACTCTATAGTTATACTTCAAAAGTTATTAATTGACATGCACCTACTCATTGTTTATAAAAATCTTTGCATTGCAGTACAATAAATGTGCTTGTACTTTCTGGTTCAATTGATCTAAAACTTCAAAATTGTCCTTTTTAATAGGTTGAATTCTCTAATTTAATGAACATGACGATAAGGTTAAATGGGTGTTGTGGGTGTGGTTAAGAGGGTGTGGTTACCAATCCAATTTGGCTTCCTACTCTTTGGCTGAATTATTATAGTATTATTAATATTATAGTCAATAATGCCCTTGTGAGTCAGAAACGACTACAGACAATGTGTGTATTTATGAATAATTTATGACCTCAATCTGTTTGATATGCATTGCCTAGAATTTAATGAGTAAATAATCATTATCTCAGTCAGTAGTAGAGGCAATTGAAAAACTATTAATGTAGCTAAAAGTAGGTAAAATCAGTGAGGAACAATCATGTAAGGCAATAGCTTCAAAAAACCTACGTTTACAACAATGAATAACATAACAGTGAGTCTGAGAATCGAGAAACATAAAACAAGGAGAATAGGAAATCCATAATGCAAAAAGAATGAGCTAAATAGAGGAAGAGAGAGAGAGAGGAATAAGACGAATTGAAACAATTCAAGAATAAAGAGCAGTAGAAGGTAGCTGAAGTAACTAAATTAAGTGGTAGCAAATGATAACAATGGATATAAAATACCATGCTTTCTCAGCATTTGAAATTGTCCAAAGTGAGTACAGAGTACAACATCAAGTGTCATGGGTACCTGCTAGTAATATTATATTATTAATTTTACTGAAATATTGTTATATACCTGTTAAATTAAAGGGTAACTGCCACCTGTTTTTCATTTCTATGTTTTTGGTTGTATTTTATAGATATAAAGTAGTAACCAATGTAGACATTTTTTAAAGTGATGGGATTAGTATTTTCTAAGAAAATAATACCCCATACTCCCACACATAATTAAGTGAACAAAGTTTGCACGATATCACAAGTTAAGTAGTTACAGCTGCTCAATAACTCTGAAGTGTTCAGCACTCTAAACTCTGCAATGGATTCAGTTTGGTAGCTCTAAACTCCGGTTTTGAGAAAGACTGGATGTCAAACTCAGCGACTGGTAAAGATAATTGCCTCATAGATGCTTCCTCTGTTAATACAGGCTTAAGTGTAATGCTTCAGACTTCATCCTATTTCATGTTAGAGTATAAAATAGTGATAGGGCAGTCTGCACTATTCCACAATACATTGTCTTGTCATTAAAATTAATACAGATTATTAAGATTACTATTTTGATTATTACAGCATCATTATAATTATGATAGAGTAATTAATGTTGTTGTTTTTCGTAACCATTACTGTTATAGTATAGCTACCAATAATTTGATTTTTACAGCGATAATTATTGGAATGTTTCATCAAATATTCGAAATGGAAACATTTCCTCAAGTTGTTCCAACGGAACTAACAATACTGCTTTAGTGTTTGGGGAAGGCATTAATTTTCTTCCTTATGATAAGTTTATTGCAAGTCATTCTGCTTTGACGAATGTTATAAATCTTACTGATCTGACATTGTGTAATGTTGAATCAACCTCCAGTGGTCCTCTGATTGCATCCATGAGTACCACTGGAATGACACCATTTAGCAGTGAGAGTGAAGTATCTATGTCTACTGAAAACTCTAGTACAACTACAATGGTGGATGATTACATTATTAACTTGGAGTCTGAAGTTGAGGTATAATTATTATCTTTAAAATTATACTATGCCTTTACGTATTAATGGAAACATAAAGCTAGATACAAATAGCACTAATAATCCATAAATATTGCCTTTTATTTTGCTTTGAAAAAGATGAATATCAATTATTTGTATTTGTAATTTAATTGAATAAGCAAAGTTATTAGCCAGTAATATTCAATAATTTGAGTAACTAAAGTTGTTATTAACATGTGAAATTATTTCAGTCTTATCAAATAAATATAAAACCTTGCTTTCAAGAAATATGATTATATAAATACAATATCAATAGTTAAATAATAATGATTAAAATTTGGCTATTGATAGATGTGTAAATTACATAATACTAAATTAAAGGTTATATTTTTTGACATTGGAAACTTTTTTTTGGTGTTTTAGAATTCATTTCAACAGACTATATTAAACACATTGAACAACAGTGTAAGTATCAACTATTGTGTATTAACAATATTTTCCTATGAGTTTTCAATTGTTAGGATGTGGAAGAGCAAATAGGACGGTTATCGACACTTTCAATGAACATGACAGAAGATCCACTAGTACTTGTCTACATTCTTGGTATAATACTGAACAATGCAACCTCCATGATCTGTGAAACAGAAATACTGCAGGTAATTAATATCTACACAATTGTTTATGAAATCAAAGGCCAATTAATTAATGAAAAAATATTTGTATATGAAATGAATAAAGGGCCTTAGTTAACTTGTCTTATATGGCATGGCAATAAACTTGGAGTGTCTGATTAACAAAGACACAGGATAAAATTTGATAAGCAGCGTATTATTTAACCATAAATTATTGTATTACTTATTATCCTGGCATGACAAAAATACATTTAACCTCTAGTATATTAGATCATGTTTTATCCTGGGTAAATTAACTCACTAAATAAAGGAGCATTAGAAGGCAAGAAGAATTCAAATTATTATCAATTATCATTGATACTTACGAAGCCTCGATTTATTGGAGTTGTTCGAGTTGCACAGAATTGTGACAAAATAATGACAATGAATAAATTAATTTAAGAAAGCTTAATTCATTGACTGAATCAATGATTTTATTTATAAATCTGTATCAATAGAGCATATCTCGGTCATTCTGACTATATAAAAAACCCTGAGAATTTATAAACTGAGGTTAACTAGAAAAGCACTGAACATTATTATTCACAGAAATTTTACAAACCTTGTTGTATATCGTAGTAAATGATATTATGTTGATTGCCTTTAGCTTCATTTAGTACTGTTCATTAACACAAGTACAAAATTGATATTTCCTACGAATGGAAATGTACCTATCTGCACTTATCCCACATAAGGATAGCTATAGGATAGGTACATTTCAACTGTGTTGGTACAAGTAGAAAGTTATTGCATAGTGTAAATTAAATCCAATCTTCCATATTTACTTTCTAAATGATAAATACTATTTTTTGTAAAGTTTATCAAAACTAGTTTTGCCATTTTTTGTTTGGAAAGAACAATTCCTCAAAATTTTATAACTCAATTTTTTGTCACCTGAACACAAAACAGATCAGGAATATTTTAGAATTTTTAAATCATAATTACTCCAGCAGCAAAATTGTTCACAATATTTACTGTAGTAACAATCATAATTCAAGGAATAAATTTAGTATGCTAAAAGCATCATTTTTTGTAGGCATCAAAGACACACACTCCTCTGGTTGGGTTTAGTTCAATACTAAAGTAAAAGTGATGATGCTAAAATAAATTCTAGTGCACTGTTTGGGAATGGAAGAATTACATCGGCTGTAGGGGGACGACCCTATTTTAATGGGATAATTCTATATTCTTTTAAAGACATTATAGATAATAGTACATGTGCTGTGATGAGTACAGTGTAACAGAATAAGAATAGGATGTACAAAAAATCAACTTCTAAACTTTGCTGACACATCACAATGGATAATGCCAAAATGGTTAGGAAGTTATTTTGTGAGATGAAACGAACCATCAGTCTTTATTTTTAGTAGATGCAGTTTCCTTGCTAGCCTGCAGAAATACAACCCTCTGGGCTAAAGTAACATTAAACTCCCTATCAATAAAGACCCTGAGTGTTTCATGCCGAGACAGTGAGATGACTTTCTCGTGGCGTCATTTAAATCATTAAGTAATGAATGCCAACAAACAATAGCTCTCTTGTATAATATCAATCATATTCATTGAAGCTAAGGTAGACTAACTTGCATGCCATTAATGCTATAAGACTATCATCATAATTACGTGAATTACTTTTATACCTCACAGAATACAATTGATATTGGAGCAAACGTTATACTACAAACGCAAATGATGAAGCAGGTAAGTCCAAGCAAAGTGTAAATTCATAACACAAAGTATTATTTTCATTCCCAATTATATGAAGTGAAGCAAGAATCTAACAATGATCAAATCAGTATTGTATATATTTTGTGTATAAATTGCTATCCTACATATACAAAATAAATGATTAATTTTTAAATATTTTGTTTTGTATGACAAAACAAATTAAATAAAGTTACCCAAATTATGATACCACTGAACGTAGTTTATGTGTGCTATACTAAAATTTATAAATTCATATTCACTTCAATTATATAATTTTAATATAATATTCATTAATTCTATTAATCATTATTTGACTTAGTTCATGAATGATACAATAAGACAATTTGTACTGGGTACAACTCTGTTAGTATCACTAGAAAGATTAGTGGTACCCTGCGAGGAGCAGTTTTCTTATGCTATCATGGAAACAGTCGGTACGCATTGTTAAATTATTATTTTTTGCATAATCTTGAGTTAATTTCAAAACTGATTGAGCTCAGGCAATCTGCCACTTGGCTCTTTAATGTATTACTTGTGTGTACATTATGAGGTACATTACATATATTCTCTCTCTTTCATAGACTTTTTTAAAACAATATAGGATTAATAAATGTTTTGAGGATTAAACCCAGGACCAATTGCTTTAAAATTTCAAAACACTAAGCTATGACAACTAATATTTAACCACAAATTTTTGTTGCTTAGTTGAGAGTGGGATTCATACTCATAGCAGTACTGAAATGTTAATGTGCCCATTGGTTATCTGAGCTTAGCAATTAGAGATATTTTGGTTCACCCAAGTAGTCCTGGGTTCAATCCCCAGTGACAGCCAGATATGTGTAATTCTGTACTGCATACAAAAATAATTGTGAAGAGTAGAAAATATTATTAATATGTGAATAAAAGAAGGAAAAGAAAGAAAT
>WLWI01003852.1_pt1 | contig 12815 bp, 5 predicted proteins | sample 6701501 | NCBI WGS metagenome assembly WLWI01 (sample SAMN12718690, study PRJNA515312) | sponge metagenome | isolation source: marine sponge | host: Mycale hentscheli | place: New Zealand: South Island, Marlborough, Capsize Point | collected 2014-11-01
GACTATTTGAATTTACCAGTCACTGTTGACAAGCTCTTAGCTACAAAAAAGAAAGGCCCGAGTTAATTTTGCATATTTAGCTTACAAATATGGAATTACGTACTTACCTCAGCTTCCCTCGAGAAGTAGTAGCTTCCTTAGCATTAATACTACCTACCAACGGCTCTTGACAACCAACAACCGGCACTCCGCTATCCCCCATAAAACGGCGAAGTTTTGAAATTAAGTCTGGAAAAGGGTCTTCAATGCCATAGTAACCGGTCGAATCAACTTTTTGTTTCTTGAAAAGCAAGCATTTTCGCAGGAATTTATTCACACTTTGGAGCTTAAGTATAAAGTAAGGCTTGCTTAATGCTGCAGTTTCAGAATAAACTGGGGTCAAGCCTAAAAAGCCGTGTTTTTTGGAGAAAAAAGTTTCCCGCGCACGTTTAAAGGGCCTACGTACCATCCCAAATACATATATACATATAACATATACCCGATTTTGCATTATCCACCCCTAATACTGTCTCGCTCGCTACGCTCGCTCGCCAAATAAACATCCCCTATTTTCAATTGTGTTACCCCTGTAAGTGTCTCGCTCGCTACGCTCGCTCGCCGATTAATAGCTGTTTTTTATTATAATATTGTGTAGACAAATTTATTAATTGTAATATTGAATTTATATTTGCTTTTGAACCTGTAGTTTTATTTTGAGAAGATTTTTTAGGCAGTGATTCATTTGACATTGTTGTTAGCTGAATATGTAGGACAAATTCTTCAATATTATCAATCAAATCAACGTCTTCCTATATACATGGTTTCAGTTCTTAATTCAACAAAAACTAAAATCAAGGTAAGATTTTCAAGATTATAGGAGGATTCATCTTAATCTTGCTCTCTCTCAATGGTAGTATATGTAGAAGTTTCATGTTGTAAACCACTCATTGTTTGTCAGCAATAGCAAGTCATAACAAAGCTCTGCTGTTTACTAAAGGAACAAGTCCAAGCAAGGCTAAGTAAATGTTCCCACATAGAATAGAACAACATTATACGATAGGCAAAGTAGCTACAAGAAAGTGCACTAGTTGGTCTCATTAATTATATTCTATTGCACTTAATTAAAGCATTAACAATGTTACACTGACTGTTTAACGATCAGCTTTGGAAGTCTTTTTTTAACACAAAACACTATTTAATGAACTTGATGTGTTCATGGAATTAACCTTTTCATTACTCAATTAAGTTCATGCATGCTAGTAATACTGGAATTAAACAGTTGTCACAACAGCATGCTTTTTTGTATATATTATATTCATAATACATATGCATATAAACTCAGAAATGTTGGCTTTTGCATAGTTAAATATCTTCACTGTTCAGCTTTAATAATAGTTATTGCAATAGTAATGCATAAAACTAATGATTAACATTAACATCAAAAATCTAAAACAAGTCACTAAGATCAGAGAATAATTGGTCTTTTAATGTTTTTTTTTTTTAGTATTTGCTGTGTGTTTATCTTCACATGGATCTCTGTTTGTCTAAGAATAAGCAGTGGCTAAATCTAACAACAGTAAAAGTAGCTTAAAAAAACTTTCATTTTAACAACCTGTACAACATGTTGTCTAACTTTACCAAGAATTAGTTGTTATAAATGCAAGCAAAGTAAAGATAACACCACTTCAACTGATGGCTTTTAGTATTGACTAGAATGTGAAGGAAACTCTTAACTGTAATAAAGTCATAGTGAAAATTAAATGGACTATTATGATGTAAAAGTTTATCAATTTGTTCCTTGAAAATGTTCTTTCATTTCTTCCTATGAATTTCTTAGCAATGTCTGTCAGTTCAGTGTTGCCTGATTTGTCTGTATAAAATATGCATCAAAATGGCATCATAAAAGTGATCTAATGTATCAGGACTATCAATTATTCTCTCTTTATTTAACAAACCACAGAAAACTGGTTTTCCCTAAATACAGCAGTAAATACTAACTGTATACTAAATGTTTTCTGTACGGCTGGGTAGGATTCCCCACACCCCCAAGAGATATTTTGACCCATTTGATAGGGAATGATCCTGAGCCTGGTTGCTATAACCACTAGATTATTAGAGGGCCATGAGCTTGTGCAATTCAGCATACATACTGTGATAAGTGAGTTATTATACTGTCAAGAACCCAAAATAAAATACTTTATTGAAGCTATCTAGCATTAAATATAAACTTATTATTATATACAACTTTATTACTAATATATTGTATATAAAGCTTTTTACTAATTACAAAAAGCAAACAAACATGTATCTCAGCCTCGATACAGGATTTTCTAGCTGATTTCTTATTGTGACTCTACTTCCCATTGGTAATCAACAGGTATACTATGAATGCATTTCTACAAAAAGCAATCAGCACCTTGCAGCTTAATTTTCTATATGGGCTTAAAGATAATTACTTTGACAATGTATGTTTTCTGTATCCAATGCTATGACAAACAAGTGTTTATTCTACTCCAATACATTTTCTTTTATGATAATATTGGTAAAAAAAAAATGTTTTGCACATGCTAACACTAATTAAAAATATTGTTGCGGAAAATATATTCTATCTTCAGCTTCAACCTGTTATTTTTGAAAACTAACTCAGAATAAATTCAAAATGATTTTGTTTTTTACACTATGCCAAAACAGGATGTAATGTTCATTATTTTTGTCTCTTATACAACTACTAGCTAAATGCTCTTACTTGGCCAGTAAACATGTCTATGCCCAAATTAGTTGTTACATAATGTGTGGTGTTTGAATAACTTTTTATTCTAAAGTACATGTTATTAAAAAAACGATATCTCCATAGCAGTTGTAACTAAAAGATGTTCCTTTTTTGTAAATTTTGCATTCTATGTGGTAAAAATATGACAGCAATACTAAGTAAAATGATATTGATCGTAAGTGCTCGGAGTTGAATTATCCAGATATTTTTTTCCTGGTAAATGCATTATAAGGTGTCTAAACATTTAGTTACAATAATGAAAAACATTCCACATTTTTTCAGAAACACTTGTAATATGGGAAAATAAATAAGGGGTGGGGGTGGATACAGGGTCCACCCTCCCAACCAAGTTTAAAGAAAAATTATAATGGAGAAGAATGTACCAATACAGTCAATGCAGTTCATAGGACAAGTGTATGCTAACTGAAGTTCTTAACATTCATAAATAATATCCAAATCATGTATAATCCTTTCATAAGTTTCAATCTAATATATTTTGGCCCCTTCCTGCCTGTGGTAGAAACAGAGTTGGAATGATTAAGCACGAGAGACTAGTAGTTTGCTGCCACAAGGAGTTTACAGCTTCCAAGTCTCAAATTGGGAAGACCAGGCTCTATACTTCACTAATCCCAGGAATTAATGCCCCAGCAAAGTTAGTTCAGATGTAATTTAAGCTTAATCATACGAGCCAGGTAGAACTCAACAGAAAAAGAACAGACAACAAGAATTTATTGAGATAAGTGAAATGGGTGGTACAGGAGATAATGTGACAGCATGACAGGGATGAATGTGAAATTGTATTCTGTGCATGAGAATGTTTATTTTGGTGTATGATTGCTTATTTAACTAATGAATAATTGTTCAGCAGTTTAACAGTTCTATTTGAGAACAGCGGCCAGGAAATAACTTGCAATTAGACTAAATTGCTTCTGGTTTTTTACTGAACATGCGACCCTGTCAATTTAGTAAATACATTTTGCACGCTGTGCTTATAACATTACTTTACTAAATAAATGAGATATACTGCATCAATAAAATGTGTAAAGTTTAAAGAAATGTATGCCTATAACCATATGGAGTACTAATTGAAGAAAGACTTTGGGGGTGTGGGAGCCCCATAGAGAGTTTTACAGCCAACTATACTCCAAAGAGTTACTAAATCTAGTACAAATTACTTCAGTGAAGATATCTAGTATTAAAAACAGTGTTACAATAATTTTATTGATGTAACTACTAGCTGCTTATAATTTTTTCTTATAAATAAGTTAAAATTACAGCTGAAAAAGCAAATTGTTCCTGAGTATTAATTAAGTACTAATAATGCAACTATTTCTTTATCTGAATAATTATTTGATAGACATCAATTTTAGTAAATAAATACACTTTCTTGTAAGTGAGTTTCAGGGTACAGTAAAACTTCTATTAGCGACCTCTCTGAGAAGCGACCATCTCTCTGGATGGACCAAATCAGGCGCCTCCATTGTAACTAACTACAACAAATATAATGCATTTAGATCCTCCCAGAAGCAATCACCTCTTATTTCCCACCTGCGACCAAATTCTCGGTTCCAGCATACTCAAAATAAATACATTCGCTCCTCTACGACCTACTGAAAGTTTGAGAGATTGCGGTCACGCGTAAACTAATAAAAAATATCATGCTACGCTGCTACAATATCCAACTTTGTGTGGGACAAAAGGTAGCCACAAGAAGGAAATTGAGACTTCAGAAAAAATGTGTATGTATGGATGTATAGATGGATGTATGGATGAATGTATGTGTGCATGTATGTGTAATCCGTAGCAATGACACGTTAACATTTCTGTCAAAAAGTGATTCAAGCCGCCCAACTTGAAGTTAATGACTACTTAGCCCCTCTCAATTATAATTAGTCAGTAGTAAAGGAACCAGCAATAATAGATAGATGCATCTTGTAAAACAATAACCACAACAATAACAAAACAGTCAATAACTATTAATTAATGACAGTGATGGATAGTTGTTTGTCATTTGTACAGCATTACCTATGATCTGTTGAATGTGTAGCATAAATATTCAAATGAGATCACTTTCTTTCCATAACAAACTACATTAGATGTATATATGAATATCAAGTCTATCAATGTGATGGGTTACAAATATGAAACTTTCCACAGGTGTTGTTATTCCAAATAAACACCAACGTAACAGCTTCCGATATTGGTATAGTACCGTTATTATTTATGATATTATTATAAGACTGGATTTACGGAAACATTCATTTAAGTTATCATGTCAATACAATATTACCTATGTATTATTGAATATGTAGTATATGTTCATTGAGTAACAATATATGAGATCAAGTTATTTCCCCCCTTAAACATAGGAATAACAAATCTATCAGTATGATGGGATACAAGTATGAAACTTTCCACAGGTGATGTTATTCTAAATAAACACAATGAAACAGCTTCTGATTTTGGAATAGCACTGTTATTGTTTATGATATTATAAGGCTAGATTTACGGAAACATTTATTTAAGTTATCATGTCAATACAATAATTACCTATGAATTATTGAATATGTAGCCAGCTACAAAATAATTGTAAAAGTCATTAAAGATGGGATAAATTTTAGAATAGTTATGTATTATAAATAAATCATTTCATACTCTACCAGTGACATGTTATGCATTATGATGTAAGTTTACTTTATGAGAAATTAACCAATTAGCTCCTTTGTAGGATATTGTTTGCAGCATCTCATTAGCTACAAGTAATCATAAATAGTTTATGTCGTGGTAGCCATGTCAAATTATTTTATTTACTACTTCAATCAGCATTTGTAACTTTCTAAAAATAACACATGTTCAAAAAGAAATTAGATTCATTTTTAGAAATTGTCTGGAGTTTGAAGTAATATTTGCACATCTATAGCCTTACTTCACTCGTAGTGGTGTTTAAACTGAAAATAAAATTGTTGGTAATTTTTTGTTTTACTCTAAGTAAATAAAGTTTGTATTCGCATGTATCTTTACAAAACTATATGAGTAATATGAGAATCCTTATAAGGTAGCCTCATCATAATTAAGCTTAATTATTATGGCTATTTAAATTATACAGATAATATAGAAGTGTACTGTGGGAACGTCCCCAGACAAATCATGAGACTCTGAGGAATGCACTCCCAGGAGAAATGAACACTATTTCTGCTCATACAATGATTTAGTTTATTGCTAGTGGCCTCATTTATGTTTACATATTTTAGCCTCATCATAATTAAGCTAAATTATTATGGCTATTTAAATTATACAGATAATATAGAAGTGTACTTTGGAAACGTCCCCAGAGAAATCATGGGACTCGAGGAATGCACTCCCAGGAGAAAGGAACACTAGTTTTCTGCTCATACAATTATTTAGTTATTGCTAGTAGACTCATTTATGTTTACATATTTTCTGGAAGTCTAGCTGTAGTCGGGAGGAGCTGATCACAAATTATATAAAGGCTAATCTCTAGTACCACTATATTTTGTCTCACAACTCTTGCTGTTGTTATTGCATGTCCTGAAGTATCTCTTAGTTAATTATTATATTAAAAGTGATTGACTGGGATAACACTAGGGCATGCAAACAATGGCTACACACGGAGGATTGAGAACTGGTGGCAGCATAACCAGCTGGTGTTCAGCAAGAATAACACCTTGGTGTGCCAAGTGCCCCCACATGTACAATGAATTATTTTTCTATTGCACTATAGACACCTTTTAAATCTAATTAAGTACATAAGAAAAATTCAGTCAATTTAAATATCTTTTGATACAGTACATATTTAATTATTATAAGAATATCATATATCATGTCCATAAAAATCTACACAAAATTTGATTGGTTTTATGCTTTTTAAAATATTATTTCACTCTACTATGTTTAATAAATCATAGACAAATATAGACAATTAGAAAGCATAGAGAGTTCTCCATAAATGCATGAACATCATTTGTTATTGTCCTACCAATCTGGTATATAAAAAGAGTTATTTCAGTGCACTCCAGTTACCAATTACAGGACACCTGAATATTACTACTCCAAGTTGCTTGAAGATTATATGCTCAAATAATTTTTTTACATTTGATCAATACCATTTTAATCTTTAGATGTTTTTAATGTATATAGATTGCTTAATTAATATAGAGAAATAGCATTCATTGTGTTCTATAAAAATAGCATATAAAACATTATGTTGCCTTTTATACTGTGGCTCATAAAAGTTTATCCGTCTGCTCAAGAAATATCACACTATTATCACTCCCTGAGGAATGTGATAAATGTCTTATTTTATAGTAGCTTGTATTATTAAACTGTAAAATTTTATTGTCATCATTTTTACTAAATGTGGATAAATAAATTGCAATCATTAAACGTTTATTTATTAGTAATATTCTACTTAGCAAGTTTAATAGTTTAAAAGTCTGCTGTTTTGGAATAGAGTCACTTTAGTGCACTAAAAACATTAAATAATTTCTGAGGTTTTTATTAAATGATATAAAGTAAATAATGCGAATTAAGTCTAAGAGACGTAGTAATGGATGTAAAGAAAATTGTTTAAAAAATGTAGAAGAACCATGAAACAAAAAAGAGAAGGAAATTCTGACATGTTTAGTAATAGAACGTAACGTTTTCATAAACAATTATTTACTGATGATGTCTATAACTATTTTATTTCATAATATTAACTTTCAATGAATTAATGTCACTACAAAATTAGTTTACATAAATGTTCATACTGCCAAGATATAAACCTTCATTCGGCTTTGTGTCTCTGTTTTCATCTTGGCATAATCTTACTTCAATATCTTCGCTGAGCAAAGGGAGGTAATTTCTTTGAAACATAATAGCTGATTGTGCAGAGTCGAGTGAAAGAGTTGAGTGATGCTTTTCTACAAACTCTGGAGTTCTTGCAGTACAGCCTACTCTGCAAGCACTGAATGTCCATATGTGCCTTCTCTGAGATGTGTTTCCATAAGTTAAACTAATGCCATCTACATAATTGTCGTTAATAGCAGTATTGGAAGGTCGTCCGTCTCCTGCAAATCCTTCGGGATAACCAAAGTAACGACCTTCAACAGTACCACATAAGTTTAAGTATGACAAATTCAAATTCAGAGGAGTAAAGACAAATCCAGAACAACCAGGAAGTGGTGATGTTTTAAAGCATCCATTATTGTCAAAGCTGATATTTCCTGTGCAATACTGAGATTTAGTGCTAAGATTAAGATTTGCTATTCTAGTCAGCCCTCCCGTCATGTTGCCACAAGTTGCAATCATATCACAATAGACTTGTACAGTGGAACCATCAGATGCTGTTACCCAATAATAACCGGAGTTGTTGGTCACCGTTTTATGAAGTTCCTTACAAGACTTGGCTGGTATGAGCACATTCATACCATATATATTTAAAGCTGAGTTGACACATTGAAATAATGTCCTCTTACCTCTACTATTGCAGTTTCGTACCAACTGCTTTAGAATTTCATTTGAATCAAACAAGTTTTGTAAGTGAGAATAATTTGGATGTGAATGTAAAGTGTTGATAGTTGGTGTAGAGCTATTCATAACCTCTACACTGGATGTGGGAGCAGAAGATATTGTTGAAATATCATTTGGAGTGAATCCCACTGTAGTTGAGCTATCCATGAGAGTGTGAGAAGACTGAGACTGCTGGCGAGAGGCTTTGATAAAGCCAATAGCAGTAGTAATAACCAATACTACAATAAAAACTATCAATATGATGAATGATATTGCCCAGATTATGTTTATCAGTGTTGTCTTGGCTTTAAAAGGAACAGTAATATCAATTTTGTCACAATCAGGTTTAGTTTCATCAATTTTTGAAGTTAATTTTTCACTTACAGTATTCTGCTTTGCATTTTGTATCTTTGCTTTTTTTTTGCTATTGTCTATAACAGCATAAAGATCAGATGAATTGCTGGTTTTCTCCAGGTCTTTACACTCTGTGGTATTTTTCTTTTTATCTACTACAGCATACAAAGCAAAAGAGTTCTTATTTTCTTCTTGATTCTTACATTTGTTGCTCTTCTTCTTGTTTACCACAGCATAAAGATCAGAAAAATCTCGATTTTCTTCTTGACTGTTGTTGTTCATGATGCTAGACACTCAATATGGAACTGAAGTGGTCTGCACACATTCTGTGCTTAATATACATCTCTGTTTTGTGGAAAAAGGAAGCAAAGTCAAAGAATAACAACCAAAGTTTCAATGAAATGTATAGTATCACATAGTAAATACATACAGTAGACTGAAAGCACTTAACTGTCCCATTTCAGTGACTACATTATACACAGGAAATAGTCTAACCATTGCTATAGGTAATACTTGTTATTATGGTTTGGCATATTTAACAGCAACAGCAACTTAATGAAGTTACACAGGATAACACATGATGGGTCACAACCCCAAATACAGCATTAGCAGTTACTAAAATAATGATATATTTTATTAAATGTTCTCAGGTTCAGTTCTTATCAAGGATTCATCTATATAGACTGTTGAGCATAAATTCATGTTGAAATGTAACCAAACAAAGTTTATGGTCTAGCTAGATCTAGTCAAGTTTAGTAAACAACAATTTTTAAGTTCTTTTACATGTCCGAAGTTTTTGCAAATTGCATTTGGCATATTCTAATTAATTCAATGTATTAAAAAAAATTCTAGCATATTTGCTAAGTGCAAGTTTCAAAATAATATTGTTTTTTTTAAACGAATTACGTACAACATACAATGGTTATGTATAATGTATATATATATATATTATGTATATGACACAATTTATTGAGACAATAAAGTTCATTTAAATAATTACAGTAACATTTGAACAATAATGTGTATATAGTGTATTCACTAAATTGACAGTAACAATGCCAATTTTTACATATCCAATTAACACTTTTACAATTGTTAACAATAGTCATTATTTACATTTTGGTAATGAAATAGATTTCCAATGCATACTACATTGCTTGAAAAGAAAATACATAGAGTAAAACAGATATTCTTTATCCATAGATAATATTATTATAAATTGGTTATGCCAAAGTTATGTCGAAAATTTAGAAAGTGTATGATAAAACAGTTAATTGTTTACAGAGTCATACATGAACTGAAAGTTGTTCTAGTTTCTTTAACTCAAATGGTCTGTTTTTTCTATTCTAACAATCATTTACTTAATCTAGTTTGGATTGGTTCCTATGTCAATAACTGAGCTGTTTGTGATTTGTTATTGAAGTTTGAAGAATCATAACAACAATACCTGTGAAGAGAGTGTTTTGTTATTTAAAATAAAAGAAGTATTTTTTTAGTAAAAAGTCAATTTTGAAAGTTACTGTTTTAGTTACATTAACAAACATGTTTTCTACGAGTGAGATGTGAGTACAGCCTCCTGAAGAATGAAGATATAGATCAGAACAGACTATGTGTGTATGTGTGATTATGATTGTGTATGTATGTATGCAGACCTGAAGCAGGAATGTAACTATTATTTATGTGGTAGATAGCTATGTTTCATTCACTTCCGTTATTGTATTTCATTTCCTCATTAGTCTGGGCATACGCATGTGAAGCAATAAAGGCTGATCACGTGTGTGTCTGGATGGTCTTTTCCCGTTTCTGAATTAAAGTATTAACCTAGTGGTGGAGCTAGTCTGAAGAGTGGAGAAGAACTGGTGGCAGTGTACTAAACTTGGGCGTGAGAGAGCTAACCTTTTCCAATTCATCCCACATGAGACAAACAATTATTTATATAATTTCAAATGGGTAATAACTCTACAATTACTGTTGAAACCAAGCTACAACAAACCCAATTTTTATTATTAATAATGGCAAATTGAGAATAATGAATTAATATTATTTGAAGTAAAGAATGAGGCACTACACCATTGTGTATAATTCTACGATGCACTCCTATGTCTCTGTCATCTTCATTAAAAATTGTGCAGCGATTGTCTATTGTTTTTTCTAGCTGATGTTCTATATGCTGAAACATTCACCAAACAGTGCTGACTATAACAAGCCTATAATGCACACTGCGGGTTTCATAAATGGCATGAATTTATGTCACTATATTATTAGGGAATTATAAATTTCTTCATATAATGGTATGGGTTTCTGATATTTTTGGCATTATAACGGGGATATTTAACCCAAACAAAAAATATTGAGAACTCTTTGACAATATTGTATGTCCTTATATATTGCCAAGTCTATAACACCATTGTGTCATAAATTGCACCTCACTTGAAAGTATATAGAAAGCCATGCATTGGGTTTTATTATCTCACAGCCGGCATGCGCGAGAGGGTTATAGTATTCGTCCCGTCTGTCTGTCTGTCTGTCTGTCGGTCTGTCTGCTCTGATTTTGGAGACGAGCTTACTCAGGATTTAAATCAGAATGGAAATCCCCACAGAGGTTCCAAAGCAATTTGGAAAGAGAAACTGAAACAGCGTTACTCAGGTTGTACTCTTCCATCTGAATGGGTTCCTGAGATGACTGTTATTGATGTAATGTTTTTTCTTCATTGCAAACCACTCAGGACTGTCAAGACATTAAGTGACTATGTTAAGACCTTTTATTGTGCTACTATTTTATTAAATATTCTTATTCAGGTATTCAAAAATAAGCTTGCATTAATGAACAATAACAACACTGTAAAGACCTCAGCAGTTGTTGACTGTTATGTTTTGTAAGAGTATACTAACTAACTGTGCAAAGGTTTGTAATTGTAGCTATAAACTTGTTCACATTTAATAGAATTTGATGAACAGTAAACAAATAACTTGATTTTATTGGATTAAAATTCAATAAACATACTTTCCTTGGTGAATGGGGGGAAGGAGGTTTGGATATATGTGTGTGTGTGTGTGTGTGCATAATACACTAACATCTCAATTTATACACACAGATGTCAATGCGTGTCCACCCTGGATGGGATAATAATGGTTGTTAGTGGAGTTTTTTCAGGCTGTGTGAAGTGATGAGCAAATGAGACTTAGTATCGATATTGATGGATGTTTATAAGGTAAATGTTGTATTTAGAATCTCTTGAAAGAGCATACTGCATACAACATGTGAATATCTAGATGAAAACTCAGCTTCTCTCTCGCAGCTACCCTTCTGCCTCCACTTAGATATAATAATTATGAGAGAGATAATGATTACAGTTAGTTAGTATACTCTTACAAAACATTGGCTATTACTTTGTATTGCGTCAATTTTATATAGTCTTTATGTTGCTCGATGTAATTGGGTTAGTTTCATAATTTATAACTAGTAAGAATTGATTACAAACTAGAGTTAAATAAATGCTCTTTGCTGTTGTAGAATCTAGATGTTATAATATAAACATCTGAAAAAGAAATAACTAGGTAATATATCTGAAATTGAGTAAACAGAAAGTATACTCAGTCACCATACATAACTGTCATATAACATACAATAGTTATGTATAATGTACATAATGTATATATATATAATATATATTATAATATGTATATATAACATATATATATATTATGTATATTACACAATTTATTGAGGCAATAAAGTTCATTTAAAATATAGTTATAGTAACATTTGAACCATAATGTGTATGATGTATTCACTCAATTGACAGTAACAATACCAATTTTTACATATCCCATTACAGAGTCATACATAAACTGAAAGTTGTTCTAGTAGAGCAGATATGTGCATGTTTTTAGGGGTATTGTGACTTTTGTGATAGAAGCATGAAATTTTGCATGCTGATAGCCAACAACCTGAAGATGATTTTAGGCTATAGTGGCATCTCTGATTTGACCTTTTTTGACCTTTAGGTGCTAATTAGTATGCCGTAATTACTACGGTTGTAGTAATTTTTGAATTATTAAACTAAATAGTGCCATGTTAGGTATCATATGAAAGCTCATATTAAGAGGAATAATATAAAATTTGAATCAAAGTTATATCTATTTTCAATCAAAAGTTATGGTCGTTTAAGCAACTGTAAGTGATATACACATAGTATTC
>WLWI01003853.1_pt1 | contig 12809 bp, 10 predicted proteins | sample 6701501 | NCBI WGS metagenome assembly WLWI01 (sample SAMN12718690, study PRJNA515312) | sponge metagenome | isolation source: marine sponge | host: Mycale hentscheli | place: New Zealand: South Island, Marlborough, Capsize Point | collected 2014-11-01
ACATAAGCAACCTGCAGCATTGAAAGTGTTTTCAGACCATTAAAAATCATTTTATGTAGTAGTTGACCTATCCTGAAGTTATCTAGGTTAAAACCTCACTATATACATTCAAAATGCCTGTGTTAATAGTACCTATATAAATTAATAGAGTTGTAGCCTAATGAAATGATTGGGGCATAAGGAGTTCAATAGTTCTTTTTATGAGTCATGGAATAAGTGCTTGGATGGATAGTTAATCCATGTAAGTATGTCCAGTCCTCACTGGCCAGGCAGCTGTCTTGTAAGTATGTCCAGTCCTCACTGGCCAGGCAGCTGTCTTGTAAGTATGTCCAGTCCTCACTGGCCAGGCAGCTGTCTTGTAAGTATGTCCAGTCCTCACTGGCCAGGCAACTGTCATGTAAGTATGTCCAGTCCTCACTGGCCAGGCAACTGTCATGTAAGTATGTCCAGTCCTCACTGGCCAGGCAACTGTCATGTAAGTATGTCCAGTCCACACTGGCCAGACAACTGTCATGTAAGGAACACTTGGATGTTGTTAAATTGTGTGGCTTGGTGACCTCTGACCTCTCTACTCTTCAAGTTTCATGTCTACTTTGGTGCATGTTGCCCCAGTGTGTGTGTGTGTGTGTTTGTTTTGTGCTTGTTATGTGGGTTTGATTCCCACCAACTCGATTATGTTATATGTAAATGCATTCTGCTACCTACTGTAATATTTGTGTCCTAGTTCTTGAGTGAGGTTCAAGTGAACTAGCCTGGCCTGGCCAGAAACACTTACTACTCTTGTCTGGCAATGCATAGAAGTTCATTGGTACTGCACTTCTCCATCTCAGTACAGCCCCTAGTAATTATTGCAATTGTACTTCATAGTGGGGTTCAGTTTTAAATATTGTAGCAATCCCAAACAAAAAACAGGTTGATATATAATAGCAGCTGCTTTTTAAATAAAAGTTTACTACTTTCTCAGCTATGACATGACACTTTCCAAGAGCCAAGCCATAATGTCCTAACTTTATTTCTACTTCACCAAAGGTATTGTATTAACTCCTCCCATGATGATACTCATCGTCAAGTACACCTATCAACATTAAATGTTTTCTTCATAATTTTCTCCAATTGCAAGTTCACAAGTTTAAAGTGTGTGTGTGTGTGTGTGTTTGTTACATAGAGAAGGAGTGCAGAGTATGTTGGTGGTAGACGACCTCAACTCCCTGGCCAGCCGAGTGTAATTACATCCATGACAACATTTATAATCATTTCTTACAATTTTACTATTTCTAAAATGACTTTCAATGCAATAACCAACATGTTTGGAAGTTGTTCGCTGAGATGGTCCATTTTGCCCGGGCCACTCCTAGTAAATTATGTTCTAAATTAGTATCAATCAATCAACCTGCTTGTCTTTTCAGATCTAAAATTTAGAACTTTTATTTGATTCCCATACCAGATAAAAACCATCCATTGCCAAACAATACGAAACAAACACCTTTGATACAAGTCCCATCTCTGTCTGATGTCCCCATTCTATTGACACTACACTAGTCCTGCAAGTTTAAATTAATTGCTCTATGAAGTGCAAATTGCAGCTCATCAGTTTCTATCTGAACTGTCCCCGCTCGCCCCCTTCTGTCTCCTGGTAGTCGGGGTGCGTGTCTTCGATTGGCTTGTCCATATTCTCAAATCCACGGTACATGCGCAGGATGGCTATCACCGTGTCTTCCATGTAGGCGGGGCTCACGCCCAGGTCCTCAAGTCCTGGAGTGTTGGGTGTCACCACGTCTGAAAGGTGCAACTAAAACACATGAAAATAAGGGAAAGAGAAAATAGGTTCAATGATATTTAACTTTCACATAATATATTAGCTGAATATTTTTTCAAATCTTTAATTATTAATCTATTTATTCCATCTAAATTGCCATTTCAATCATTAAAATGCTGATTTATTGCATCTAAATAGCTCATTTTAGTCAGAAGTATATATTTTTTGTTAATCTATTCCATCTAATAGCTCAACTTTCTTTTGAGAAAGACTCAACGTGAGCTTTCTCTCAGCCACTACGGTTAGACATGCCGAGGCAATATGACCCAACACGTGCATGGTAAGTACCACAATATGACAAGCCATAGCATTTTATCTGACAAACCAGGCAGTCTGAACTGGACAGTGTCCCAGCTTCATCACATGCAATGCAAATTCTCTTGCTGCCGCTAGGTAGGCGGTCACGTGCACCTGGCAGAGCCAGGATGCCTATGCACTAAGCAGGCACTGTGAGGCATGCAAGCAAAACTGGAGCCGGGCTAGGAACTCGCAGGAGAACAGGCCTTTCCTCACAGCAAGTGGTGTGGGCACCCAAAGTCTCACCTGGACCATTGCTATTTCATGAGAAAAGGCCTTTTGTCATACACACAATCACACACACACACATGCAAATGACACCAGCTATCTATGCCTTACCCGTTTCATCATATCCCTGGTCATGTACGGTATGAACGGGTTGAGCTCCAGGAGGTAGGCGACCATGTTATAGACCCAGTGAGGAGGAGCCACCATCCTGCAAGGTCGATACATCACTCCAAAGAAATGCTGAATGAGATCTCCCAACTCATACTCCTTGGGACTACAACATGATAGGAAGAGAAAGGAGAGAGATAAAGAATGCACACAATCCATGTAATAACACGCTTGTATGTCAGTTATAAAGACAGTGTGTGTATGCATGCATAATTCATTCGCTGTGCTGGGTTGGTAAAGCATCATGAATGACGGTATCATGAATACATGGTCAAGGAATAAAAACAAACTGAAGCCAAGTACATACTAGAGGATAATAACCGTGGATGCTACTGCATTCCTAATTAGCAAAAGTTAGTACACCAAGCGCCATTGTGTAGCGGGCACTTGCTAGTAAATAACTCGTGCTCAAGTATAACGGTATAAGGAGGGGAGACCACCCTGCCAGGATTTTAGCTTCCATCCAACTGTTCCCTTTGCCTCAAAACCCTCAGGTTACAATTGCCGGCACTTACCCGGTAAACTCATAGGTTGCCTGTGACACGCCCTCGTTGATGAGCTGAACCACGCCTCCTGCCACGTCTCCTACCTGGTCTCACACACACACATTCACACAATGTTTTGTACAAGTAAAGAGAGAACATTTTATGAGAAACAAATGAACTAAATAGAAATACCTAAGGCCACCCTGAATTCTAAGATTTCTGGAAGCCTACTGGTAGTCTTTAGCAGTACAGAGAGAGAAGCTGAATTATATTCACTATTGAACTGCTCAGTGGAAGTTGAAGTGAGTCTACCTGTATTAGCTTTTTGACAGCACTAAACAGAAGAAGTGAATTATTCTATTGAATACTAGCAGCCTGCTTTTATTATTAGCCTATGGAAGTTGGAAAAAGTTTAAAAAAAGAATTGCTTACATTTATCTTGGAGCCCAGTTTTAATCCAGTGGGTGGGGGAGGAGTGAGTTTTCAAGACAAACACTTTCACCATTTGTTATTTAGATCCTAATAGATGGAATGGTAACAATACCTACCAGGAAATGTGTAATCGACTGCCGATGATAAACACAAAGCAAGCTATTGAATCACCCGATCAAACCGATCATGTTACTGACAGACATTCACTTAACAGACGACCTGTTGCACACACATGTACACAACACATGTACTCACTCATGCACAACAGTATCAGGTGAGGTCGAGGTCAATAGGCATATTTTTGTCACCAGAGTCCAGCCAAGACTTAAAACCTTCAATTTCATCTGAACTGCAAGCGAGAGTGTCGTGGTGTTTACTGATTTACTTGCCCTATCAAATGGGAACTTGGACATGATTGGCGGCTGAAATTAGCTAAATTAACTCCTCTTGAAGCGGATCAAAGCATCGGTCACGAGCAACAGATATACAGACAACTGGATTACTTGACCCTGCTGTGCTAACACGTACAGGTAACCAAGGTATAACCACAACCTGTCATGTGACAGTCACATGACCATGGTGCACACATACATAAACAGGTCTCTTGGTGATTCCGACTCCGTGATCCAGCACAGGAATCAGTCCGAAGGGAAAGATGCGAAGACTGGCGTAATATCGCAGGAAACGATCTTCGTGACCGTAGATATCAGATGGTCGTACAATTACTGCATCAGGGAACGCTTCCTTCACCACATCTTCACCAAATGCCTGCAGATTGCAAAGATCAATCATCTATTGTCACTATTATATTATATTATTATTATTACTACTACTACTATTATTTTTTAATTTTATTATTGCATGTATTTCATTTGGTAAAGATCATCAAGGTTATGGATGACTCCCACCTTGGACTGTAGGAAGGTAGAAGTGGACTCCTGATCTGCACCCACAGCAGAGAAATGGATGAGCTGCTTCACACCACATTCAGCACATGCCTCGGCTATCACACGCGCACCTTCTACATGGACGTCACTAAACGAGAAGTTCCTGCACACGTACCCAAAAAATAATTCTCATTGTTAATGTTCGTGGTTCATTTTTATTCTAGGAGTAAAAATTAACAGCTACACCTTACCTACTCACGCCTACACCTTACCTACTCACGCCTACACCTTATATACTCACACACACACAAACATACAAATTACTACACAAGGAAAGAATAGGCATTGTAATGGACAGCTTTTTTTTAACCTTACAAGATATGTTCACCCTTATGTAAATACAAGTTACTACCAACTGGTAACACACACACACAAACATACATTCTCTCTCTGCTATACAGTTTATTGGTTTAATGTTAGAGGAATCTCCGTGTGTCCATTAGAGAAGACAATATGTACGGATGTGTTAACATCCACACTCTAGTTAGCACTTGGTAAGTGTAAAATGACTTGTACACATGTGATGTTGCCAGTATAGTGTCCGAGCATGTGTGTGTGTGCGTGTGTCGCATGTTTGGCTCTAGACTATTCCAACTATACATTATTTCCTGAAGAAAGATTGCACTCACTAATACCAAATCTATATATAATACTTTTTGCACGAGTCAAGTACAATATGGGGTGTGGAGGTATTTTACGAGCATGAGCAAGTATTTTCACAAGCCGAAGGTGAGTGAAAATACAAGCATGAGAGTGAAAAGTCATCTCCTTATTGTAGGACGGGTGTATACTGTATATGGTTTACTGTAAATATTTTTCCAACAGTAAAATGGTTGTGCCTCAAAGCCTCGTCGTTCATAGGTAACTCCGCCTACATCTAAAAATACAGTTGTCCAGAACTACACATGGGCGTGTTGGAGCGTTCAATATGGGAAAATACTTACGTGATGCAGAAATACTCAAGGAATATATATATATGGCTATAGTAATAAACAGGAACTTATAGTGATAAACAGGTTTGTCTGTAATGGTGAAATATTATCAAAACACAACCACGTAAAAAAAGGGCTAGAAACAATCTGAGCGAGTGTGAAATTACTGTCTGGTGTCTCATAGCAAGAAACTTGTGAAAACTCCATGTAAAGTCCCTAATTCCCTGCTGCCCTCGATTCTAACAGAACAGTCTCTGCCACACATTCAGAAGTTCACAGATCCCTGCCCACAAAACTCACAGGTGTAGTTACAGAATAAAAATACAAATCACATGATGATACAGGTTCGATACGAGATGAACAGTGAGTGATATACAGATTCTTACTAGCTCAGGTACCAAGAACAAGGCAGCAGTTCCCAACACTCCACCCTTCCTTCCGTGTATAGACATGCTCAAACTACAAGGAGAGGTAACGACCTATTCCTATAGCTACAAGTTCGATAATTTCCGATGCCATTCTCCTGGAATATTTAGCTGTATCTTGCCTAAAACATGACAACTAGACATCCGTCCACAAGGTGTGCCTTGCCTAAAATATGACTGCTAGACATTTGCCCACAAGGTGACAAATAAATAACACAAACCTCTGTGCTCCTCCCCTTTCTCCACCCCCTCATAACGAACTGACATACCTCGTCTCGTAGTCCCTGCCCACCAGGTTGATGACTACGTTGGAGTGTTCCACCATCTGCTTGACAGACTCCTTGTCCGTGATGCTATAAGGCTACACACAAACAACAACAACAACCCACCATTACAGTGATATATTGAGCCAGCTCTGACAGAGAATATGAACCAAAGCCAGGGTATCTTTAGAACCAAACCTTGAGAGGAGAGAGTCAAATCAATATTTTATAAATTACAATGGGGTTTCTCACTTCTTAGAAATAAATGAAAAATTTAAGGCAAATGTCATCATGAAGGTCTTAATAATTTTCAGGGGGAGGGGGGCAAAACCATGTTCAGGACAGGGGCAAAATACCCCCTAAAACAGCCAAAAAAAAATTCCCTGCTAGCATTTTTCATCCCTTCCCTCTAAAAAGTTCAGCTCCAGAAAACCCAACATATTCAGAAAACCTTATATATATAAGGTTCCCATCACACTTCAGAACTTACGTTGAAGTGTATTTGACCCAAGTCTCCCATGAGTCTGAGATGGCGGTAGTCGTGCTCGTCCCCTCGGTAAGGGACGACAACCTGTGAGCCCGTTTTGCCCAGCCGGTTCACCATATAGCGACCCACGAACCCTGTTGCTCCAAACACAGTGGCCACCACACCACTGAAAGATGACCTTCCTCCAGTGCCCTTCTTCACAAGCGAGCTTACATGGCGCTGTAAGTGGAACAAAGACTGATAAACAACTGGCGATCCTTTACCGCAAAAAATCAATTCACATACACTTTTGCTAACACCCTAATACTTGATTCACCTTCAAAGACGGTACACGGGCTGCCACGGGAGATGGAGCGCTCCCGTCCCACTGGCACACTAAATAAGACCGATACAATAAAATGTCCTTTAATTATAAGTACTGCCTTTCATACCTGAAAGATAGCCAGCACTCCTCAGGTTTCCCCTCCAGGGGACTCTGCTTAGTGACATACCTCACTACTCACTGAAGTCCGCTAGACAATCTGCTAGGCTAACTAAACAAAACAACTGTTGGAAAAAGCATTAAATAGAGTAAGTTTCAGTGTAAAGGTTAAGTTTTGTTTGTGGGCGTGTTCTTTAAATAATGGAAACGGAAAAGGGGGCAGGGTCGGTATCATAATGCAGGTTAATTCGGTTTAATTTGTGCTTCGGAGGATGCTGGTTTGAGTGGAGGATGCTGGTTTGAGTGGAGTAAGGAAGTGTTTACTGTCCGGCGGAGAATGCAGCGGCGCTTCTAGGTCGTCTTAATCTTTACTAATCTTGCAAGCGCTACTCCTGCGACTATAATTGGGCATCCCTAAGAAACAAAAGAAGACGTTAGGTAAGCATTGGTAATGCTATTCATATTGGAGCAGGTTTGCTAGCTGGATGTTTGTCATTCATTAAGATCATTACGGACTTGATCAAAGGAGTTAGCTGGTTTTACGCACAAAGTAGACAGTGCATCCATTTTTGCTTTGTTTTTTAAGCATCCCTTTCTGTCTGTCAACCACCACTTGACTTTGGTGTGGCTGGTGCTCAGGAGTGGTTACTTTCTGCAAGACAGTGAGTGGTAATCGTGTGTTGTTGTATTGAAGTTGTTAATGTTCCATCAACTCTGGGCTTTGATAAACAGGAAACTGGTATCGCTGAGAAGATACCAACAATTTACAACTGGCTGATAAATGCTTATCTCTAACTGGTTGAAAGAAGTACATGTATGTGATTTGGAACTAAGATTATAGGTGCATGTCCAGTTGTGTCAAAGCATTGTGTGTTACAACCACTACTTAGCTAAAGAATATCACAAAGAAAACTTTTAAATTCATTCATATGTGTGCATGTGTGATTGTTGTATGGGCATTGTTATCTACACCGAGTTTCTCTTGTTGCCATGTATGGATTTATAAATGTAGTTTTACTAACAATTGAAAGAGGTGTGCCCTCGCTGCTTGATAGAAGGCAATGATACACAAATAACTGGAGCTGCCCAAGTGCAACACTATTGCATGATGGATAGAGAAATCAAAATACCATTGCCCATGTGATTTATGTTGTTGTTGTTGTTGTTATTGTTGTTGTTGTTTGCGTACAGTAACCCTTTACTTGTTATTCATTATTATTTTATTTACTATTATTTTTTATCTGGGAGTTAATTCTATTTATGACACAGGAATTTGCTGCGGCATGATATTCATAATCTGTTAATAGATCAATTTCACAATCTCATTAACTATAAATTTTTCGTGTGCACTCTCTTATGCATTATTACTGCTCCTATCTGGTACTTTTTATCCTCCCGTGATCTACCCTTGTTCCCATAGCAACTGAACACTGCTCATGTGCATACATGTGTATGCAATGGATATTTGGGCAGAGTGTTGACTTAGTCTGTGCTATCTAATCCATCCATCCAGCAGGAGCTGCTGCAATAACAGCCTATTCAACCTGTCATGTTTTCCGTTTCCCCTCCCCTCCCCCCTTTCCCTTTCCTTCTCATCGGCACCCTAATGCATCTCAAGGAAAGAAGCAGGTGAAATAAGAGACACAACTTAGGGCTTCATGTTCCTGGACCGAACATCTAATTTTGAGGATTCGAATTAGTGTGCTTTCGCTCTCTCTCTCTCTCTCTTTTTTTTTTTTTGTGTGTGTGTGTGTGTGTGTGAAAAATACAATAATACAATTGAGCACTGGTGCATTGGACTGTAGCTATAAGGTCATAGACTGGAACTGAAAATTCATGAGGAATTCTGGACAGGCAGGATGTAGTACATAAGTGTGGGAAGAAGCTAAGTTGGAATGAGAGTGTCAGAAGTTTCTGCCATTGTAGACAAGATGGAAAGGTAGCGCCGACTGATAGAGAAGCTGGTCAATGCATGTCGGTGCAAGTGGGACATTGAATGTGTTCTCATTTAGAAATAAAATTAAGGGAAGGAGGTAATTAATATGGTTGACGGGGTTTCAAAAGAGAGATAGGGGAAGATGGCAGGAAGGGAAGTGTTTATGGAGACATGCCTGACAAGCATGTCTGGAAGTGGAGTTCCAGTGCTGTGCTTCTCGTTCGTGTGGAAACTAATCTCCAGTTCCTACTACTAGGCCTTAGATCACGTGTTGCTCTGAAGGTGGGTGTGGCAGTGAACTGAGTGAGCACTTGAGGGAGGTAGAGTTTGGAGCTCAAGTACATATATTATGTTTTAGTGTGGAGGTCTGGTATTTTTGCCAAGTTGCTAGTGCAGCGAACGAAAACTAATACAATTGCAATACGGGACTAGTCAAGAGATATACTAGAGGTGCCAGATATACCCTATCTTCTAACTCTGTGTGCTTTGCATAGTGGTTCATAGCACACCATGACTGCTCGCCCACACACACACACACGTGCACACACTGATGGCTTGGCTATAGATAATGTACCACTCACTCTGAGTTCCATTCAGACACTGTGTTGACATCATCTCAGGAATCTCTGGTAGTTAAGGCAACAGTGAACAATATGGCTCCAAGAGGGTGGTTTCATATACTTCTAAATATAAGGAAGATTTGTAGTTGTGTTCTTCTTGTTGTTGTTTTTGTTGTTGTTGTTGTTTTGTGTGTGTTTTCTGGATAAATTTAAATGCCATAATAGGCATAGAAGAATGATGAATATACATTTTTAGACATCAGATTTTTATAACAAAATTTGAAAGTAGAGTGGAATGAAAGTGAAACTTTTATTAGCGAAGTTCTTATTGAGTTTGTACTGATGAGAAGAGGAAGACAGAGGATGGAGATTGGATGTACAGTAGTTAAGTGTAGTGGGTACTGAAGAAACTCTCATTATGAGTAGTATGATAGTTGTGTAGAGTTTATGTGTGTAATTTGATACATGACTATGGCCCAGGTAGTTGGCGGGTAGCTGGCGGGTAGTTGGCGGGCAAGTTGCTGAAGCCAGCCTAGTGGTCCTCTCTTGTGCAGACACTCTATTGCGACACACGCACACACACACACACACATACTCACTCACTAATTCACAGTGATTCATGGTCTAACAATATGTTTGCATGTGCACGTATCGATTGTAAAATATATGTTAAGTCTTAAATACATGGGGTAAGGCAATATATTAAGTTTTGTGATGTAATTGAACTAACTGGTCCATGTATGAACATGGTGTGTGTGTGTGTGTGTGTGTGTGTGTTATGTGATAGAGTTACCATGGACCTTACGGAGGACAAAGTGAGGCAGAAGGCAAGAGAGAACCTCTCCAAGCTCTACCAACTCTTCTCAGAGCACCTTCACTGCAACCAATGGACCAAGGAGGCCACACCTCTTTCCAAGGTCTGGTAGCCGTGTGCATCTCTGTGTCAATGAGCGGGTTTGGTTGATACGGTTGTTAATATACGGGAGTCATACGGTACAGGGAGAGCGTGTGTGTGTTTAAAAAGAAGGAAGTGATTAACAACAACAGAAGCTTCAGACACAGAAAACAATATCTAAGAAATTTGTTTGTGTACCGTATGCTGGGCGCTTCTCCGCTGCTTCTAAGCATGAACTATCTTGATGTTATATACTTTCAAAGATACTGCAAGTATGATACTTAAGTATGTTAAAGATCTGTAATAGAGAATTTAACCACATACTTTTTAAACCTTTTTTTGTGCAAGTCCTAAACAGTAAAAACTAAAATAATTGGCTTACAAGCACACACAAACACAAACACACACACATACACACACACATATGCACACACAGTGGTAATGAGAAAGAGATGCACTGTGTGCTGTGTGTGTATGTGTGTATTATGAGCAGACAGGATTAGATTTGAAACACCAAACCAACAAGGAAGTAGATGAGTACAAGCATGACCATGTCAAACATGCACATGTGATTCCATAACAACTTCCGTGAGACATCCAGTTCAATTTGTTCTTGAGAATGTGCTCTCGTGTGTATGTATGTGAGTATGTATGGCATATGTTTATATGTATATGTGTGTGTGTGTGTGTGTGTGTAGGATGAGGACCTATTGTGTATAGATTCCGTGAAGGCCATTGCCAACAGAGCTAGAGATATCATGAAGGAAGAGCCCAATGTCCTCCAGCTCACTGCCACACCTTCTTCTCCAATTGTGGTAAGCAACATCCCATTAAGAATAATGTCACTAGGACTGTTAGACACCTCTTACCTGTGGTATTACCAGAGTACAGGCTATATGGGGAAACCAGCAACTTCAGAGTGTGATTTTTATTCCTGGGCAATCATTTACCTTTTATTTAGATTGTTACGTACTGGCGTTCTTGGGCGTGGTCTGAACTGATAGTACTACCAGCGAGACTATGATCATACTTTATTTGCCCCTTACTAATCAAGTATAGTAACCATGGATACTCTGGTTTCATGTTCTTTAATAACAAGTGGAAGACTTTAACACTAATAGCAAATGAGATAGTTCAGCTATATTTCAAAAGAGAGAAAGCAGTGACTTAGGAAAGGAGGGAAGGGGATTCTTACACAGTACACAGTATATGGGAGTGTATTAGCAATGAGGTAAGGAAGAGAAAACTTACTGTGAGCTATCGAATGAATGCATGGATAAAATATGAGTTCTCTTCTATGGTTTTTCTCCTCTGCATTCCTGAAGCCAAGTTGAATGTTAAGCATTGAGTTGAAGTCAAAGTGAATTATCCTTTTAAGGGCACACTGAAGAGAAGGGATGTTATATAGTCCACTACGATGTGTTGTATTCGAAGATTGATAAAGCTTTAAGCATTAAGGTCTGTCCCAAGCCAGATTAAAGGTCCTTACCAAACGCACATCAATTTCATTACTCTATCGCGTGCCACTATCAATACGCCACATGTGTGGCCATATACTAATGATGTGCTTGAGCACAAAGGGCGAGCGAGCCAGTGCACAAACGAAACACTTCAAAATAATCTATCAGTCCATTTCTAAAAGTATAAGTACGTAGCTGTTGTGACTATTATATACTTTAGCTAACAAATACAGAACCACTTTCTTACCTCAATTTCCCGAGTACTGGTATTTTCTATAGTCTCTAATATATGTCATTCTGACTATCTGAATTGCCAGTATCTTTAGACAGCAAGCACTCACAGCTGCTAAAAAAGGTCGAGTTTTTTTTAATTACGTCTGGTAGAGGGTTTCAATACCATAGTAACTATTCGCCGTAACATTTTGCGACTTGAAAAAACAAGACGTTCTAAAGAATTACTGCACAATGTTGAGTCTAACAGTAAGTTTTTAAGACCTAAGTGCATCTTGTGGCATTCAGAAACAACCTAATACGAAGGGGTAAACAATTAATTTCCTGAATGATACGGGATCGCAAAACAATATTATGATTCTATTTAGTGGAGGTATGGGAAGGGGTAGGCCATGAAGCAAACACAAAAGCATGAGGGTCAAAGTACAAAATGACATACGTACGTCCACACATATATATAAACTAATGGTGTGCTTGAGCACAAATGGCGAGCGAGCCTGATAGTTAGGTAACATAAAATGTTACTATTTTTAGCTTACTTCATGCAAACACTATAAGGCCACTCCAAGTCAGTAATTAGTTTCTGGTCCTTTCCCTTGATCAATTGACACGCGGGCGGGCGGTGATTAGGACTTCAGGACTATTTCTAGAACTACATAGTAATTAGCTTTTCATAAGCATGATCTTCCAGGGTGATACTACTGTACGGGTGTCAGATACCACAGAAACGTTGACTAGAGCCATGCCAGGAAAAAGACTAGTCACAAGAGCTCAAGGGAAAGATGAAAAACAAAAACACTGACAAGCGAATTGCAACGTATGCAAA
>WLWI01003856.1_pt1 | contig 12806 bp, 4 predicted proteins | sample 6701501 | NCBI WGS metagenome assembly WLWI01 (sample SAMN12718690, study PRJNA515312) | sponge metagenome | isolation source: marine sponge | host: Mycale hentscheli | place: New Zealand: South Island, Marlborough, Capsize Point | collected 2014-11-01
GAAGTGGTAGTTTCATGTGATCCTACATTCCAAGACTCCATTCACCATGAATGTACTGCTTTAAAACAAGAAATAGAGGACACTCTAAAGAAGGCCAGTTCCAGAATGAACTACAACAGCTCCATGGGCTACCAGTTTGCCTTTGACTGTCGTTCACATGAAGGAGGGAATCATCTCGGGCTCGTTGATGGAGCGCACTCTGTCCCCAAAGTCATGAAATGTCTCTTCAATCCAGACAGCCCACAAGCAGTTGTACTTACCAATAGACACCTCATTTGGTATGAACAGGTATGCAGAAATAGACCATGTATTGTAGCTTGTATTTACTATCATATTTTTGGTATTAGAAATATGAAAAGAAAGATCCTGCAGTAGAAATCTCTGAAAGTAAGTCAAGTTGTTATTTGTATTTAGCTAGTATTATTGAGAATGTTTTATTATTAGGTGGCAATGACTTGAGTATATTTCTGAGTGTGTATCTTGACTTGGTCCACTCAGTGACGCCTTGTGTCATGACTGTAGCTGATCACTGCTACAGTATTGGACTCATATCTCCTGACATGTATGAACAGCTTCTTCAGCGTGAAGCTTGGATTAATGTAGAAAAGACAAGGAACCTTCTGAATAATATTCGTACAGTCTTATCATCTAGACCTACTGCCCTAAAGGAGTTTGTTACTCTATTGTCTCAAGTGGACTATTGTAGACAAGTGGCAGATAAAATACAGCAACGGCTCTAGTAAGTATGAGTATTGTATTGTATTGTTACTATTATTATTATTATTATTACTATTATTATTATTATTATTATTATTGTGTTACAGTCCCGAGTATGACGAGGAGAAGATGAGAGTGAAGAGAAGGAGAGTGGAGTAGAGTAGAAGAAGAGTAGAAAGAGACTGAGAATCCAAGTGAACAGATTACTGTATGTTGTGTGCGATAGAATTGTGAATTAAACTGTCAGCACTTCATTGAGAAAGCACAATGTTGATTTCACAGTATTTACTGGCACCGTTTTATAATATCTCATACTTCAAACATTCAAAATTATATTTTAAATTCTACTTTTTCTACCTTTCAATTTAATGCTGTTTAATTGTTAATGCTATTAAAATGAGTTAAGAGTATTAATTATTAGCCATATATTATAATAGCATACAAAGGTAGCTAGTGTATGTTTTCAAGTGGTTTGAATTGGTAGCTAATGGTCGCCCACACAACTAGCAATAACTTGAGTATATACTTGGTGATGGGGCCAACTTTTGGACTGGTGAGGCTAGAGTTCTGAATAACACATCCATACTGTCTTGTTATTTACATTATGGTATGTTTACTCATGTTTGTGTGTGCAATTTCTTGTAGCTGGAGAATTTATATCCTTCATTCTTTATAAGTTTCACTGGGTGTGGTATGTATTACAGTAAAACTTCAATTAATGACCTTTATTTCAATAATTGACTAACCTCCAAATCATGCCCACCCCTGATTGCAGCTACCTCTCATTACTCTAACTATTTGTCAATTCCTGAGTCTATTTATACTTGCAAATTGTAGTTGTCTTCCTGTAGACCTATTTAATTAGCTTCACAACTTCACAGCAGCATTTGGTAAAGGGAATATCTACATAATAATACTAACACTGGAAAAGCACTATATTTTAGTACCCCATGTGTTGTAATCTCCAAGAGAATTAGAATTGCTACTTTACATGTAAGTATGCATTGCTAAAAACACAACAAGAACAACAACAACAAAATCAAAATTTTTAACTAGTACACACAAAGGTTTTATGGCTTGCATAACAACCCACAGTTTAAATACACTTCAAAAAGTTTAGAATATTGTTTACAATTATTATGAAGAAACATCCAGCCATTAATAAATTACTCAAAAAAGTACTTAAGGTGCAGTTGTAAAGGAAACTCATTCTTTGCTAATTCATTTATCTTCTACAGCTAACAGCTGCTTTTAGGAGCACCTTAGGTACATAGCAGCTGCAATTTGACTGGTAGTAGGAATGAAAGACTTCTTGGAGCAGGCTGACCTCACTACTATAATTTTACCTGAAAATATTATTCTAGCTACATAAAAAATCACACAAACACATACACACAAACAAAAACCCTCTCTTTTGTAAACATCAATAACACAATTTGAAGGGGATAATTTTTATGGTCATGAACTAATCATAATAGTTAATAATAATAGTGAGATTAAAAAGAACTGCATTTATGGCTAACACTCACAAGATAATTACACCTCAACCTGTAACCCCATATGCACATCTAAGAATAGTCACATACATAGTGAATGAATAACTTGGCCTCTACTTTCTTGCCACCACAACAAATTTATCTTCACACAAACACATATTCATACCACTATCACAACACACACTGCACACACCACACACATATAGGCACACCCCATGTGGTGTGTGTATACAATATGTACATACACAAAATACTCTCTCTTTTCTAAACTAAAATTATTACTATTTCTTATTGAAACAAGCTCACCCAGTCTATTCACATAGCTGCAATTTGGGCAACATTCCAAACAGCTGCAATTTGTGAGCTTCAATCAATGATCTCTCATGCAGAATGACCTCTAGACTGACCTTACTATAATTAGCTGAAAATAATTATTACTCACACAAGAAAGACACAAACACATACACCAACTCTCTATAGTTATAGCTGAAGATTACACGAAGTTTGTACCTCTACCACAGACCACTAAAATGTGTCACATTGTCCTCTCACATCTAGAATGAGAGTACATATGTACTTGTTACACAACAAGCAATTCTAACCCACTTATTTATCCCCCCTTTCTGACCCTAATTAAATAGCCACTGAAATGACAACTATGCTGTGATTGTTTCATCCTTATTAGGAATCATCAGTATGTTATAATCACTATGAAGTCATGGGTGACAGTGTACTATAATAACTTATAGGATACACCCATAACTTCATAATGATAAACACAGACAATCAGCATTAGTTAGTGTGTGTGTTTTTATGTTGATCGACAAGCTTTCTTACCTGTTATATGTTCATTATTAATCTTCGATGTCTAGTCGAAAAAACAGTTGAAATTTATACACATATACACACTTTCTTCCTACACACTGAAATTTCATCACACACATACACACTCTCCTCTTACACAATGAAATATCATCACACACTCCTCCTATAATTTAACAGTAATATGCAGAGGAAGTTCTATGAGGAACAGAAGCTCAGACTCCATCACATAGAAGATGGATAAGCCTTGTATGGACTTCGTCTGAAACAGCTCTGAGACCGTCAGAAATAGAGTTTCAATTAGTACCATTGGTAATGGCAAGTCTGAATTTATTAAGCCATTTTTTTGTGAAGACAATAAACTTTATTTTTGAGGATAGAACAAGTATCTAACTCACTTGGAGAACTCACATTAGCAACATCTGCTCCAGCTCTAGAAGATCTATTGGACTATTATATTGCCTGTTCGGCAATGCAGACTCCACTACTCTCAGCCATCTGTATAAGGTCCTTGTCAGGCCACAGCTTAATTATGCCTCCTCTATCTGGGATCCTCCCCACAACGTGCACCATACCTCCCTTGAACAGGTACAGAACTTTGCAGCCAGTGTCACCACCAGTAGCTGGTCCCGGGATATTGACCTTAAGTCACTTAAGGCAGAACTGAGTTGGTCCCTGCCCCACAATAGAAAGAGTATTCAGAAGATCTGCCTCTGCAGGAGGATTATCAGTGGCACCTCAATCATCCCTTCCTCCACCATCACGAAATATCAGAAACGAAACAAGTCCCACAAGACCTCGTTCCCTCTCCTTAGTCCTTTTGTGCGCACCTCTCACCATAGATCTCCTTTTACAATCGATGTAGTGGACAAATGGAATTCCATCCCAGAACATATTGTATCAGCAACCTCTAATAGAAATTTCAAACTCCTTCTAAAAAATTTATTTCAATCTTTAATTGTTATTCTTTTTTTACATTTTTTATTTCTATCATTCCCTGCTTTGTTTTTGTTTTGACTTTAATATTAGCTCTATTAGCACACCTGCTATCAGCAAATATTAAAAAAGTAAAACAATATTATTTATAAGAGATTGCAGAAACTTTAGGAGACTTAAGAGAAGGACTATACAACACGATGTAAAAACTAATAAGATGTGCAGAAAGGTTACCACCAAAGGACTTCTGAACTGTATATGTACAAAAGGATATACAAATTATGAGACATTAGAATAGAAACAGATTATACGGGGTAGTAACTATGATACTTTAAGGTGAAGAAATCATGAAAGATCATGAAATTAAAATGGATTGAAAGAATTAAAAACTGTGTGAAGCAATATAAGGTGCTTTGCTTACTATTAATAAAAAAAAACTGCTGATAAAGCATTTTAAATTAATTATGTTAGAACCTGCTCTTTTATTTTTCAATATCTAGTTTTTAAATCTGCTAATAAAACATTTTATATGACTACAGTGTATTATGAGCAATTGTTATACATAATATTGACAGATACAATATATACTGTGGAACTATAGCTACTGTTCAATCTGATACTGAAGAAACACATTCAATCAAACCTAACTAGAGGAGTTAAAATGGTCGCTTACCGGCTATAAGTGTTTTGAAGATGCACAAAATTCTCATGATTCATTTGACATACAGCTCAATATTGCTGATGTAAAATATTCTCATTACTAGTCTCCATGATCTGCACAGATCCTGACTTCCAGGTCATCAGTGGTGGGTGCAGGCAGAGTCCTACAGAACCATGGGGGCTGGTTGAACTGGCAACAAGTGCTGTCACCTGTGCATTCTACTCCAGAGGATTGTCTACTAGTACACTAGCACCAGGCGTGTTTCGACTACCAGTAGCACAGAAGTAGTTCTCTCCTACAAACACTGGGATGGTGTAAGGCCAGGTTGAAGAATTGATGAACATACATGAACATTTCCACTGATCTAAGCTAACAGTTTCATAGTAAGCATTAACAAATGACCACACATATATCCTTGATCCTGGCCGGCCATGGGTTAAAGAAATCCCATCTATATACCAACTTTCAAGGCTTAGCCGTTGATGAAAGATTCAAAAGCATTTGGTGAGTTATATTGATATCCTTTTATGCGTCCACAGACTTGCGTGTACGTGGTGCCATGTGTAGAATAGAACACAGAGTCACAACTACCATTGTGTGATAGCTGACAGCCACATGCCCTGACATTAGAGGTTTCTACAACAGCCCAAGTACTGGGACAGGACTGGGAGGAGTTAGTCATATCTAAGTGACTCACTTGTGTCCAAGTATTGGGATGACTCCTACAATCACAAGTGTCTAAGCAGTCAGAGTACTTGTCCATAGCCTCTTTTAACCCAATATTATGTTTGATAGGAGAATCACATATTGCTCCGCGTAACTGACAGAAACTCTAATGGAGGGACACTGACAAGATAATATAACAATGAAGAGTGAAGAAAGTGACCATAAGAACATTTTCTTGCCCATTAAATCTTTATATATAGTTTTATAACAGTAAATCATTCCTCCTTTCAGCAGTCTTAGTCAAATTCTCTGACTGTAGTATATAGCTATAGTGTATTATTCCCAAGAGGCAAGAGTAAACTGGAGCCCGGAATCACATGCCACTCACATGACGTTTAAATCTATAATTTGTAAGTTCTGTTTATGGTGAATGGGTAGTTTATGCTAAGGGAATATATGTAGCATATTAGTCAAACTAAAGTAAAAACTTTTTTTAATAGTATTACTGACCATATTGATGTTTCTGCCATGGTATAGTAACTTCAAACTACCACTGTTTAGCTTTCATGTAAACTAACTGCCGGTATATAATAAAGATTTTAAGTACTGTATGTGTAATGGAAACATTTATTATGAATTCATAATTCATGTAACTGATTACTGGCTGTTATGAAAGCAGCTAGAAGTTGTTCTGGATATAATTTTAGCTATTTTGTGTACTTTTCCAGTTATAAAAATGTTCTCTTCATTGATGAATTCTATGGATATACTGTCGTGTGTGTCTAACTATGGAGAATGGCATTGAACCTTTAGTAGTGGTAATCAAAAATGGAATTCTCATAACAAAGGCATCATGACATTCATATAATGGAGCACATAATAATTTATAGCTCCATAATTATTCAATCTCATTGTCCATTTGCCTGACTTTGTCATCTTCTCTATGCAATCCTCTTTCTCTATAGGTTCAACTGATGCAGCAACATGTAAACTAACTGGGATATTGCAAAGATCTAAAATCATGAAGATGCCTCTTATTAAATCCTTTGAACAAATTCAGAAGAAACTGAAAATGATTTTACCATCATCTTACTCAAAGCGCCCACATATAGCTTGCTATTTCGCACTTTGTTTGTGCTGAATGGATATTCATGATTTCACGATTAAGTGTGACAATAACTTTCATCAATGCAATATGAACACAATAGCCTACAGGCACGTTGTAATCAACACACATTTTAAGGTCCAGTGATTAACCAATGTAGCTATATTATAGCAGTTCATACTTCTGCTGTCTTATTCATTTGTTTTTGTATGTCACCTTTGAAACCTGAAACTGTGGTGAAGGGTTTGGGAGAACTAGCTAAGGCTGGTGGTGGGACAGAACTCAGACACTACCTGGGATTGGTCAGCTGACATCACACCCCCACTCCCTCCCCCCTCCCTATTTGGTTATATGTTTGGACGTACTTATGCCATTTTTGCACTTGACCCTTGAGTTTTCGTGTTCGTTTTTTGGTAGTCTACCTGTCCCCAGAAACTTTTGGTTAGCGATCTTTACTCGTGTTATCAAGTGTTTACCCCTTGGAATTTAGCTGCTTCTAATATGATCTGAGCAGGACACAATTTGGTCTTACAAACTTACAGGAGTTCATTTTTTTGAATCAGTAGTGGTACACTACTTTGGTTAATGCTCTGTTTGCCATAGCTGTTCTTACTTGAAAATCCATTGCCTAATATCAAGTCACCGAGAGAATACAACGTAAGTCTGTGTTCGCATGTTTAGTGAACAAGTGTGTTTAAAAGTGTGGGTGTGTTATATTTGCTGCTTACCTAAGAATATTTGTGAACTTTGGAATCAGCTAGTTTGATAATATGTTTAGATCACGAAAAAGTGGGACGATTGATTTTTTATGAATTTTTTAAAATTATCTGTATTGCAGGTGCTTTAAAGCACCCATGACAGATAAAGGGTTAAGATATGATACTTAAAGAGATGAAGAGACCATAAAACTAGAAGAATTAAACTTTGTGTGATGCTTATATGAGGATCCATAATGCTACATGAGATTCTCAAAGATTTTAAGCGGTTGTAAGTGACAAGACAGACTATACAAAAAGCTGAACTATGTGTTGAATGAGCACTGAGACGGCTGTAAACTTAATCCAGAGACTGTGAGAAAAACATGTGGCTACAGAGAGACTCCGATGAAGTCAAGTGACAGCATAATCTACAAGAAAAAGGAACTATAGCTATCAAGCTAGCTGAAGACATCTGTAAAAAACAACAAATACACTGTAAGAGCATGCAAGAGACTAGTTAATAGCAAATAAAATTAATTGATTATTTCTGGTTAACTTAAAGTATGTCACTGCAATCTCAATCACGTGTTGCTGTGAACTACATATTTAGTTCTTATGTTAGAATCTGCTTTTGTTTATTATTTTTAAAAAGCTGATAAAGCATTTTAAATAACAACAGAAGTTATGTTAGAATCTGCTTTGTTTATTTTCAATATCTATTTTTATAATCTGTTGATAAAAAATGTCATATAAATGCAGTGTATTATGAATAATTGATAGCATGTTGACAGATACTATATATACTGCAGAACTATAGCTACTACTCAATCTGACACTGAAGAAGAAACACATTCAATCAAACCTAACTAGAGGAGTTAAAATGTTTTCTAACTGGCTATAAGTGTTTTGAAGATGCACAAAATTCTCGTGGTTCATTTAACATACAGCTCAAGATTGCTGATGTAAATATTCTCATTATTATTGTCCTGATCTGCACAGATCCTGACTTCCAGGTCATCAGTGGTGGGTGCAGGCAGAGTCCTGCAGAACCATGGGGGTTGGTTGAACTGGAAACATGTGTTGTTACCTGAACATCCTACTCCATCCCATAGAGGATTGTCTACTAATAGATAAATACCAGGCGAGTTTTGACTACCAGTAGCACAGAAATAGTTCTCTCCTACAAACACTGGGACAGTGTAAGGCCAGGTTGAAGAATTGCTGAACATACATGAACATTTGTACCAATTGAAATCAGCAGTTTCATAGAAAGCGTTAACGAATGACCACACATGTATCCTTGATCCTGGCCGGCCGTGAGTTAAAGAAATCCCATCTATATACCAACTATCAAGGCTAGTATTACCTGTGATGGAAGATTCAAACGCATTCGGTGAGTTATATTGATATCCTTTTATGCGTCCACTGACTTGTGTGTACGTGATACCATGTGTAGAATAGAACACGGAGTCACAACTACCACTGTGTGATAGCTGACGGCCACATGCCCTGACATTAGAGGTTTCTATAGCAGCCCAAGCACTGGGACAGGACTGGAAGGAGTTAGTCATATCTAAGTGACTCACTTGTGTCCAAGTATTGGGATAAATCCTACAATCACAAGTGTCTAAGCAGTCAGAGTACTTGTCCATAGCCTCTTTTAACTCAATATTATGTTTGATAGGAGAAGCACATTGCTCAGTGGAACTGACAGACACTCTAATGGAGGGACACTGACAAGATATAACAATGAAGAGTGAAGAAAGTGACAAGTAGAACATCTTGGTCATTAATGTTTATATAAAAATTATAACGGTAAATACACTTATTTTTTTCAGCAGTCTTAGTCGTAGCATCTGACAGTATTCTCAAGAGACGAAAGTGAATAGAAGCCTGGAACCGCATGGCACTCACAGGATGTTTAAATCTTTATTCTCTTATTCTTGGGAACTGGGTAGCTTATGGTATGGGAATAATATGTAGCAATGCTCATTATAATGACTATGTATTGTATATTTAGATTGAACAATTGAAGAATCAAGTTAATAATCTGAAGGAGGAGTTGGCTGAGAAGGAAAGGGATAAAAATTGCAAGGACATCAGTATACCTATAATAAATTGAATAGAATAACCAGTGATACAAAGAGAGTAAAAAATATTGATTGTCTAATGCAATTTGTTTTAGCTACATAACTCAAAATTTTGTAGTTAAGGATAGTTATAAGCATTAAAAAAAATATTGCTATTGTAAATGCCAAATACGTTGCCCAAACTGATTCATTTATAATTGTTGGCCATTTGTTAAGAAAGTTGTATATTCTATTCTGTCTCAACTGTAATCTGTAGATGACATCAGACAAAACTAGCATGCAAGTTTCGTGGAGGAAAAACGGAAAGACAATCAGAAGGTAAACTACAGATATCACAGTGGCATTTGGAAGTGGGGGGCTCCAGGAGCTGGAGCTTCCCACCCCCATTTTTTTTGTACAACTTAAAATTGTGGTTTCTCACATGAATACCAGCAATCACGTGGTGCTATGTGAATGAAATTAAGATTCTGTATAAGGAGGTCGAGAGTGCTAGTTTGGTTCCAGTTTCTACTAAAAGTAGGTGTTTGGAATTATGAGAGCTTGTGAAGGAATCTACTTAGGAACACATAACAATAGTTGGCCAATAGATGTTGTATTATACTGTACAAAAAACGTTTACATCAAAAACATTTCACCACTGAATATACACCACTGCATGTAGAATTGAATAACTCATTAAACTTTTCAAATGATGTACTGTGGTGTAAGAAGATGTTTCAGTATCGGTGAGCTCCAAGGGCATGTGATTCTACTATTGCTGGCATGTCTCTTTAGACTGGTGTTGATGTTCTCTTTCACTGCTTTATTCTGTGTATCTAACAATCCATGAATTAGTGTCTGAATAACTAGATAGTAGAACTGGAGAGAAAAAACTGGAAGAGAAGGACAAGGTCTGCATTCTAATGTTTGATCAGTAACAAGCCCTGTAGGTTGGGGGATGTTTAGGGGGTTACCAGTAACTCCCCCCTGAAATGAATGATAGTAATTCAGCAAATGTCAACTTCACTTTCACTGCACAGCTACTTGATCTTAATAAAAGAGTTCAATTTAAGACATTCAATAAATAATGCAGCTGCAATGGGGTGGTTATTTTCACATAATATACAGATGTAACTAATTGGTAAGCGAGACACTATCAGGGGTAATGCAATTGCATTGATTAAAATATCATTTCAATGGAATTCAATAAATACATTGCACAGAAAATGAAAGTGAAACTTGAAAAACTGAAAGTATTGATACATATAACAGATTGAGGGGTGTGGTCATGTAACTTGAGTGTTGCAATGATGATTGGAAATGGAAGTTAGTTCTCCTCTTGCTGTGAAGTGGTGTGAACTGCAAGACTAGCATACACAGAAATTGAAAGTAAATTAGCTGCCATTGTTTACTGCTTACACACACAAATCTCTCATCTGTGAATATCACTGAGTATATATTCTAACAACACTAGCTGGCCACACTCTCTTTATAAAGATTTAACTAGTTGGCACTACTGAGTGAATTGTAGGATAACTTAATAGATACGCAAATATAAATAGTCAAATATGATTGAGCTCTCTGAACCAGTGTTGTTTTGGTTTAGAGATTCCAGAATTTCACTACTCTGAACTCAACATTTTCTTAAAATAGTATTGCTAGTCTAACTCCCCAGTAGACCAGGTCATTGAGACGGGTGTCTTATCTGATACTTACTAAGTATTTATTAATACTAATAACTAAATTAATTATAACAATTTTTTTCTCACCTGGATGAAGTATCTATTACTGCCTGCTGAAACTGCTCATCTTTGGCTTTTTGCTGAGCCTAGAAATATTTTTTTTAAATGGAGAAAATTGAAGGGGAAAGAATATTTGTTAGTCGACTGAACAACTAGACTCAGCTGACATTATAATTGTGGACTCTCACAGTCAGAAGAAAATAGAACACTATAAGCAGTCTTATTGCATGATTACCCATACACCTGGAGTTACAGACTCCTGTAGCCTTACTCAACCTTACCTCTTTGTGCACTACATCTTCTTCAAGATTCAACTTAGGACTATATTTCAATGTTGGTGAACTATTTTAACTATAGGTTTTCCTAACTTTTATAAAAAACAACAACAACAAAAAGAAAAAACAAAGCATTATGCCACAAGTGAGAAGGCATGAGTGCTATAAAATGTGCCAAATTATTTAAATGTACCTTCTGACTCTCTTTTTGCTTTTCCTTCACCAAAACAGCGTGTTTCTGTCTGATACTATCTAACAATTACTTGAAGAGATGAAGAGACCATGAAACTAGAATGAATGAAAGAGACTTAAACTTTGTGTGAAGCTTATATGAGGATCCATAATGCTACATGAGATACTTAAAGATTTTAAGCGGTTGTAAGTGACAAGACAGACTATACAAAAAGCTAAACTATGTGTTGAATGAGTCCTGAGACAGCTGTAAACTTACTCCAGAGACTGTGAGAAAAACATGGCTACAGAGACTCCAATGAAGTCAAGTGACAGCATAATCTACAAGAGTAAGGAACTATAACCATCAAGCTAGCTGAAGACATCTGTAAAAAACAAAAACAAATACACTGTAAGAGCCTGCAAGAGACTAGTTAATAGCAAATAAAATTAATTGATTATTTCTGGTTAACATAAAGTATGTCACTGCAATCTCAATCACGTGTTGCTGTGAACTACTTATTTAGTTATGTTAGAATCTGCTTTTGTTTACTATTAAAAACTGCTAATAAATAACCACAGAAGTTATGTTAGAATCTGCTTTGTTTATTTTCAATATCTATTTTTAAAATCTGCTGATAAAAAATGTCATATAAATGCAGTGTATTATGAATAATTGATAGCATGTTGACAGAAACTATATATATACTGCAGAACTATAGCTACTACTCAATTGACACTGAAGAAGAAACACATTCAATCAAACCTAACTAGAGAAGTTAAAATGTTTGCTAAGTGTTTTGAAGGTGCACAAAATTCTCGTGGTTCATTTGACATACAGCTCAAGATTGCTGATGTAAATATTCTCATTACTAGTGTCCTGATCTGCACAGATCCTGACTTCCAGGTCATCAGTGGTGGGTGCAGGCAGAGTCCTACAGAACCATGGGGGCTGGTTGAACTGGCAACATGTGTTGTCACCTGTGCATCCTACTCCATCCCATAGTGGATTGTCTACTAGTACACTAGCACCAGGCGTGTTTCGACCACCAGTAGCACAGAAGTAGTTCTCTCCTACAAACACTGGGATGGTGTAAGGCCAGGTTGAAGAACTGCTGAGCATACATGGACATTTCCACTCATTAAAACTAGTAGTTTCATAGTAAGCATTAACAAATGACCACACATGTATCCTTGATCCTGGCCGGCCATGAGTTAAAGAAATCCCATCTATATACCAACTATCAAGGCTAGTATAGCCGTTGATGAAAGATTCAAAAGCATTTGGTGAGTTATATTGATATCCTTTTATGCGTCCACTGACTTGTGTGTATTTGGTGCCATGTGTAGAATAGAACACAGAGTCACAACTACCAGTACGTGATAGCTGACGGCCACATGCCCTGACATTAAAGGTTTCTACAACAGCCCAAGCACTGGGGCAGGAC
>WLWI01003857.1_pt1 | contig 12804 bp, 17 predicted proteins | sample 6701501 | NCBI WGS metagenome assembly WLWI01 (sample SAMN12718690, study PRJNA515312) | sponge metagenome | isolation source: marine sponge | host: Mycale hentscheli | place: New Zealand: South Island, Marlborough, Capsize Point | collected 2014-11-01
ATGTAAACTGTATAGAATATGTTGGAAATATATGATTGGGATTTTAATTTGCTACTTATTTCATGAAAGCTACCACTATTTCAATGCTATCATGCATTTTCTATCTATATAGAAGTAGACAGTCCCACAAAGTGCTGTGAGCATTATTCCCCCCAAATGGTACCGACCGAACCCCCTGGCTCATGGACTATAAGGAGACTGCGAGGTTGTGTTTCAGCTCCTCAAGCAACTTGTTAACATTGTGTTGTAAAGTGGATACAACTGTGGTGTGTGAGGAGGCAAGTCCCTGCTTTAGTTCCTCGTCAGTTTATGTATGTTTGAAGTTAAGTATGGTTAGCTACCTGTACTCTTACAGCTCTGCTGTTTGGGTAGGGCTAAAGGGTACAATATTTTGCAATTATCATGGATCTGTCATCAACCCGAAATCCTTTTCTTTGTAATTATTTAAATAAAGCTGTTTCGAACTTTTTTGTTGTTGTTGTTGTTGTTGTTTTAGTTTTTGTTTTTGTTTTAGGTCAATCCATGGAAGTAACACTTGCGAAAAGTACACACTGTCATTGTACAGATACAATCTTTATGAAACATAGTGCTAAATGAGTACATATTGTTATACTCTGAATTCTCAGAGGATTGAAAATATGCTAAAAATACTTATAATACTCAACTCCAATATTTAATTACTCTAACTACTTGAACCAGTTAGTTTTGCAATAGTATTGTAGAGGGGCATCCATCCAATGTGGTGTGTGTGTGTGTGTGTGTGTGTGTGTGTGTGTGTGTGTGTGTGTGTGTGTGTGTGTTTATCCTCAGCTGATGCCTTGAAGACACTGGACCCACACCTGTTTGGGAAGTGGACTCACTACCTGAACCTCAAGGCAGCCTTCTATGAAGCCTATGTGAGTTCACTAGACGAGGCTTTATAGAGGGGCCCACCCCTTTAACAAACACGCATTTTCCACCTCCCTCATTTTACCTATTGCTAGTTAACAAATTTCTTCACAATATTTGCATTTTATTAGTGTGTGTTTGTTGTTGTTGTGTGGATGTGCAATTGTGTGCAGGCGTATTGTTTCTTTGGCCAGGAGTTGTTGGGACAGGAGAAGTGTGGTGATTCTATCAAGGTGCTTCAACACAGCCATGCTCGTGAGTGTGTTATACATTTATTAAAAAGTCCATTGTATAGGGTGTAACAATTTACACATATATATATACATACATTCATAGTCATCTATATTATTATCAAGCACATCCATGCTATATTATCCAGTGGCTATTGCTGTTTATATTGTGCCCCTTCTTCAAACTATCACATTCGTAAAATGTTTTGTATTCTGTAGTGAGCGAGAAAGCTATCAAGTTGTGTGAGAGATACGCCCACACAAAGGGGGCGGGGACCATTGCCCGGCCAGAGAGGCATCCTTTTTTCCAGAAGCTAGCTCCCATGATCAAACTTCATCTGGACAAGAGCACCAGAGAAAATGGATTCATGTAAGTCTGTGCGAAACGAAAACTGTATGTATATATTGAATTATGAAATGAAGTGATTTTGTATGGACCATGCATTGAAGTACACTCAATCCCCTCTTATCCAAGCACCTTGGGACCTGAGGGTGCCCATATCTCAGAAATCCCATTACATTTTTTTTTTCCAAGCATAAATACAGTCCTCTTTTGCTTGCAACCCTCAGTAGGCTTCTCTGCAACTCTCTGGAACTAATAACAGGCTCACACTGCCATGGTTGGTAGTGATCGTTGAATTAGCGAGATCACGAGGTAATAATAGGTTAATTAAGTGGCTAACTTGTACCCGGTAAATAGGCGTGCCCATAATAGAGGCTTCCGGACAAGAGGGGATTGAGTGTATGTATACTTGGTGGAGATACATAGTCTATCTTGTATTGTTGCAATGTAGTTACTACCACAAGGTACCAGCTGAATTGCCAGCATTGGAGAAGAAGCAGGTGTATGGCTTAGCTACTCCAGAGGACTTCACTCTGCCCCCACACCACACTCTGTGGACAGAGGACTCCTATAAAGCCTTCCAAGTTGCTGCTGGTGATACTTCCAGTGAGAAATACGACACAAAGGTCAGTTGGTCTATTGTAATACTGTCACTCATTAGTATAAGTGAATGGGAACTTGCCTGTTAAGCTGTCTCAGAGGGAACTACTGTTTTTAGGGTCCCAAAGGTCTAGGCTGTAATGTCCCAAGGGCAGCGAGGGTGCTACTTAGGGCCTGAGGGACCCTAAAAATGGTAGTTCACAACGGCTGTGCAGCACCTAATTATTTTAAGACATAGCGACTGCTCTTAACAATGCAATCAGAAATACACTAAGTTAATAGTGTCCCTCTCTGAAGGACCTAAAAAGTTTAGAGTTCCTCTGTCACTATACAAAAATATACAAATGAATATGATTGTTGATCCCTTCATATTGTTGCTTTTGTCATTGCTTCGCTACATACACTAATACTCACGTGCAAAGGCTAGTGCAATCACTATGTTGCTATAAATAGAACATTAGCTGACATCTTGTTTTAGCTCGCTGGATATGCTGAATTGAGATTGTTGCAATTGTGGCATCTCGGCACACTCCTCATCAAATACAATAAAATTAGTGCATGTACGTATGTGTAAGTGAATGATCATCTTTTCTCTTCTCTCTCGTTTTTGTCCCTTAAACCTCCATCTTGTCTGTAGTCCTCAGCAGCTCAAGAAGACATCCCTCCAGTCCAGGAGCCCAACATTGATCCCAGCAAGCCAACTGTCCCCCAGACTAAATCAGGCTGTGTCATATCTTGAAGGCTGTCCATCCTCTCATCCAGTTTATCCAGGAAGTCCAACTGGTTGACCCCAATGTGCGATTTGTTTTAGTCTCTGTAGTCATTACTGCATTATGTATTAACTCCTCATTTGTGACTGTTCATTCTTCGTCTGTTTTATTGTCATTAAGAATTTCAAACTAACAAAAAGTTCATGGATTAAGTTTTGTTCAGCACAGTAATTATTCTGATAGCAGTGTATCTAAATGTAGTAGTAGTAGTAGTAGTAGTACGGCTTCGTATCATGATAAGAATAGAGTCATTCTTCTCCTTTATCAAAGACAACTCCTGTAGCTGCTTTTCTCCTAAAGTGAAATAAATCCCCAATAGAAGCTCTAATACAACCATTAATAATTCAAATGCACACAATAATGGGAAACAGAAAGGATCTACCTTTCTTTCTAACATGGCTGGTACCAAAGCATGTCATGCTAACAATTTTTACTAACCTACCTCTTTGTGTTGGGGTTGAACAAGCTTGCTCCTTTAATTTTCTTGGGTCTAGATGAAGTCACTGCCTCTGTGCCACCACTGTGCTCTTTATCAACATGACCTTCTGCTCCACCATAGCTGAGCATGCCAGACTTCTCTCGAGACTCTAGGACAACCAGAACTTCACTAAATGTCACCATGTTAAGCAATAATGGGATAGATGTACTCTCTCTTTTGCAGGCTTTTTTTTTTTTTTTTTTTTTTTTTTTTTTTTTTTTAACAATACATAATTATAAAAGGTTTGGCTGTTGCTGGGAATTGAATCCAAGACCACTTATTTAATGCACAAGAAAGCTGAGAAAGAAATAGTGAAACAACGGGATAGTTTAGCAACCTAGAAAACTGCTTATTGTGCAGTGACATTTTCCTCACAAGATCTCTCTCCCACATAGCCTTACATGCTGTGTAATACTTATGCATTATTGGCAGTAGAACGCTTAATATGTTGCTCATCGAGCATCTATGGCAGAACCATTCAAAAATTAGATGCCAAAATGAAGACTACATAGATAGCACAATACGTACTTTATAGCAAACTGACCTGCTTTAGTGAGTTTGGCCTTAGTGGTCTCCAGACTGTCCCACACTGAGAATAGGAGCGATTGAGACTCTTCCCGGCAATCTGCCGCTGACATCTCTACTAGATCAAAGTCTATGGACTTTCCATCACACAGAACTGTCAGCATAATGCCATCTCCCACCTTAGTCAGCTCCAGGGGGTCACTCTGAAGCCCTTTACTGCATATATGTAAGCATCACTCATGTAACATGTACACATATGTGCAAGCTCACCTCAGATCACTAATAACTTTGTTGAGATCGCTGGAAAAACTAGGAGAGCCAAGCTCTTTCTACACAAGAAAGTGATGAAAGAAAATAATTGAATTTATGTAGACCACAGGTAAAGTGCATGGGAGGCAGGGAGAGCTTAATTAAAAGGACGTTGTATGCCCCTTCTGTCATTTTGGATTAGTAAAAATTTAACCCCAAGCCATACCAATAATTATTAAAATCATTTGATGGCTCCTGCAACTTAAAATTTGACATGTCCCCACCCTAGCAAACAGGGACAATCTTTCAATACTTACTAGTTCTTCTTCAGTCATCCTGACTCTCCATACTCCAACACCATCTGACAAGCTGTGAATTAAGCAGTACCTATTGCTTATGCACTCTCAGTTACTATTTCTACATACCATAATGAGAGTAGTTTCTTTCCATTTTCTTCGCTATACTTGGAGTAGCACAAGTACCTCTTGCTACTGGCACGAATCTCCTTCACCCATCCCAGCAACCCAGCCTGGTTCATGTGTAGTCGCAAGGATCCACTCATCTTTTCCAGCAAGTGAACTTCCCACGCCCACAAAAGATGTGTGGGTAAAGGATCATCGCTTTTTATACTCTCTAGACTCTTAAGTTGTTCATGGTTCTTGCTTTGACGACCATTACCTTTCATTGCATGGCAAATTCGTGAAGAGTTGGCTCATAATAGACCGTTGAACGACTATACCCACATGCCCAAATCACTCTGATGACCTTCAGTTTGGCCTTTGATCCGATTCGAGTGTGGTTGTTGTTTTGACGACCATTACCAGTTCATTGAAGTGGCGAAATCGTGACTGGAAGGGAATGCACTAACTTACATAATACAATTATATTAGCAAACAGTCATGCTCCCTCTCCCGATGTAATGATGGAAAAGGAATTCAAAGCGTATCAAGAGGACTACAATGGAGTTGACCTAGGAGCGGTGGGGCAGTTCGAAGAATGTAAACAAGCCACTTGTTTTCGGGCTGGAGACTTTGGGGGCTTATCCTCCCTGGCTTTCGATCTCCACCAGAATCTCCTGTGGGCAGCTACATATGGAGTACGTTACTGCTTCTTTTCTTCTATTGAATGGTGTGATTTCCTAAAGTAACAGGAGTTAGGATGAGTGAGTGGTATGGAGTAATTACTCCATACTTCTGTACCTAGTGAAAGAATGTCCTATATGTATATTCATGGCCACTCCATATTCTAGCAAGTACAGTATTGGAGTGGTCCACAAGGCCATGCCAATGCTTGTATGCTAGCACCAACATTATTGACTAATGATATTTATGCACAACAACTCATCATTTTGTGTTGATACCACCAATTATTCAAACGTACTTGGTGTTAAAAATGTAATGATTCTTGGTTGTGCCCACCACTATGCATTATGGCTGCAATATTTTTTTTTAAAGCTGAGGGACTGACATACCTATGGACACATCCACTAGTGGTTATTTTCGCATTGCAACTAGTTCTCATTGAATTGAAAATGTGGCGGTCTCTCCCTTAATGGAGCAGAGCAGGTTAGGTTCATATAATGGCATATAAGGCCAGCTTGTTGGAAAGGTTTAATTTAGTGTCCATCGAAACCACTGCTAAATTGATATTACACAACCAAATTACTTGTTACTCAAACTGAATAAAAAATGGTTCAAGCAGCTGCATATTATACTCTAATGAACATGAAGATGTCAGACATGTAGTAGCAATGTGGTGTGGAGAGATCAATTCTGTAATTTGTGAATAAATAAATGAGCAAGTGCTAGACAGACATCGGGTGAAGTACTTGAGAAAAGTATTTCATGAGCACTTTATGTCCTGTACTTAGTGTGCTTAAGCACAAGTACCAAAGTACTTTGCACCATATCTGGTGCTAGGTATGTAGTTGCAGTCAAGCTCACTTATTCTATGCGGTATTCATTGCTTTGTTTGGTATTGGATTAGCTAGCAGACATCATTTATTATATTCAAATGATAAAAGATCTCTTGACATCTAAAATTATATACCATGTCAATTTACATTTGGTATCTTGAATTTTTCCAGCAGGTATAGTATGTATATGAATAGTACTTTTAGTGTTCATTATCACTTTATTATACTTGTGTCAACTTTATTATCTCTCTCCAACACACACACATGCAGGGTCATGTGACTTCCTTCTTCAGCTCTTCCTTGGACAAGTACACATCCTTTCAAGCCCACCATGAGGACATCAGACAGATTCTCTCGGTGAGTGAGGGCGTGGTCACCATATCGGAGAACGAGCTGCGGCTCACCTCCCGTACTGGACTGCCCTTGTATACCAAGAAGGACGACCACGCCCTCTGCAAGATGAACTGTGCCCTCAACTTGGATGACTCTTCCCTCCTGGTTGGTTGCCATGCCAACAAGATCACCACGGTGGACCTCAACCAAGGGCAGATTGTTCAAGAGGTACAAAAGAATGTTTATATACAGAGTGTGGTTAAAGTAAAGGAAGAAGGTTGGAGTTGGGCAAGAGAAGGGGAATGTTTAAATTGATAACTTTGGAAATAAAAGTGAGATTGTACATATATCAAATGCCAGAACTTAACATTCGAGTTTTCCTTGTACATATACTTTTTGAAGCATGAACTTTGAAAGTATAATGGAATGAGTATGACTGTTAAAATACCTTCTTTTTTTTTTTTTTTTTTTTTTTTTTGTTGTTTTTTTTTGTGGTTTGTTGTTGTTGGCTTTCTTTAATAGGGGTAATAAAGCATATTAAAACTTCTATGAAATCCGCACACATTCGTGCACATCTTAGCTTGCTCATTCTGTGGTAGAGAAACAAGCACTGCCCATGGCTGTTGTTCACTATCTGCAAGTGTCTCTTTTTAGCTTGTTCTGTTCCAAGTTTAGAGCATGTGAAATACAACCCCTGTCATTAATTGAAAGGATGGATATGCTTGATTTTTTTGTTGTTGTTGTTGTTTTTTTTGGCACATGTTTCTGGTTTCATTGTAAGTGATCAAATACAAAATTTAGTGTCTTTTTGTTATACTTGTTGTGGTTGTTGTTGTCTCCTATTTCTTGTTGTTATTTGTCAATACATGTTCCAGAAGTGGTTCGGTTTGTTTTTATACATACTTCTCTCTTTTCTAATTACTAGACTCCGACATCTGCTGGGGTGTGTCTCTTGAAGCCGTCCGAGAGCTACGTGTGTTGTGGGGATGTGTTGGGTAAGGTGGAGATACTGGACCCAATGTCACTGCAGATGTTCTCCTCTTTCTCCGCACATGTGGCTGGCATGTGTGACATGGACATAGTCGGGAACTACCTGGTCACATGTGGGCTGGCCCAGCAGTGAGTTGGGGGCGTGGTCACAGATAGATGTCGACATGAACATGGGTGTGGACATGAAAAGGGGTACGGTCATGAATGAGGGCGTGGTTATTACAGCAGTAAGTTGGGAGGCTTGGTCTCAGATGATGATGTGGACATGAATGAGGGTGTGGTCATGAAAGGGGGTGTGGCCATCAGATTATTAGAGGGTGTGACTATGTAGGGGTCACAAGGTTTATTAAGTTGGGTGTGTGATTAAGTGTAAGAGGTAGGTGTGGTCAGGAGTTGAAACATAAGACAAGCATGATTAGTGGTTGGCTGTATTGCAAAAGTTAATATGTGTGTCTATGGGTTGTATGGCACTGTGGAAGAGGGCAGCCATTAGAATACTGCCTGTTTCCCTGTTTCTTGATTATGTTCTTAGTTCAATACGGAGCCTTGAGTTGCAATGAAGTAAATTAAGTGGACAAGTCAACTTTGTATCATTTATTTATGCAATTTAAAAGAAACAATTATTGCTCTCCGCCTTATGTGTTGGTATGTGTAGATATGGTCAGCTCTGCGTGGACCCGCAGCTGAAGGTGTACGACCTTCGCTTCCTGCGGCCGGTCTCTCCGTACGAGGTCACGATGCTGCAGCCATTCCTCATCCGTAGCGTGCCAGCATTGGAGGCCACTCTGCTGGTCATGTCCCAGACGGGTGAGTTCCAGCTACTGGACCTGCGCGGACTGGTCACTCCGTCCAGTATGGTCGCCCATCGCCTCAACACGAGTTCGGAGGAGGTGCTGGCATGTGCCATGGACGTGAGTCCGTCCTGCCAGGGACTGGCCTTTGGGGACTCCAGTGGGGTCATCCACATGTGGGCAGACAGGGAGGAGGCCATCTTTAACCCATTTGCTACGCAGGATATTATCTTTCCTGATCCAGGTGAGACAGCAGGTTCTAATTGAATATAGAAAACAGTTATTATCATTGTTGTTGTTATTATTATTACTATTTTTATTATTATTATTATTATTATTATTATTATTATTATTATTAATATGTATATATATTATATATATATATAAATGTAAGGGTAATGAGGGGTTGTTCTTCAAGCTAGGAAGGCCCAACGTTGTTTTTTTTTTGTGTTTTTTTGTTTCATCCCAGTTGAGGAGACTCTGCCAGACATCAGCTGGGATCCTGATGATGCCTCATCAGCACCTCTCTCTGCCGTGCCTATGCCGCTTTCTTCACACACCAGGTGGGCACTATTAGGGAAAGGCTCCCCTATATCATGCGATCATAAGGTGACAATTTTTTATGTTTTGCAGGTCTGCACTGCTGTCACACTGGCCCGTGCATTGCTCTAGGTTTGCGAGGAGGTAAGGGGTTGCCACAATGACTGTATGTATCCACCTGCACGTACATACATGTGTGTGTATGTCATTGCATGTGGCCAACAGTATGCCAAGTCTAATTTGGCAATATCTATTAAGAATTTTGTCACGGTACCTCAAAGTACTCACTAGATGGTTTCCCAATTAGCTCATACATAATATTACATAAACTAGTTTACCTCAGCATCACTTTCCTGACAAATCTATTTCTTTTCTGCATACAGTATGTTCACTTCAGGCACACAGTCTGGGAGGGAGGGGAAGGGTGCTGTCCTGTAATTTAGACCATAGGCATTACCAATTGCCTCACAGTTGTACTCGAGCAAAGTCACAATAGGTGATGTTGTTGTTTTGTTGTTGTTTATTTGTTTTTGTTGTTTATTTGTTTTGTGTTAAGGATGACTCCAGTGATAGATCCAGAGGTTCTCGAAAATATGCGCACGAGTCAATTCGTAGGCCACGCCCCCAAGCCGTCCCACATCCGCTACAATCAGGTGCCGTACGACCTGGACAAAGATATGAGAGAGCACGTGCCAGAGTCTCCCATGAAGAGAGGTGTGTCCATGGAGGGGGCGGGAGGACTAGGGGGAAACAGAATCATTAATTTCTAATATAATTCTTCCACTGTTTCAATGGGATGGCCTACTTAGCTAGCCAGTCACCTGATATCTTGCTAGTCTTCCATTCAGTGATGGACTACAACACTTTAGAGGTTATGTTAAAACAATTTCATATTACTTTAGTGCTTGTGTTAAGCATTATTGAATGTAAATACTAGTGCATTTACAGTACTAGCACTATATACATGAATAGTGCACACAAATTATGAATTTTGAAATCATCCTTTTTTTTTATCAAGGAAAAGAAATTGAAAGTGTTGCATTGCAGTTACTTATGTACTCAGAATTTTGTCCTTCAAATGTGATTTAAATTGTGACGATGTGTTGAAGTTGTAATATGTTTGTTTGTTTGTTTGTTGTCAATAGAGAGCAATCCGCTTACTCTTATCCCCAAGCCTTACAGACAAGTGGAGATAAAGTATTCCAAGTTAGGTAAGGTGTGGGTACCACTATTAAGTATTGAATGAGGGGCTCTTCAATTAGCCATAATTGATGCACTTATGGTATAGGAATCGAAACGTTTGATTTCAGTCACTATAATGGAACCAAATTTGCTGGTTTGGAGATCCACATTCCTAATGCGTACTGCAACTCCATGCTCCAGGTCAGCTGATGAACTTGCGATGTCCGAATGACATTGCATAGCCGAGTTAGTATCATTAGTGCAATACTTGTGTATGTATGTATGTATGATGTGTGTATGTATGTATGTATATGTATTTATGTATTTGTATGAGTAATAGCACAAGTAACACGATTGAAATAGCACAGGTGACCCGTGCTATTACTCCCTCCTAGTAGGCCAGCTTTTTTTTCTTTTTTCTTTTTTTTTTATAATTTGCACTGTAGCTACACTGTATCGTTCACTAACTATCTCTGTATTTCAGGATTTGCTACCTCTGGAACTTCGTTTTCAACCTATGGCTCCACCTAATCTGTTAAAAAAAATTCTGTCTAATACAGGTAGAACTTCTGCGCTAAAGAATGACATAGTCTCCAGCTAGAAACTACTCGAACTGTACTTTTCCAAGACTAAAGCTGCACGCATGCACACATACCTGTACTATTTCACTTAGTTACCGTGGTATTTCACTTAGCTATCGTTTCACTTAGCTACCGTAGTATTTCACTTCCCTCATGCAATTTCAATTGAACTGCGATTTTTCCCATATATTTTTGAATGGGCAATTTACGTGCTGTACTATTAATGTACATGATCCTCTGAACCAATACTGTAAGATGTGTCAAGGAATTAATGCATAAGCCTTTAGTATAGGCTGTGGTGTGTCGGAGTAGTTAGTGTGTGGTGTGTCGGAGTAGCTAGTGTGTGGTGTGTCGGAGTAGCTAGTGTGTGGTGTGTCGGAGTAGCTAGTGTGTGGTGTGTCGGAGTAGTTAGTGTGTGGTGTGTCGGAGTAGTTAGTGTGTGGTGTGTCGGAGTGTGTCGGCTTTCCATGATTTCTGAAGTGCTCGTATTGAATTGTTATATGCTAGCTATTATTTAGTAGTAGTAGTAGTAGTAGTAGTAGTAGTAGTAGTAGTAATAGTTGTAGTAGTGGTAGTATTTTCATGCTTATATATTATGTATATATTCCAGGTGCTGTATTTCTTGGAGCCCATCCGTTGTGCTATGCAGAAACATCTGTGTTCCAAGGAGTTCTGCCTTGCCTGTGAGCTGGGCCTTCTCTTCCGCATGCTCGACAACTCAGAGGGTGAGAGTTGCCAGGCTAACAACTTCCTACGTGCCTTCCGCACCCTCCGGGAAGCCTCTGCCTTGGGGCTGCTACTCAGTTGGGAGAACGAGGAAACTAAATTGAATCTGGGCAAGCTCATCCAGAGTTGGACCCGGTTCGTCTTACAGCAACTCCATCAGGAGACGGATCTGCAGACCCAGCCACCGCTTCCTGCCCCTCCTCCAGCCGTGGCCACACCCACTTCTGCCCTTGGTACTCCTTCCACGCCTTCGTTCAAATTGCTGACCACCCCCGGCACTCCTACCACGCCCACGCTGCAGCTCGGGATGGAGTCTTTCCTAGACACCAGCAACTACAACAACAGCAGCGCAGGAAATGGCGCAGAAGGGGGAGGAGCTTCAGGTGGAAGTAGTGAGACCTCAATAGTAGAGCAGTTGTTTGCAACTACCGTTAAGACGGAGGTGAAGTGCTACTGTGGGTGGAGTACCGTCACTACAAGGGCCGAGCTTCTTTTCTCACTTCACTACCCACACAATCTGAGTGAGTTCAACTTCATGTGATGTGCGCTAATGTAAATTAGCTCAGTTATTCTTGACCAGATCACAGGACTATATTTGTACAGCCAGAAATTATATTTATATATATTATTTTAGGCTGTTTAAACAGAGAACTCTTTTGTAATCACAATTACATAAGTAGCATATGTGTGCATTGCTATAACAACTACACACTTCATTACTGCTTCGTTGTATCACACCATTTTTATTACTATTTTTGAGCAGCCTCAACCTTTGGCAGTACAGATGTCCATAAGAAGAGTCTCGTCAATCAGAAGGTGCCTTTCTCGTCTGTGTTGAAACAGAGCATATGCAAGCAGCAGAGGGTTCACTCCTGGTGTGACTACTGCAAGAAATACAAGTCCACTGTGAGAACACATACTAGTCCACTGTGAGAACACATACTATTAGTGATAGAAGGAAGGCTAGTTGAGTTATAAGAACAAGTTGTCTATTTGAGTCTTCAATAGTGCCCCTCCCCCTGTCTTGTGGTTGTGCATTATTAAGACACAATCGATAAGTCATGTAAAACAAGATTTAATTTAGTTAAATGTATTATGTATATGTATATGTATGTATATACATACACACACACACACACACACACACAGTATATCGATGCATTGGGTAAAGTATTTCCCTCCTCACACATGTATGTTCAGTGAACTTCGCTACTTAGCTATAACCTATTGCTTTCTGTTTGTTCATTGTTCTTACGGTATATATTTATAGACCCACGAAAAGTCCCTGTGTAGTTTGCCCCAGGTGCTGACTCTCAACTGTCAGATAGAGTCAGACAGCGACATGGAGTTCTGGCAGGCACAGCAGCGGCCAGACAAGTCCGGCCCAGGCGCAGGAGGCAGTGGCGGTAGCAGTGCGGGCAGCTTGTCTATGAGCAGGTGGCTACCGTTCACTCTCACTCTCAGAACTATGAAGGACGGATCTTTGGATATAGTCCAGGATGGGACCAAACCTGTACCTCAAAATAGTAAGACGCTTTCTCATTTTAGTGAGCCGGCCAGGAAACGTTCGGATGTGTCTCCTCTGACTGTTGCTACCATTGCAGCTTCTTCATCTTCAGATAATTCTTCAGAGACAGGGAAAATGAAGGGCACTGAAATTTCT
>WLWI01003858.1_pt1 | contig 12803 bp, 9 predicted proteins | sample 6701501 | NCBI WGS metagenome assembly WLWI01 (sample SAMN12718690, study PRJNA515312) | sponge metagenome | isolation source: marine sponge | host: Mycale hentscheli | place: New Zealand: South Island, Marlborough, Capsize Point | collected 2014-11-01
CAGACAGACAGACAGACAGACAGACAGACAGACAGACAGACAGACAGACAGACAGACAGACAGACAGACAGACAGACAGACAGACAGACAGACAGACAGACAGACAGACAGACAGACAGACAAATGGACAAACAGACAGACAGGCTGACTACTAAAACCCTCTTGCGCATGCCCACAGAGGGTTAACAAACTACAAAATTATTACATAGCTCAAGTTATTACTAATTTTAGACGACTTTTGTACTTAAATTATTTATAATAAATACACCTTGTTTACGTCCATAGTAAATCGTGATGGAGTACACAAAATAAGTAGCTACAATAATAATGTTTTAACAATGGTCACTGTGATATTTCTATAAACAAAACTAATGATATTATTATAGTAATAAGCACAATCGGAACAACTGCAGAAACAGAAGGAGGACAGGAATCAAGTACACAAGAAAGAGAAACAGAGAGAAATACAACAACTCACACTGCTGATGAAAACACTGAAACTACAGTTTTTATGAATAATTCATCAGGTTTGTGATGTATATACAAAGTAGCTATAACAATCAATATTTCATATTATATTATATATACTACTTTTTATCACTATGTCACCTTCTTCAATAGCTTCTACTTCTCATTAGACACATTCAAATTCTATATTTACAGGATTACTGAATAGCTCTACTCCAGGACATGGCATTAATATTACTATCATTTTAATAAATACAGTTTTCATAGGACTATTATTTATATTGATTGCTGCATGCACAGTTGCTTTTATTTTAATAAAATATAGAATGAAAACTAAAGGTAAATTTTTAGCTTTATATTATTTTTATAAATAGTTTTATGTATGTATCCCTTGCAGATAATGATTACATGAAGTAAGAATTTTACATCAAATGTAAAATATTATTAATATCAATTTTTGTGTTTTATCTATATATTTTGAATTTTGGCTTAGTTTTTGAGAAAACGAGAGAAAAGGCAGACTACTGTGAGTGCTGCTATAAGACTATACACTCATTCAATCGTTTAGCTACCATTTAGAATCACACATGCTCAAATGAGTAAACAAATTTTCGAGCTCGGTTCAGATTTGTTGCAGTGCTCTAATTCTTTTTTCTGGTGTTGGGAAGTTTGTGCTGGAGGTGCTCTTATTTCACCAACTATAAGCATTGCCAGCTCTCAAAAAAATGTGTCCAACAACTTCTTTTAATATTATAAATTCTTTAGTATTCACATAGCATGAATTGCTGTAATGACATATTTAATAATCATGCTATAAAATTAGCAGAATTTTGTATTTAAAGTAATCAATTGTTAATTAGTAAATTATTTTATCTTTTTACTAGATGTTTATCACTTTGACAACAGCACAACTACTGGAACTTCTGACATAGCCACTGAATATAATATGTGTGCTAATAACAATAATTATCAACTAATTATTCTCCCCGTGGTATTCTGCTTTTCACTTGTACTATTAATAGTTTCTGTAATATTTTTTAGTATTACATTTGTAATGATAAAAAACAGAAACAAAAGGTAAGTAAAAGTCTAGCAGTGTGTTGATAGAATAAATTGCAAAAGTACTTTTAAGAGTTGCATGAATATGTGTACACCGATATACTCCCATCAGTTTTGTAAACTTACGAAAATAGTAAATGTCGTTGGAATGTTACGTTATAATATATTACATAAGCATCACACGAAATGATCCGAACCCTTTTTTTTTTAGTAAATTCTTCCAAATTTAGCTCATATTGAAGTTCTCACTGATTAACACGTAGTATCATAATATGCGGTTCAGGTAAGTCAAGGTACAACATCAATCACTGGAAAGTAGAGTAGTTTATTCGAATTGTTGGATAGAGAAAATACAATCTCAAACTTCTAAAAGCATTGACTGCTAAGCAAGTGTGTTCGTTGACATGGTTTAGAGCAATCATGAAGAATTCTTATTAAGTAGTTGCAAAAGCATAGACAAAAAGTACTTACTTCTTTCCCACCCCCCTTATTCCCTCATTGAGCCTCCCCTGACTTATAATAGGACTGTTGAATGTATACATAACTTAATTTATTTTGAATAACTTTGACAAAATGATTTCATTATCCTCAAATTTAATCATTTTTAAGTACTATTTTTTTAATCATTCGTATTATTATATTGACTATTATTATACAGAGCCAAAGAGAGAAGCAACAATTTGATGAAGTGTTTGACTAATCAACAGCATCCTAATACACCTACCTATGAGGAAGTAAAAGTGGACCATCACAGTGAAGCCACAGAAATGACAACCAATTCAGCTTATGGATTTCAAAATACACCAGATTATTAATATTTAAATGAATATTCTTTAGTTCACGGGTATACATTTCTTTAATCTTTAGTTCTATAAAATACTGGCAACGTCATTAGTTCCCTGTAAATGTAGTTCATTATTATTATTGACTTACCTATAATTCATCAAACTTTTCATAATATCACATGCATTGTAACGTTATATAGCTATTTGTCAATAATCATCAGGATGTAATTGTTAAATGTTAATACTTAAAATTGTAACTATGTAACATTTAATTCATGCCTGGAGTATATCAATTTTACACTGTAAGATATTTGTTGGGCCAGACACCACAGGAAGTCCTGCATGAATAAAGAATTATAATGTTTGTGCATGATACTCACTTGCAAATGTTATTGAATAGTATTGTAAGTCTTGTTCATGAGTTCATTGTGTCATTAATTGTATAGTTGTAGTACTACGTACATTCTTGTTTGTGTGTGTATGCTATTTGAAGATAACTGCCACGAAACATTCTTTATCCTTCAGTTACCAACTAATGCCACAATTACTATAATCAGAGCAAGCAACACTAACATAATAACTCTTAATTTGGTTTCGCTTACTATCTTCTTACTTAATACACTATACAGAAACATATATTTTCCTTAGTGATATTGTCAAACCTAGTCTTTCTTTCAATGCAGTTCAACACATGAAATTTGAGTTTGTTCTAAAATAATAAGAACCTTTTACAAGTTTAATAAATTCAATGAAAGATCCAACCACTTACCAACAATTTATCCGTTCTTCTCATTTCAATAACTAGTTGACCAAGAAACCAGACACTATGATGCTATAGATTCGGAATAACAAGAGAAAGTGACAGCTACTTCATCTATCATGTGGTACTATTTTAGAATTAATCTTCATGAAATTTGCAGTGGCTACACTAATCCATGAACTAATTACTTTTTTTAGTATCATAATCAGAATATGGATCTGTAACAGTTGCAAAAACTTACATAATCACTACACTTACCTCATGTAAATATAATACATAACAGTATGTATGTAATAATTGCTATTTATTTATAAAGTAGTGGTATAAATTCATTACTAGTATCACAAAATTAAATTAATTTAACTGAAAGTTAACATGCATGATCATCAAATTATTAATTTTTAGTAAAGGGTATTATGGATGTCACTAAAATAACCCAAATGGGGAGTAATTTTTATTGGAAAGTAGGGAAAAAGGGAATGAACCGATTTTGAACCTATTTGCTAGACTGTAAATCATTTTCACACCAAATTTTGGAATATAGACATCACCCAGTTATTTGTATTATAGGCTGTGCCACTTGCTCTGCTTAATTATAACAATATTCGTATAGCATCATCCCTACAGCAAGGTCACCTGAATGTTATCACTACACTAGTGCTTCTGTTGTCAATAATACCTTAATCTACTTCAAAACATGTCATACTTAACTGATACACAGAAATAGAAAAAATATAGTTTGTACCGAGTTTCACAATGTATTTGTTTACCACTGCACTACTCTTGTAAACATTGCTATCAAAACTGATCTTATGTTACCATAACCAATCATGTCTTACAATATGTGACCGTCTACAGGAAAATCGGGCACAACGCAGCCGCGACGAAAATGTTTTTTTTTTGCACTTACACACTCCTCGGCAAGCAGATATTAAGCTCTCCAAGTTTTATCGCCGTAGCTTTAGCCATTCCCGCTATATTTCACCTAACCGTTCCCTTCGTTAGGCTTATTTTAATACAATTTTAACGACGTCTACGCATGCCGCGTTGTGCCCGATTTTCCTATAGACGGTCACATATTTTATGCTGTAAGCCATTCTAAACATTTTTAAAATGTACACAAGATATTATACTAACAAAAGAACATTAATGAGAATGTATCCATATTTAGTTATCTACGTACACAGGACCAAAACTTGAATTTCCTGTACTTTCAAAAGTACAAGATTTGTAACTGAAATATCACTCTGTATTTTCACTACTATTAATATCATGTTTCATTCAGAATTTATTACACATTATAAGGACATGTGATACAGCCATCTGAATTTCCACTGAAAGACATATGACCTGTCATACAGTTTTTTGGTAGTCCAGGAAATCTGACATAGCCAGCTGAATTTCCTACTGAAAGACTTGTGACCTGTAACTGAATTTCTCACTGAAAGAACCAGCTACTATCCTACTGAAGACAAAATAATTATGGATGTGAAATGGGTTGTTCTATACACTTTTTGATAAAATGATTACTAAAGATGATAACATAATAATGAATTAATCAGAAAGTAATGAAAGACTTTGTGGAGGACTGTGTCCATCTGTTTGGTATAGGGTCGAAACCAGCTTTGGGTAACTATGTATATACCATAAGTGGTATAAATTTCGAACACCCTAAACCGATGACGCTGAGGTGCTCAAATAATTCTGCGCTCATTTATATTTTTGGAGGTGAAAGATTTGTCATGGATGCCGTGCTGTCTCTGTGTCTTAACGCTACAACTGCTGAAATTTCGGGTGAGTGACAAAAAAAAGAAGCAATATTTAGGTGGTAGCTAATTCTATAACACTATGACTGAGTTATGTAGCTATTGAAAGTTGCAGCATAGTTGCTGCTGGCATGGCAACTCCCAAATGGAAAGTGATATTGAGATTTGATGGTAAGGGAGTGTGGTTAAATGGTGAGGCTTAAGAGCAGGTAAGAAGGGTCCCTCCAGTCTTATAGTTAGAGTGTAGTTGAGCAATTTTATATGTGTGCACGTGCTACAACATGTACAGTACCCTTTCGAATAACTGCTACTGTATATTAACCAACTGATAATGTAGCATTTTATTGCTGAATAAAATATATTTTTGAAGAGCAGAGCAAATTTAATTCCTTCTTCTTTTTTATTTATTTATTTATTTTTTGCTTCATTAATATAAAGAAAAAATGTGCTCTTGGGGACAGAGTATTATACACTGGTGGATGGTGTTGCCCGTGTTGTTGTTTTTTGTTTGTTTTCTTTTGGTTTTTACTGCTTTATCAGGTATCATTTGCTGTTGTTGTTTTGCAACGGCTTTCTGTATGTGTCATATTCTTTATAATTAAAGTGCCATGAACTAAATATTACACTTCCAATTAATGTGGCACTTAATTAGGTAACTCTTAATACTTTTTCCATTTGTACTGATCTTTATTTTATTAGCATTATTTCTAATTCAGATATAAATATATTATAATTCACTCTACAAATCTATTTGTACTGTTCTGTCAGGAATGAACTGCCTGAACACAAGAGAACGTGAAAGTCTCTGCATCTGAGTGCAGATAATTACTTCAAGTCCAGGTGGCGCTTTAATAATTACAGTGAATACGGTATGTCATGCCAGCAATGTGTGTGTGACTATTTCTTAGTTCTCTGCCAGTATCATCACTTACTGGAAATAGAGAGAGCATGAGTACTACACTCGAACCTCTATTATCCGGACAGTCTTGGACCAAAAGGTGTCCGTAACTATTAAATGTCTGTAACTTAGAAACAAGCCTTTTTATTGGGATCAATACTAAACTGATGTCTCTTTACTACAAATATTTTGAGACATTTAATGATCTAATTACACTCATCAATGCCGGTTTCCTATTCAAAATGACTCATTTTTCTTATCCAAACATTTTGCGTATCCCAACATTTAGCTTCTCCGAACAACCCTCAGTCTAAAGTGTTCGGATAAGTGAGGGTCTACTATACATAGCTATATTCTGTTGTACAAAAAGAATTATAGTGCTTTATACATGTAGCAGTTAGGTTGTTGTTGTATTAATTGAGTTTCAATATGGATGGCATGAAGGAAATTGTTAAGGTATGTATATTCTTAAATACGAGTAGCTTTTTTATCTTGGTCCTATCATATTTACAGTTTCATATAATTTCAAATAATACATTGATTTTAATTCATTAAAGTGGGTGTGGGTTCAGTGGCTTGTACAGGTTCAAATTAGCTTCCTACATCTCTGTAATTACAGCTAACTACCTTATTATAGTCAAGCTTACAACTAGTTTGGAACGGCTGCTAAAATATCATCTGGGGTGTGTTCAGAGCCCACACAGAGAGTTTTACTGCCAATTTTACAACACCTAATTACTAGTCCTAATATAAACTACTGCACTGAAGATACATAGATATCTAGTTTAGAATAAAGCAGAATATGAAGAAAAAAACAACTTATTACACTATCAGAGGGATAAGTCAAAATATTTAATTCTCAGGCTGTGTTTTCATTGCCTTGAGCTCATAACAATAAATAACCTGCTCTTGAAATATTTCACATACCACACTCAACAATTTGATCTTTAGTTTTAATTATCCTAATTGTTTCACTTGCTGCTCTTGTTCGCCAATTGCATAATGATATTACTTTGTCATTATTTAGAAACTATGCTAAATCCACCACCCCTAAGTTAAAAATTATGTTCTGGTGAAAATACCACTTTGTCTTGCACAGAAGATGGAGCATCATATATTCTCTGGAACTGGGATGGTATTATTATGAGAGACTATACAACTGGATCAGGAATAAGTTATACTATTAATACTACAGATCTTCTGTTGAGTAATAACAATATGATGGTGTCAACTCGTCTTATATCAATGGTTTCTTCACTTGTGAACTCTCAACTAGAGTTTACATTGTTTGAAAATATTACGTCAGTTAATGTATGGTGCAACCGAGTGATGATAACTATAATAGTTAACTGGTAAATATAATATGTAAATTATTTGAAAGTAATTTTAAAACAGTAGCTATATTGTATTGTTTCACAAAATGAGTTTAAATTTTTATCTGTAGAAGAAATAGAAGCTTCATTATTATGATGAGCAAAGGATATTAAACATATATTTTTATGTCTTGTTAAAATTTTGAACATATTAAGGCACACAAGAATTAAACTTTAGTGATCAGAATTTACAGAGTTACAAAGAATAACATGGTGTCCCGTGTGCTCTGCTCATCTTTTTGTATAGTGAACTGCTATGAAGCACCATGCAACAGTCAAGTATGGACCGCTTTAGATGACTAGCTATGTATCATGACTTATAACATTCAGAAACGTGCTGTCTTTCAGATTACAAGACACAAATTAATTGATATAATTATATCAATAATTATGGACTGATAATGTAGGCAGCTCTAAAATATATCTACAGAAGCGGCAAATTAAATATGTCTATAATATCTTGTCGCCAATTCAACTACAAGGTTAGGTTCATCTGTAAGTAAAATTAATAATTCATATAATAGCCACAGTACATGTATAACAAATTGTTGTAGTTTTCAAGTTATTGGCAATATTATTATTGATGAACCCCTCGAAACTCAAGTTTTTTTGCTGACTTATTCAGCTGGGAATGGGTTAAGTAATGTTTTTGTGTGTATTCTTAGCACTTTAATGTACAATATCTCAGAATATCGACACTTTTTGTACACCTTTTCTTTTCTGCTTGTGAAACTAGCACTTTTTTCTAATAAACCCTCAAAACCACAAGCGTAAGGATTAATACAAATATGCCATTTAATTTCATTCATTCTGTTGTCAAAAGAACTTCAGTGAAGGTAACCAGTGTACGATGCTGTCCACAATTTAAGCTCTTTTGAATATTACTTCATTTTTTGTTTTTGAACTGTAAAAACTGGTCAAATTTTCGGAATTAAAATAGGAATTAACAGTCTCAAAAAATTGGATGCAGAAAAAGGACACCAAAGAAAGTGAAAATGAATCATTGTTCAAGTTTGCAAACATCATGCAAGGCCACATCTACTATGTGTATTATATATGACAAATGGAAATCATAGCTAAGTTAAATATGAGTTGACTGCAGGAGTATTAGGACTACACTTTGTCAATTAAGTCATTTTTTTGCAAAACAACTGCAGAGTTTTATTCAAATATAAACTGGTAGTATTTGGGAATAATTATTTGCTATATTGTTTTGAATTGTTAACAATAACATTTGTTATTATTAATATGCTACAAAGTTAATAATTTTATAATCAATGCTTTCATATTGCAATGTTTAAATAATTAAATGATAACAGCAAAATACAAGTTATATCAGAATGACATACATGCTCTAATATTTAAGAGTACTAATTTTAGCATCATACAAAATTCTACCAATACATCTACAAGCAACATTCACATAAGATGGAGTAACACTTTGAAAATTAATTCTAGGTATTATGTAAAAACTTCCATCTTGTCTGAAAATGCCATTAATACAGTATCTACTGACAATGCATATGTCGACTTAATGATGAGGCCTGGAGTTTCATACACAATATATGTTACTACATATTGCTGTAAAAATCTAATCGAAATTGGAAATTTTCAAATTACTTGTGGAACTGCACAATAAATGTTGTGGGAGATATTTCATAATAAAATCAATCAAAGCATATACTAACTGCAGAGAAGATGTGTATACTAATACAGGTACAATTATTCTATAAAAATCCAATTAATTCATTTCAAGACTGTGTAAATTAACTGATGTTGAATGATTTAATATGTAGATGGTGAAAAAAATGTTTCTAATATTGTGACATCGAACCCTTCCACTGATGATTGTTCTAGTAAAATATTTAGAAGCTGTGAAACTGTGATCATGCCTATAGGATCTGTGATAGTTGTTCTATTGATTGTGTCAAACATTGCACTTGTTATTGAAATAATAAGAATCAGAAGAAGGACAAGTTGGTAAGTATTAATTTTATTATATTTTATATTAACTTCTTTTGCCCGGTGCATGGAAGTCTCTGCTGCTGGAGATGTGCTTCTTTCATCAACTGTAAATATGCCTACTCTCCCAATAATGTGCCCTAAGTGTATATGTAGCGTGCATGTCTGAAAGTTGAAATGTTATTGTGGCTATTTTTTTCTACCATGATACGGTTAATACTAAAGCCAGAAAATGCCAAGAAGTACTCAGAAAGTCATAAAAAACCCATTGCTGAGTATCAAGCTTATAAAACTGCTTTAAAAAGAATAGATCAGTCCCAGGTGTATACAAGGGCTGGTATAAACTGCTTTAAAAAGAATAGATCAGTCCCAGGTGTATACAAGGGCTGGTATAAACTGCTTTAAAAAGAATAGATCAGTCCCAGGTGTATACAAGGGCTGGTATAAACATTAAATAAAAAGCCCTTGAAACGCCTGACGAATCCCTGAGATGCAAGCAGGCCAATTTAAAATGCCCTAACTAGAAGAATTAAATTTATAATCATAAATAGTTACTGTTTCCCCTGGTTGACAACTTTATTAGCAAACCCTGCTGGGAAAAAGTTGTTGGGACAAAAATGATGCATTAATTTGTAAACAAAAGAAATTTAAGATAGAGACCATGGAAATACAGAAGACTTAGAATGCTGCACTGCCAAGTTCTTTGTTGTTTTTGTTGTTTTTTTTACCTTGTGGCATAAAACGTTGTATGTTCCTCCTTTTGTTATAGAAATTGTAATATTAGAGAGCAAATGTTTATGAAGCCAAGACAAATTGATAAAGTACAGAAAGACAGTGATGATATTTCTATTAGTATGAATTCTGCTTATGGGATTGTACAAAGAAGCTTACTCCAGAATTGAATGTCAAAAAGCATAATGAGCCACTTTGATTGTTTTATAAATAAATAAACTTTTAGCTTAAACTAGTAGTTTTTATATCCACAAACAGAGGAGTAATGATTGACTCATATGATATTGTAGATTGTCTTATGTTTGGTTATTATCTATTTAAATATAAAAAAATGCTTTTGACGGGTTTTGGGATTAAATTAATGATTATTCCTTGATGTTACTTTACCACTCCTAATAATATATATATATATATATATATATAATATGGTGCTCCTAGAGACATCATGAAAAGTAGCTTCACAATATTAAAACTTATCTGTCTTTATGTATAGGTCAAAATGAAAATTTAAGAGGGGAACAACACTGAAATACGTTTTGGAATTGTTCCGAGACTTTTTTAACACATTTTTTCTGATTGTAAATAAAAGTGCACAAGTTAGTAATTAGTAAGTAAGTCAATACTACACAAATAAAATGAATCAATGAATGAAGAATTATACAGGTGAATAAATAAGAAATATTACATTCCAGAATGAATGAATGTATGAATGAATTGACCAATTGAAACAAATTTACAATTAATTTTATTGTACTGTATAAATTGATTGTGTAGTGTTTCCAGACTAATCAATTTGAGATTTCTTCTTCCAATAAAATAAGATTACTAAATCCTCTATTTACTATGGCATGGCCGACATAGTACAATTTGCTGACATAATTGGTTTTCCAATGTAAGTTTGCCTAATTTCTGTCACCATTGGAATTTCAACACCTACAAATATACATCTTCAGCTAAATATGCTGGCAATTATTAAAGATTCCATTATCGATTTCTGTAAGAATTAAAATATACTTTCAGAGCCAGCACTGTTGGGGCATCAGGACACATACCAGCAACCTATTTATCAACAACTGCCTTATGAACTATATATTTAAATATATGTAAAATAATAAGTTTATCATCTTTTTTATTGCTTTCCTGCAGCCACGATCAACATGCCATCCACACCCACAAATATATTTAGATGAAAATTTTAATTATTAACATTGTAGGTTGTATCCATACATACAACCATTGCACCATGTTTGAGTAGCATATCTTTTTGAAATTCTGTCTCAATAACTAATAACAAATCTTGATCATTCAGCAATTTACAATCTTCATTTGGTTGTTCACCTTGCTGCTTATACAAGAGAATAAAATTATAGTCAAAAGTCTGCATTTCCCTCACAATACTGGCTACTCTGACAAATTCATTTGAATGTTTTTGAATGCCATCGACATTGAAATCTTTCCCCCTATATATTCATGTACTTTTTTATTATCAGGTGATCACGAAAAATTCCATTATTCATTTCAGATTCACTATAACTATCAATTATCTGCCTTGAACCAACACCTTCTTTCTATTTTTCAGTGACAGGGTGTTTAGTATTCTTACTAAGCCGTCGTTAATGTCCCAACTGTTTAGCCATCATGATTATTATTATAGTGGGTAGGAATAAGTTATGGATACTGTATCTGTTTTAAGTATCTCATTGCTTTTATACATACTGACTAAATTAATTTTACTTGTCCCTTGACTTTTTAGCCCTCTTTTTCCACTCCTACGTAGATTGTACATTTTACTACGATGGCAGTGTTAATAATAATGTTGATAATTTTGAGTAAGCTTTGAGGCAGAATGCATATCATAAACCATGAATGTGGGACCTTTTCGTCTTCTGTCTTCCATCAAACAAAGTTTGTCCAAATTTTTAAAGGTTCTTTCAACAATGTCAACTGCATAACTATCCATTACCTTTACATACCTAAGTATAAAGAAAATTATATTTGAGAAAATGATTTATGTTAATTGTTAAACTTATTTACTACCTCTTAAAATAGATGCTGCATTTAATTTACCCCTTTTATTTTTTGTGAGAAGTACTGATATGTCAAGACAAACTGCTTTTGTATGCATATTGCTGAACATCACTACTCCAGATTTTGTCAGTGACTTTGCTTTCTCTTCCAGCTATTGTATTCAGGTGAATAGCACTGTTTTGTAACACTTTCGCAGGACACACCAGATGAAGAATTATAAATTTTTGTGGATTGAGCAGGAAGTGAAAAGGTTTTTTTTCCTTATTTTTAGGTTGCCCTATAAAATTTGAAGACTAGTCTTGAGAGATGGGGAACAATGATAATTTGGGTGATTCTGAAGTAATGATAAAAATAACAGAAGTAGATAATTAGCTAGGTTAATGACTACAATGAATTTGATAGCATACCAGACTTTTGCAAGCACATGTCTTTAGGATGATAAATAATAACATGCTACCAAGTGAACAGTAATCTGGTACATACAGAAGAAAAGAAACTATTTGTTTGAGTATGTAGTGAATCAAATGATATAGCTTTTAATTTCAGTGGTAATGACAGTCACATTTTTGTATGTTCTTGGCTTGTTAAAAGACAGGCGGGATCCGCTTTTGTAAGGCATGTGAGATGAAAAAAATGATATCTATGTTTTAGAATTCTGGAATGTATAATTTAAAATAGAGTAAGATTCCTCAGATTGTAACATATATATCTTAATACTCTGAAAAATGTAATATACACTTTATAGACAAACCGATACAACTATATTATAGCTTGTATTTCATAGCTGTCTTCCGTCGTAGCATCCCAATCTGTTATAGTTATAAAATTAAAGTTTTGCAACTAATTTACATAACACACTTTCATTGAAACATATTAGGGAGCATAATAAATTCAGATAGCACTATAGCTATTACATTAATAGAAAAATCAAATACAATATACTTAAATTGTGATTGAAACTTAGAGGAAGAT
>WLWI01003859.1_pt1 | contig 12801 bp, 13 predicted proteins | sample 6701501 | NCBI WGS metagenome assembly WLWI01 (sample SAMN12718690, study PRJNA515312) | sponge metagenome | isolation source: marine sponge | host: Mycale hentscheli | place: New Zealand: South Island, Marlborough, Capsize Point | collected 2014-11-01
TATAGAGTAAATTTAAAGTCATACTTTTATACATAATAATGCTAAGTTTATGGTTTGGCTTTAAATTTACTCAATATCATGCAAGTTGTGTAGAACCACTGGCACTTGGCAAGCTGTAGGTTGCTACATATTTGTGGTGGCCTCACACAGGAAGTTAATTTTATCCAATAGCAGGAAGTTAATTTTATCCAATAGCAGGAAGTCCAATAAAACCATAGGAAGTGTAGGCTCTGAAGCTTCAAAGGAACTGGTTGATCCAAACACTCCAAGATAGCCCGGTAACATCAACATGCACTTCCTTTCGTGGAGGAAACCCTTTAAGAGACAGTAACTGTCTATTTAAGCTAGCATAACTTCCTCTTTACCTGTTTCCACTCAGCAAGTCAGTCAGCCAGTGCAAGTGCCAGTTGTAAAACATAGTGCTGCAGTTTCTTGTGCAGCTAGCTAGCTAGCTAGACATTTAGCTACAGTTTTGGTTTTTGCTGTGCAGACTTCAGTGGATGCATTTCTCTCTTGTACATTTTAAAGTTTTGAAGTAACTACAATGAAGTCAGCAGTCTTGGGGATAGTCTTGCAGAATTGACAAGCAATCTTTGCAGAGAGTTGGAAGAACCTTCAAAGCCTTAAGAGTCCCAACAGTCTCGCTTTTAGAACTCTCTCAAGTTCTCCTTCAGAGCTTGCACCAATCAAAACACTACAGCTGTTTCCCCAGAGGATTGACTACTGGAGCATACAGTAGTTTATCTAGTTTGTGCAAGTTCACTAGAATAGTATTGGTTTTGTGGTATTTTTTGGTGACACTGGTGGAATTTTCTGCAAATTTCATTTTCCTAATAACTCTGAGCACTCTCCTTATAATTGATACTTTCAGAGAACAGCTGTTGCAGAAATTTAAATTTTCCAGTCGGTCAGAGGAAGGCAATGAGTGCTCACCTAGTCATGTCTGGCTATGACCCTACTGACCCCAGAAATCCTCCAGGAAGTCACATGGGTCACCATCACCATCAGCACGTGTCTCCTCCGCTGGGCCATTTGCAGAGCGACCAACCTGTCCCGCTGCCTCATGTGAACTCCTATCATGGACCGCACTATGACCCGTACATGTCCCCTCCTCCTACTCCCTCCCAGTCCTCGTCCAGGGCGGGTAGGGGTGGAAGTGGTGGGAGTGGCGGTAGTGGTGGAAAAGGAGGAGGGTACCAATACGTTCCCTTCAAGGCGGCCATGTCCTCTAGTCAACTGAGCTTGTCTCACAAGAACTCGACTGATCCTTATTCTGATCTCTCTCCTGCTCCTCCCCCTGCTCAATCATCAGGCTACGGTGCTCCTCTCCCTGCTCAGTCATCAGGCTACGGTGCTCCTCCCCCTGCTCAGTCATCAGGCTACGGTGCTCCTCCCCCTGCTCAGTCATCAGGCTACGGTGCTCCTCCCCCTGCTCAGTCATCAGGCTACGGTGCTCCTCCCCCTGCTCCTCCCCCTGCTCAGTCATCAGGCTACGGTGCTCCTCCCCCTGCTCAATCATCAGGCTACGGTACTCCTCCCCCTGCTCAGTCATCAGGCTACGGTACTCCTCCCCCTGCTCCTCTCCCTGCTCAGTCATCAGGCTACGGTGCTCCTCCCCCTGCTCAGTCATCAGGCTACAGTGCTCCTCCCCCTGCTCAGTCATCAGGCTACAGTGCTCCTCCCCCTGCTCTTCTCCCTGCTCAGTCATCAGGCTACGGTGGCCCTCCCCCTCTGAGGAATGAGCGACCTCACAGCAGCATGCAGCACAGGGGGGTCATCTCCAGGGGGTCTCACAGCGCCCACGGGGCTTCGCATCCTCCGCATAACTCCGTACAGTACCCGTCAACGCTTTCCCTGGACGACCGCGATGCACGCAGCAGCAGTCTGAAGAATGAAGACAGGCTGAACTACCAAGACAAGTACGCAGAGTTTTCTGATGCCCACTACCAGTTTAATAACTGCACAGGTGCCGTGCCGCCAGGCAGTGCTGCGTGGAGGCGGAGCACAAGTTCCAGCGATGGCAGTGCTCACGGTAGTCCTCAGCATTCCTCGCATTCCTCACCTCACGAGACTCCGCCTCATCGCTACCACCAGCAGTACCACCATCACCACCATGTGAACCACCAGACGGAACAACATGGATACCAACACTGGAAGCCGGACTCCGTCTTAGAAGAAGCTTGCAACGAGCCCATCCACATGGACCTACGGGAGCTCCAGTTGGCCAAGGCTCGACATATAGCTACCTCTTCAGAGGGTGATCGAAGCAGCACCTCCCACCATCGGGATAGCGGCCAGGCCCCAAATGGGTTCCGCGTCCCTCACCGAAGCTCCAGTCGGCACACGTATGTCGAGTCTCGCTCCGTGGCTCCTCGCCGCGTGAACAGCAACGATTCCTTCTCATTCGCTTCCTCCATCAAGTGTTGTGTGGGAGTTCAGGGGAAGAAGAAGCGCCACCATCACAAGGGTCCCGCGGTTGTCAGGTCGCGCTCGCACCCTAAGAGAGGACACAGCGAACAAAGGAAGAATCATTCTTCATCGGATCAGTGGGTTGGGCTTGGGTCGGTCCGTAGTTCCCAGCAATACGGTTACCCACAGCCGCGTGCGTACGGCAGCAGTGGGAGGCACTCTCCTACCCACTCCACCGTGTCATGTCCGCACACGATAGCTTTATCCACACACGTACAACAGCAACAGCAACAGCAGCAGCGAGGCTCTCGCAACTACAGCAGCGGCTACTCCTCTGAAGTTGAGAGCCTTCGTTCTGCTGTTGTTGCTGATGACGGTGTTGCTGGAGAGAACAGCGACAGTGATTTGAGTGATGCTGATTTCTCTAGGGCTGTGGGTACTCGGGGCAAGTCCGGCTCTACCGTCATGATGAAGTTGGCCAAGAAGTTCAGCAAGAAGAACCTTCCTATCTCCCGCGACGATGCTTATCTAGAAGGGGGGGAGTGGCATTTTGATGGGCATCGCAGCAACTCTGCTTCCAATCTGGATACCTTGGACGGGTAAGAAATAATAATACTTATGATGATGATGATGATGATGATGATGATGATGATGATGATGATGATGATGATGATGATGATGATGATGATGATGATGGGAAAGAAGAAATAATAACAATAATAATAATAATGATAATATTGACACACTCACAACATTCACTTTAAACAAGTGTGTCTAGCATATGTTATCTATGGTATGGAGTGTTTATAGAAGCAAAAAACTTGATTAATAATGAAATTAAAAAAAACAAAACTAGATAAGTGCGTATGGAGTAGTACTACTCTGTAGATCTTTAAAACCAACTCACAACTTCATTTTCACAACTTCATTTTCATGTTGTGGCGAGGTAGATAATACTCACACACATGCTTATGTATGTTATGTGACTTGCGTACTTTGCATGTCCAGCTCGAAGACAAGAATCGTGTGTTTTGATAGGAGGAAGTCATTTAGAGTAGTTGGTCATAGTGCGGCTTCCTTCCAGTCACACTAAAGTTTACACACAATTGCTATGTGTGGAACAATGACTCTCACTTAGTGCTGAAGGACCTCCAGCCTTAGTCATTCTTGGTTATAAGGACTACACTCTTAAAAAGGCGATATGTGTAATAAGGTCTTGTGGGCATGTGCAGTTCCAGGTTGCCGGGCCAGTAGAATCGCATGTGTGACAGCATTTAGTAACACGGGATATTTGATCTATTATCTGCACAGTTTCCTTGGTTAATGATTTTTAACTAGATTAGCTCGGGCAGGCTGTATATAGAGAGTTGTCATAGCTGGATTCCAGACGCTACCTGTGTGCATCAGCAAGGAGTGAGGTGGATGGTCTGTCGGTCTGGCTCTAAAGTAGGAAGATTGTAAAGTGTTTTAACTTCAGATAGTAAGAGTTTTACTTTGTGGTTATTGTCTTTTCCTTTGCAGGATGAAGCATCGTTCTCACAGCTTGGAGCAACTTGCTCTGGGTGATCTAGACTTGGGGAAGACGGGCGTGGCATCGGCTTCTACTCCGCAGCACAGTCCTTCCATCCCGAGGACGTGGTCCAAGAATAAGATAGGACACAAGAGGAGTGTGGAGCCAGACTCTGATAGCATTGGTGAGGGTGTGAGAAGGGATGGGGTGTGTGGCAAGCAGGCCAGTGGGTGGGGTTTGGGGAGGAGGGAAGGAGAGGAAGGCAGACTGAGTAGTTAGGTCTCCTGTGTGTGTGTGTGTGTGTGTGTAAGTAAAGAGAGGGTGTGAATACGTTTAGTGAAATAGGCTGTATTAAATGAGAAGTGTGTGTGTGTGTGTGTGTGTGTGTGTGTGTGTGTGTGTGTGTTGCTACTGTAGTTCTGCTGCATGCATATGTAGCTTGCAATGTTGTAGAGAGGATTTGAAGTGGCTTCATCCGGTAAGGAGAACATAGGAGTGTGTGAAGTATGTTATGCTCAACTTTTAGGGTCATACAAGGAAAGAGATACAGTAAAGGATTGGATTACTCGAAGCAGCCACTTTGCCGAGGGTAACTTGAGGATAGATTCCTAGAGAAATCACAGAGCCTCAAATTGGCAGTGGATGTCATTGGCTTGCTAACTAACCGACTGAATGACTGCCTGACTGACTGCCTGACAGACTGACTGACAGACTGGCTGACTGACTGACTGACAGACTGACTGACAGACTGACTGACAGACTGGCTGACTGACTGACAGACTGACTGGCTGACTGCCTGACTGACTGACTGACTGACTGACAGACTGACTGACAGACTGACTGACTGACAGACTGGCTGACTGACTGACAGACTGACTGACAGACTGGCTGACTGACTGACTGACAGACTGGCTGACTGACAGACTGCCCGACAGACTGGCTGACTGACTGACAGACTGACTGACTGACAGACTGCCCGACAGACTGGCTGACTGACTGACTGACTGACTGACTGACAGACTGACTGACTGACTGACAGACTGATCACTGCCTGACTGACTGACTGGCTGACTGACTGACTGACTGACTGACTGACAGACTGACTGACTGACAGACTGATCACTGCCTGACTGACTCACAGACTGACTGACTGACTGACTGACTGACTGACAGACTGACTGACTGACAGACTGACTGACTTTCCCTCTACCCCAGTGCATGTTTTTTTTTATATATCCGATTGTACGATAGGGAAGCACGTTCGAATGTTGGTACAAATGAGGTACACAGTCTATCAATCATTACCGCCAAGGAATTGGGATGTGTTTGCTGGCTACGATAGAGGAAGGCGCTAGTTCGGCACAGATATACTCACCTACGTACACACAGATGTTAAGCTCAACTTAATCTCCAGATAGTACAGCGTTAGAAAGTGCTCCGTGAGATAAACTTTGCGGCTCAGTGGCTTCAGTTGTAGCTGTTCAATAGTCCATGATAACTACCGAGATGCTTTCTAATGGCTGCACTAACTATTGATCTGTAATAATTAGAAGTGTGGAGAGAGTTGCAAAGGTTGCTGATGGTGTAGCGGAACAGTCAGTGGACAGAGAGTGCTCGTTGGATCAAGGAACAGTCGTATGGATGCCTGTGGGAAGAGTAAATATGTGTAGTGAGAATTGGATGCTCCAGTTTTCAAATGGACTGGCTCTTTTGTGGGGCTTTGGATTTGTAGCTTATACTGTGTGAGCTGGTGGGACTGTCCTGATATTCTGATGGGTGCTGGTTAAATACACTTTTTTTTTATTACTTCTATCCTTTTGAAAGAATTGCACATTAATTAGGAAGGGCCTTCCCATGTACTTTCGTTAGTGGAGTGGGAATGCTACAATTTTGGCTTGGATGAGACGTTGAGGTACATAGAGCTAGTTACAATTTTACTTTGCTAGACTTTATGATGTTTTTTCTTACACTTCAAAGATAATATTTACTTGGGCTTTAATTTGATGGATTTTGTAGTAGCATAGTAGCATCTTAACTTCAAAAGGTGGGCAACAATGGCAAAGAAACCATATTTATAGTTTGTTTGTGTAAGTGAAGCGTACCATAACCATAGAGCACACATTTTTTAACCACCTCTCTCCATCCTCCCCAACTCCCTCATACCATCGGGTACTTTATGGTCTTCTTGTACAGTAAGCTGAGTGCTGATGTGGGCAATCAAAGCTCCCAATCAGTGCAGAATCTGCCCAGACTCTTTTCCTAACTCAATCTAGACCACTGACACTCCACACGCAATTAGCGTTCAATTACACCCCACACTACAAAATGCTAATATTCAATAATACAAAGCTTATTATTTTTGGGAGTTCTACTTACATAGTTCCTGGGGGCAGGTGCTAGGTCAGCGTGTGCTAGGGTTAGCGTAACAGTGCTGCTCGTCTGTTGGAATGCCCATCCTATGGATGATGTCACAGAGGTGTAAAGGCACGAGGATGTATCAAACCGTAGGAATGAATGGTCTGATATGTCGTACAAGACTTTGTGAATGTAGCCATGGTGATTGGACCGAGTTCAAAGGGAGACGTGTGAGGCTGTATATTGTATTTTACGAGACATCTCGAGAGAGAGCACAATTGATATTGGAGAAAGATCAATTGGCTGAGATTGGAAGTGATGTTTTTGTTTGCTTTTTTTTTCTTTTCAGTTTTGGTACTAAATTACTTCATCTCACCATGCTGCTAGTTTGCCGGGAGAGCTGGCGTATGGTCAACTTACACGTGTGCGTGCACAAGTATAACTGTATCTTAGTCAACGAGTGGTTTATTACTTAAATTTATGATGTAAAGAGGCAATGTGTGTTTCGATATGGTGGCCTGGATGCACAAATAGAGTTCAGCACCTTTTTACCTGATGTAGTTATTATTTATTAATGACACACACAAGGATGTTTGTGCACAGCTAATTTACTGCCACACAAAGAAAGTCTCCAAGCTGCAGCGTGGAGTGTTTTGATTATCGTGTGTACAATCATGGCTTCTGATCTCAGCTCATTTCCCAGGAAACTAAAAGTGCATAAGAAAGAAGCACTGAGATGCAACTGACACCATAACAAGAACAGAGAATGGGAATTCAAATATAAAGAGATCACCAATTTCCTCGTAGAAACAGTACGTGATGAGTTTGTGGATGTGTTGCGTGTCTTGAGCTTCAAAGAACATTTTTCTAAGTCCTGTCAGTGACCCAGCTGTGTTGGGCCACAGTGCATCAGGAGCAATTGTAACATCTTGGCATACAGTTCTGTCCAGTTGTTCAGATATTGAATTAATGGATTGGGTTCATGTTTGTGCAGTGATTGTCTTCAACATGAGGAAAGACAATTACAAAAAGTTAATTTCTCCCACGCAAGCCATTAGAAGGCGGAAGAAAGGGAAAGGAAAGGGAAAATTAGTGTCGTTCTGCCACATCTTGTGCGGCATGTCCACCAATATACATGGACATGCCTGAGGGCGTGGGGTTACCTGGTCAGCATTGGATTAATGTTGCTGGGAGAGAAAAGATAGCCTTGAGCTATATTTAATTCTCTATCAGTATATACCATACATACCTACATACACACATACATACATACATACATATGCACATACATTTGTGATTTGGCTTGGTATGGACTATGTATAGCTGATACTTCACAAGGATGGTGTTATGTGCTTGCCAAGTTGTTTTGGTTGTTGTTGTAGTTGGATTTGCTGCAAGGCTTCAGGGCCGAGTGTACGGTATTACGTTGAGGCTACTTTGACCCTTTCAATGCACTTCAGAGATCGAATGAAGTTCTGAAATAGCCATGCTCTCTGTTTGGTCTACTTACAAAAAACAAATGTCTTTATTTGAATGTCTCTTTAATCAAACTCGGCGTTTGATATGTACGTCTAATATTACTGGACACTCTAGTTCATGGGCGATAGGACCTCTCAATAGCTAATTGTTGATAGTCCTTCTCTATAGCTAGTGGCCGATACAACCTCTGTATAGCTAATGGCTGACACAACCTCTGTATAGCTAATGGCTAACACAACTTCTGTATAGCTAATGGCTGACACAACCTCTGTATAGCTAATGGCTAACACAACTTCTGTATAGCTAATGGCTGACGCAACCTCTGTATAGCTACCAGCTCTGTGTAGCCATTGAAGTCCAATGATATCACTCCTGTTCTCGTTAGGCTTCACTCCGTGACACATGTCGACCATTTGGGACGTGTGCTCCAATTATCATCCATCTATTTGATGGTGGCAGGATAAAGGTGCACTCCACCATGTTTATCCGCACTTGGCAGGGGTTGTCAAAGTAAGAATGCATGAGGTGCTCCTCCATGTTGATGGAATAATGATATTCTCAAAGGAGGTGAGCAGCCAAGTAACTTTCAATATCAATGGATAAAACTCCATATGAGGTTTGTCTTCAAAAACACTTTGATACAGATTCTATTCTTAAAAGAACAATGTACGTGTTAGATAAGCCATTGGAGTAACCCTCGGTGTTAATTCTTCTTGGCAAACTATTGGCTAAACAAAAAATAATAATAATAATAAATCTTCATTATGATGTCATAGAGGAGTGGACATGGCCAAGTCTTTTTTTGATGCAATGCCCAGGAGGATAGGGAAGATGCTTCTGGTGCCATCTGTGTGGGGCTGGTTATTGAGAGGTGGCGGACATGCTTACTGCATGGCATGAGGGTATCGGCTAATGGATGCCATCCTATAGCATTCTTTCTTCACCATGTCACACACATACACACACACATACACCCACTATCTGTATACTGAACTACATATACATATGCATACAGCTTTACAAGTATAAAAAAATATTGGAGCTGTAAATTAAATAACCCCTCCCCCCTCACTCAGGTGAGGGACTATATACATACAAGATGTGCTGGACCATACTTACAACAGGCATATTTTTCAGAAACTAATTGCAGCAGAATCTTGCTGAAAGGGTCTATTGAAACCATACCTGACTAGAGTTACCTCAAGCAGCTGTGGCAGGCCAGGTAGGTGGGCAGGTATTAAAGCGAAAGGACAGGCTATAAGGGCCGCTCTGTGAGGTATCCCCCGAGTGCCATGTGTTTGAAAGTGATATAGCCTCAGGGCAGGAACTTTATACTCAGTGGAGTGCCGTGGTAATTGGAGAATGCCAGCGTTGGAAGCAGCAAGGCGCTCTGCCTAGTGTGCTTCTCCCCTAGCTAATGTCAGTCAAGCTCAAGTACTGGGCACTATATATGAGGCTTCTGTTTGTGTGTGTGTTCAATCCTCTTTCATCCTCTCCCTCCCATATTTCCACCCCCACCCCTGCTCTCTCTCTCTCCCCCTCTCTCTCCCCTCTCTCTCCCTCCCTCTCCCTATCTCTCTCTCTCTCTCTCTCTCCTCTTTGCCTGCATATGTAAATTTGTTACTTTTGGTCTGTGGTAGTCGCTGGCCTATTAGCACTGTGCAACACTTCCAGGAACCTTCCCACAGACGATCTGTGTCTTCACTACCTCATGGTTACCTCATTACAAGCATGTAGGCAATATCATTGGAATATACCTGCAGGTGACCCCGTGAGGGGGTGTAGTCTAAGCCCTATATTTTTTTTTTTCCGGAACGAAAGATATTTGACTTACAGACTGAAAAGCAAAAGAGTGGTGCAGTTGAGTTTGAATGGTAGAAGTTAGGAGATAGCCGTGTGGTCAGTCGGGCACGGCTGTATAGTTTGGGTCACGGCAGGAATTGTTGAGGCTGCGAGATATTACCGAAAGACTAACTATCGAATTTAGTTGGGGTAGGAGGAGGGGGACAAGCTGTATGGAAACAAAAGGAATACCTAGCTGCTATGTCTAAGCTGTTGAGACACAATATGTATTACAGTACTTGCATTGCGCCTCTGAGCTGTGTAGTATAATTTAAATGTGTGAACTTGAGTTCTGGTATAATATGCAATATGTCAACCAATCAAAACTGTGTGTAAAAGGGTGCGAGTGAGAATTTGAATGCCTTAAGTTGTCTTGGTTATATAGTCATGTGTGTCATATAACTTGTGGGTGTGGTTAAGGAGAGAGAGAGAATGAATGCTCTTTCCTCTGTCTTTCAGTGTCTGGAGGATTACATCGATCTGGTAGCAAGAAGAATCTCTCTGGTGACCCTCAAGAGGCTCTCTTTGAGGCCATTGAACTGGGGAAGGTGGAGACAGTAGCTTCACTGCTGGAAAATGGCATTGTCACCAAGTTCTCTGTGTAAGTATGTGTGTACGTGTGCATATAATTTGTGTGTGCATGTGTTAAGCTATGAAGTGGTGTCCATGTTTAGTGTTTAGTTGTAAGTTTACATTTTGGTAAATATTTCCTATTGATACATACTCGATAGTGAAACTGAATGAGATTTAAGTTACAGTTGAATTTCCCTAGAGAGAAGGTAGAGAGACATTCGTGCCTGGTGTTAACTCAGTGACATCCAGCAGCCTCTCTAGCTCACCTCCATGCAGACCTACATAGACCTCTCCTACCCTCTCTCTTGAGGTAGTATATGCCTTTTTTTTTCAAACGGGTCGTCAGCCGTAAAAGGTCATAAAATGTCAGTCTGCCCATTCTTTTAATCTGCTGTAGCCACCCGGATAATAGAGGTACCTGAACCTATAAGTCCCAAGTGGCAAATTCATGTCTACATATAGCCCCTATCAAATATTTCATGTCTACATATAGCCCCTATCAAATAATTCATGTCTACATATAGCCCCTATCAAATAATTCATGTCTACATATAGCCCCTATCAATTAACATTCATATTAGGTTACCAGTAAATTAAAAGTCATCTGTGACCACTGTACGTATGTGTGCTTGTGTTTACATATTTGTGTATGTGTTTGTTTGTTCATGTCGTGCTCTGACGTGTGTAGTCCCAATGAAGACGATCTTCTGCCGGTTGACTTGAGTGTCATGTTGGGCCAGCACTCTATCACAAGGATCCTCCTAAACAAGGGAGCCAAGGACAGCTCCAAATGTAAGTGACAGTGTTATATAGTGTTATATGTCTGTGTGTGTGTGTGTGTGTGTGTGTGTGTGTGTGTGTGTGTGTGTGTGTATACATGCATGTGTGTGTGTGGGAGGGGGGTATGTGTTTATGTGGGTGGGGTGAGTGGGTGTGTGTTGAAGAAAAAAATAGGTAAAAAGTTCAGTCATTCTTGGCTGAAATAATTATAATAATAGCAAATTTTCTCGGTTTGGTTGTTGGAACTGAGAAAATTTGCTACTATTAGGTAAAAGTTTTCTTTTTCTTTATTCAACGGTGTCAAGCCATGACAATTAACTTTGATGTATGTGTGTGTAGTCTGTCGTGATCCACTCTTCCGCCTGACCCGTATCAAGGCCATGATGGCCGAGGCTGACCGGGACATCTTCAAGCTGCAGGAGGAGATCACCTCTCTGAGCGCCACTAACAGCAGTGGGCACAGGGAAGCTGACAAGCGCTACAGCAAGGCAGACCTACGAGCCCATCTCTGTCGAGTCATGCTCAGAAACTATGAGAAATCAGGTATGGGATGGTGAGGTTCACAATCATCATGCTGGCTCTTGTTACACGTTTTGTTGTTGTTGTTGTTGTTTTCTTGCTTGTTTTGTTTGTGTTTCACTGTTATATTTGTTTTATTGTTTGTTTCTTTGTTGTCCTGTTGTTTGTTTAGTTCCATTGTGTTCTATTTTTTATTTCCAAGTAGGTTGGGTTTAGTTACTAGCTTACGTTCCTATCTAGATTACAAACAACATGGTAACACCTGCAAGAAGTGGTTATGTAACTCACATACTAGGTGTACTAAAATTATCGCATATTATTTGCTATTACGAATCTAATCTGTGCATGTGTGTGTGGGTGTAGATGTTCCAGCCCCTCCCACTAGCATCCAGCTGCACGTGACGTCCAACAGGTCTCTCATGGTCACCTTCAGTGAACCAGACAATGTCAACAATTCTCTGGTCACTAGATACAAGAGTAAGCAGAATATGAGGGTGGGGGTGGGGCTGGTATGGGGGTGGGGCTGGTAGAGGTAGTGGAAGTGGGGCTCGTGGAGGTAGAGCTGGTAGACGTGGTAGAGGTGGGGCTAGTGGTGGAGTTGGTGCTGGTGGATGTAGTGATGTGTGTGTGTGTGTGCTTTGTCAGATCTGAGTAATTGATGAATATAGCAATGACCACCAACAGCTACAAACAAACAACTACACAGGACTGTGTCCAAGTGAGACATAAATAACTATGAACTAACAATGACATAATCTATAACAACAATAGCAGCTGTCCGAGGTTAAAATATCACTCTATCCTGTATGTTTGTGCACAGTTGAGTGGGCTCGGAGTTCAGATTTCAAGCCTGTGGTTGGAGAGTTCATCATGACTGACCTCCGGAGTATGGAATACATCATACCTGACCTGGAGAAGGTGACTTTTTCACACCTTTATCATGCATGCATTAGGACACGCCCACACACTGTAGATTGCCATACATGTCCAATAACACATGCCCAACAAATAGATTGTCATTGTGGATATTTAAGCATGTACGATTTGTGTTAAAATGATATTCTTTATAAGTTTGCAAGACTAGCCTTTGTAATGGTGAGAGTAAGGAAGTCAATGTGTGTGTGTGTGTGTGTGTGTTTTGCTTGTTTCTCCTTCCTTGCAGGAGGAGATGTATTATGTTCGTGTGTCAGCCTACAATATGAAGGGTTTTGGTAGGACTCAGACTTCTGTGCCGCCCTGTGCCAGTCCCTCCTGCTGGCATGACTTGGACAAGTCTCATCCTCGCTATCTTGGCTGTACGGACATCATCCACAACTTGGCCGCTCTCTTTGAAC
>WLWI01003860.1_pt1 | contig 12798 bp, 23 predicted proteins | sample 6701501 | NCBI WGS metagenome assembly WLWI01 (sample SAMN12718690, study PRJNA515312) | sponge metagenome | isolation source: marine sponge | host: Mycale hentscheli | place: New Zealand: South Island, Marlborough, Capsize Point | collected 2014-11-01
ACCACAACAATAACCACAAACCCACAAAATTGTTTTGTCTGTATGTTAATATGACATTAATGTATAATAATACAAATTTTTAGCTTTCTATTACACATACTTGAGAAATTATAGCAGAATTAGCAGCCTTAACCAAAAAGCTAAAAAATCCACTCTTTAAGCTGGAAGCACTGTACTACAAGTTCTAGCTTCAATTTGTGTTTACTATGTTATACACATTAAAAGATTTATACTAAAGTCCATTAATTTTACATAATTAGTGGAGTCGACCTTCAATACTGTATGTCAGAGTCATAGTGTGGAGTGGTGCTAAAGATCTTTACTTACTGAGTAAGTCACCTTGAGTGAGGAGCCTTTTATATGAGGGGGGTGGGGACATGGACCTTGGCTGTTTACTCCTAATAATACCTCCTCTCCCTTCCTTCCCCCCCAAATATTTTCTTTCTCCTCCCATTACTCCTACCTCTATGAGGCTCCATTTATTTAACTGTACTGATAAGTTCAAAGTAGCAACAACAACAACAACAACAACAACAACAAAAAAAGATAAATAAATAAATTAAAAAAACAAAATAGCTAATAGCTAATAGCAGGTTCTTATGATTCAGGAACTCGTGGAAAGAGCAGCTCTCAATTGATGTTTATTTCAGTTGTGCTGTGTGGGCTAGTGTAAGGAAGTGATGCATACTAACTCATATTCGTGCATGCCCTTATACAGGATGAAGTACAGCTAGCAACCTCTTACCATGCAGCCATCGCTAAGTCGTGGTCAGGCCACGCACCAGACACCAAGGCATACATAGGATCACTTTGTTGGAGTAGTAATTATTACTACTAAGTCAACACCTTATTATAGTGTCTTCTTTGTACGTGCAGTCACACACACACACACACACACACACACACACGTATGCACTACACAATACACATTATGTAGTTCATAGATACTGAGTATATAATAACACACATACATACATCACTTAGTCATGACGTGTGTAAAAGACTCACATGCACATGTTTGCCACTAGCCTGATGAGAGCAGTTGGTATCCTAGGAGAACAGGATGTGTGGTGACCATTGAAGTGGGAATATCTTCTCTCCACCTTCTGTGACTTCTATAATATTGTATTGACTATACAAATCTGAAATTGGCTAATAGTCTACATTCTGTGGGTGGAACAGCAACTTGAAGTATCAGGTGGTTGCAGAATTATATTCACCTTCAACACACACACACACACAAGCCCAATTGGGCAACAAGTCACAGGATTTCCAAGTCTGGTCAACTCTCTGGAGGTCTACATGTGTGAACTGCCAATCTTCCTCTGCTAAGGAACCATTTCATGCAAGTCACACATTGCACTGCTCCTCTCTGCTCCCTCACTGGCTTCCTTCTCTCTTCAATACACTTGTGCCTCTTCTTGTCACTCTCCCTTCTAAACCTCCTTCCACATGCTTCACACGCCACTTCCCTCAATGATGCTGACTGTCTATTCATGGGCTGCTGAGTCTCCATCATCTCCTCCATCCCAAGTCTGCACAATGCCCTCCATCGTGACCTGGACCTCCTTGCCACATCATACCATTCCTTGTCACTGACATTCACCTCCTTAAGATCCACGTCTCTCCATCTTCTGCATGGTCCCCCTGTGGGCGTGGTCCCCCTGTGGGCGTGGACGGCTCAGCCATCCAAACAGCTGGACTTGGGGATCCTGTGATCAGGCATGCGTGCCACGTGGCCCAGCCACTCCAGCCTTCTCCTCATCACCATCTCCCTCACTGTCTCTTTATCTCCCCATCTTCCTCACTTCTACCCTACTGATCCGCTCTCCCCATTGCTGCTTGTTGCTGACTCCCAGGATGGTCCTAGTGCACCGGTGGTGGAAGGAGTTCAACTTGTTGATGTGTTTGTTCAGTGGTGTCCAACATTCTGACCAGTACAGGAGTAGTACTGACAGAATACATGCCTGGTAGATATTCTTCTTGGTAGTCAAGGTCAGAGTCTTATCTAGGAACACTGCCTTCCTCAAAGCACACACACACACACACACACACACACACACACACACACACACACACACACACACACACACACACACACACACACCTGGCCCAAGGATTTCCTTTTGTGTTATCCAATCCTGAGGAACATGTACTACTGCTAACCAGCTTATCATCTGTAGACACATGCAGAACATCTATATACACCATGTTTGTATATACCTATGTAAGCTGCAGTGCACACATATACACACACCTGTCTTGTCCTGTTAGTAGCTGTCCTGTTAAGTAGCTTCCTTTAGCCTGCTGGCTTGCCCATAAGGGGGCAAATGAGGTGCACAGAGTGGTCAGTGGACACCAGCTGCCTGGCCCACAGTTAGTTTTGTGAACGGCCAAACCTGATCCTTTACTGTGAAACCACACCTCTTACTCTGTTGACACTGTGCTGACCCATGCTATACTCATTCACTGGTTTCCTGGCTCCTCTGCCAGGCACTTATGTCTCTCTCTATCACTCCCTCTGCAGCACACCTCACACACTACATTTTTGACTGCTGCAGATTTCCTCATTACCTCTACCTCCCCATGGTTTTCCATCCTAGCCCTCACATCTCCCTCCAGCCAGCTCTTGACCTCATTGCCTCCCCATACCACTCACTTTCCTCCACTGCAATATCCTTTAGGTCAGTCCTTATCACATCTCTCCACCTCCTTCTAGGACCACACCGAGGGCAAACCTAAGGCCATTCTGCACCTCAATCTCTTCCACCACCATCATTCTGTCCAATCTAATCCTGGCTTTCATGTCCTGGTGGAAAGACCTGATGAGCTGGATAGTTTTCTCAGGCACACCCAGCTTCCCTAGAGCAACCCATAGTGCATCCTGAGCACATATAGTCATAGGCCTTCTTCAGGTCAACAAAGGTGAAGAAAGCACAAGACCTATGCTCCCAGGATTTCTCAACCAGCTGACCCACAGCAAACATCATATCAGTACAGCTTCTCTCTTTCCTAAACTCACACTGTGACTCTGGGAGCTCATCCTCAGCCACCTTTTGCAGTCTCCCCTAAAGCACCACATCCAAAAGTGATATCCCTTTCCAATTATCACAGCTGCTAAGGTCCCTCTTTTTGGGACTAGGTACAAGGATGGCATCACACCAATCTCCTGGCACTCTCCCTTCTCTCCATACATCCTGCACTAGCCGCACCAGTCGGTCCAGGAATTCTGGTTCACAGCACGCTGCCTTGACCATCTCTGGAAGGATGCCTAACTCACCTCCAGCCTTCCCGTTCTTCAGTTTTTCCCACAGCACACAGTAACTCTTCCTCCGACGGCACATCCTCCATGTCTTGCCTAACTTCTCTCTGTCCGACCCACACAGTAACTCTTCCTCCGATGGCACATCCTCCATGTCTTGCCTAACTTCTCTCTGTCCGACCCACACAGTAACTCTTCCTCCGACGGCACGTCCTCCATGTCTTGCCTAACTTCTCTCTGTCCGACCCACACAGTAACTCTTCCTCCGACGGCACATCCTCCATGTCTTGCCAAACTTCTCTCTGTCCGACCCACACAGTAACTCTTCCTCCGACGGCACATCCTCCATGTCTTGCCTAACTTCTCTCTGTCTGACCCTCTCCAGTTCCTCCACACTGAACTCACTGGATATTCAATATTTTGGAAAAGTGTCATCTCCATCTCTGTTGCTGCTCCTCAGGTGAGTCACACACATTCCCTTCCTCATCTCTCACTGCTGCTGTGTGTACAGGAACAAGACCTCTCCTTCTGCATGCTGAATGTCCCTGATGCAACGCCACACTACCTTCCCTCCATTCCTGCCCATCTCTGCCTCCATCACTTTGCGTTGAAACCAAGCATCCTTTGCAGCTCTCACCTGCCGCCTTGCATTCCTGCGTGCTTCTGCATGCTTCTTCTTATCTCTCTCACAGCCGGTAGTCAACCACAAAGCATGCAACCTATTCTCTCCTTTAACAGTGGCCTGAGAACTGTCCCACTCTCCAGGAACCAGTTGGGTTGCTTCCTATCCTCATGATCTATCACTGCCTCAGCTTCATCACACAGAGCTGACTTCAGTACTTCCCACTTCTCAGACACACTACCTTCCTCCACCCAGGACTCACACACTCTCTTCTTTAAGCCACTCAGATACTTCCCTCTGGTTGTCATCCTGCCTCTGGCATCAAAACAACCACATTGCAACTGAGCAACATCCCATCTCTTCACACAACCATCAGCCCCGCACTCTTCTGTAATACCTTCTCCTCCCGACATCCATCTTCATCCTCACCATCTTGTGATCAGTGTTGCAGTCTGCCCCACCAACCACAGCGACATCCGACCATCCTCATAATCACATGATCAATTCAATGTGTCATCTCATAGATTTGGGATACTGCCAGCCTTGCTTATTGATGTCTCTTCTCAAATTAAGAGTTGCATATAGTAGCCCTATTGATGGGAAGTCAGCAGCTCCCTGCCAGCCTCATTCAGGTCTCCATACCCATGAGGACCCCTCTCATACCACCATAGATCATCCTCTAGTCTGGACCCCACACAGCCATTGAAATCACCTAGCATCACATGACACTCATTAGCTGGGATGGATGAAAGCACCTAGCATCACATGACACTCATTAGCTGGGATGGATGAAAGCACCTAGCATCACATGACACTCATTAGCTGGTGGATGAAAGCACCTGCTGAAGAGGGTCATAAAAAGCATCTTTTTCATCTCTGCTGGCTGCAGACAACACATGCAACAAACCACTCAGTCTCCTGCAAGACTCCTACCACCACCTTATGCTTATCCAACTCCTCCACTACCTGGTCTATCTTCCTCCCATCTGCTGTCACACCCTCCTCTCCTGATTCATTTCCCTTTGCAGTCTCAATGCCCCGCCCCATTCAGCAAAGTCCTCCAGAACCACACACTCAATTTGCCTCATGTGCACCTAATGATGTCTCATCCTGTGAGGGGTGCAAGCCCTCTGCAGGAGAACAACCTTGTGAAGTGGTACCATCAGCCCTGGTATCCTGTACTTATCACAAAGAATTCCAAGGCTGCTATTTAGTCAGATTCAGTGCCCAGGGTTGTCACAAGGAGACACACACACACACATGCACACACACACACACACACACACACACACACATACACATACACACACATACACACATACACGCACACATACACATACACACACATACACATACACACACATAACACACTTATACACATACACATACACATACACACATACACGCACACATACACACACACACACATATACTCCCACATATGCACACACATACGCACATGCGCACACACACATGGTGGTATGTAGGGTGCATGTTGGATTAGCGTGATGCTTTAGCTTGTCTCTTTCCTTTCATCAGGTATCTTTCAAGTTACTCAAGACTGGAGGGTTTGGAACTCGTGTTTGATATTTTAGCACTGTAAGGTTGTTAACGGACTGTTGTTTACCAATGGACCCTTTGTATACATGTTGTAATGCATTGAGGAGTTGAAGACACATTGGTATTGCATGGGACATGGGTGTGCGTGGTGCTACTTGGAGATGTGGGTGTGGCTGGTATTGCTGAAGGAGTGTGGGTGTGGCTGGTATTGCTGAAGGAGTGTGGGTGTGGCTGGTATTGTTTGGGGATGTGGGTGTTGTTGGTATTGCTTTGTGGGTGTGTTTGGTCTTGCTTGGGCGTGGCTGATATTGCCTGGAGTGAATATAATCAGCTGGAATGGAGCTCAGTACTATTAACTGTGGTATCCACGTATTTGTAACAGATGGGGCACGAGTGTGGGGATAGTGTGGATCTCATTGATGGCCGACCCACCGGCTCAGTGAGGGTATCCTTCGGCCTCTCATCCACAGTCGATGATGTCAGCAAACTCTTGTATTTCATAAAACTGAATTTTGTAGAAGTGCTGGATGGTGAGAATGTGGATCATCTCCAAGAGGAAAGAGACCAACTCCTTGAGGAAAGAAGCCATATTGACAGAGTTGGGATGGAATTGGAGCCGAGAGTGAGTTCAGTCATAGAATGGCGGTGATTAGAGATTCATTTGAGGTTAAAGGTTATCTCTGGCATTCCAGGGCTGAGGGCACTGTATGGTGTACTTGACTCTCAAAACATTGACTGGTGGAAAGGAGGGAACTTGGGGAAAGAGAGATTGTAGAGTGGGCTAAGAGGGATGTGAAGGCTGAGGACATCATTTTTATGTACATCTTTGGATCATGTTCTGGTTTCTATTATACTATTGTAATTATACTGTGTGAACAAGTGGGCAGTGTAGTCATACTCCTTATGTGCTTTGTGATTACTTTTTGTCTTCCCTTACCAACTATATATTTAGTTTATTCTGTCACTTTGACATTTGAAAGTGAAGGTATTTGTGATGCTTGAGACTATCCTAACCTAGGGGTTAGACACTACACAAATGTGACCTTAAGGGGAAGTTCATTTCTAAGACTACATGATGGATCCCAGTGTAGCTAGCTTATAGTAAATACAAATGCCCCCTCCCCCGATATTTTGAGCAAGCTAGTCAAACTAATGAACTGGCTGAACTCAGTGATTTTTTTTTTTAAGTTGAAAGTTCAACCAGTAAATAAGTCAGTAATACCTCTGTCAGCTCCAAACTAATACCACCTTTCTCATCTTGTTCATGGACTAGTGTTGCAATGTTGTTTTGTTTTAATGTCAAGACTCTCGGAATCGTTTAGTGGTTCAAGTATAATTATGTATACATGTATTTGTTTGAGGGTAGTTAAGGGGAGGGGTAGTTAAGGGGAGGGTAGTTAAGGGGAGGGGTAGTTAAGGGGAGGGTAGTTAAGGGGAGGGGTGGGAATTGATAGCTTTTATTTATTCCTTCTCGTATTTATAATCAGCCATCAATTCCGACTTCCATTTCTGGCTCCATCCCCAGTGAACCCGGGACCACTCCCATCCCACCTGACACCCAGTCCATCCTGAGGTGCGGTATGGCAATTCACCCTCATGAAGATACAGGTAGGATTAGTAGCTGCTACTGGGCTTGATCCACCACATCACCTGTCTCCTCTACTCCTTCCTTGTCCAGGCACTCCATCACCCCCCCCCCTCCCCCTCCCCCTCCCTCTCCCCCTCCCCCTCCCTCCATTAGATTCATTCAGTATTTCCTGTTTACTAGCCAATCACATGGCATTACTTAAACTCTCTCTCTCTCCTTTATGAGAAATGAGGTGTAATTAACAACCCAACTTATGGAACTCAAGCCCTACACGGGTGTGAACTACTAGGTAAAGTGTTAGTATAAGAAAGGTGGCTGGCTAAGATCTGGTGTCTCCAACTTGTGGCATTATGTTTGCAGGAATTCATAGTTGCCATATGGAGCACAGTGTTGATAATGCTAGTGCCTATAATTGGATATCACATACAGTGCATCATTATGGAGCACAGTGTTGAAGGCTAGTGCCTATAATTGGATATCACATACAGTGCATCATTATGGAGTACAGTGTTGATAATGCTAGTGCCTATAATTGGATATCACAGTGTGCATCATATGGAGCACAGTGTTGAATGCTAGTGCCTATAATTGGATATCACATACAGTGCATCATTATGGAGCACAGTGTTATGATAATGCTAGTGCCTATAATTGGATATCACAGTGCATCATATGGAGCACAGTGTTTAATGCTATAGTGCATAATCACATACAGTGCATCATATGCTGAACTGGAGTTGTAGCCACATCCTACACTCCACTGTGCACCTCACCTCTGACCTCCTCCAGGGCTGCTCAGTGGCCCTTGTGGCCCGGGCTATTCCCAGGCCATTCCCAGGCCATGCATTTCCCCTAAGGCTGCTTTTATTGTCCCTGTTATGTTGTGTACTTGAGCTCAGCATGAATTAATTAGCCTCAACCACCCACACACTCCTGGGGATTCATCCTGCCTTATGCAGAGTTAGTGTAATTGCATAGCAGAAACTATAATTGTGTCTTCAGCTTTTTAGAATTGTCTCTGTGGTCCTTGATAAGGTTCCTCCCACTTTTTATCTTGTATACGCACACATGGCACTTTTCCTTTTTTTTTTTTTTTTTTTTTTTTAGTAATGGCTAGTGGTCTTAAATTTTATGTACTATTATTTACTGGTTCAATCATTTTGTTACAGACCACGCCCCTTCTTCTTGTGCATCATGTTATCAAAGTTCCGGTTTCCACCTCCTCTCCATCACCGTCTTCCCAATCAAAAGCTGTGCTGGGTACAAAGTTCAGCAGTGGCCGGTGGGTGTGAAAGGGCTGCTGTATGATCGCGAGTGGATGGTCGTTGGAGAGTCAGGGAGCGTGCTATCTCAGAAGCAAGTGCCACGCCTCTGCATGATCCAGCCCGTCATCAATCTTCAAGAAAGAACTCTCGTCTTGACGAGCAAAGGTTTGACAATAATTGGTTCAAGTTTTCAATATTGTTGTTGTTTTTTGTTTATTTTATATGTGTTAAGAAGGTGATATCCTCTGTGACATCTAGATGAAGTTCCGTGAAAGAGAGAGAATAATGTGATGAACATTTTCCATGTTTGAACTAAGGATCTAGACTAACCACTTGGTGTAGCACAAATTTCTAGGTTTATGTTTTGGCTGAGTCTGTTTGAGCATGCCCACAAGATCATACAGCCCTTATCTCTCCCTGAGGCTTTGTTTTGTGAGAGAGCTCACTCATATCCTCTTGCCTTCGTAAGGTGTCCAGCACTTCCTGTGTATTTCTAATTATGGAGTTATTTGTAACTCCACTCAGGCTTCTCTAAAAATAGTGGCTTGCTGTGTGTAGTTTCTGTAGCCAGGCATGTCAACACCATGTCCGCCCTCTCCAGGTCATACTTGTTCCTGTGTTATCCCTTTAACCACTGGCGAGAGATCCTCAGAGGAACTCATCCAGGAAGGAAGCTCTGATCTTGTGGCAGTGCGCGTGTGCGGAGATAGGTAAGCAATCAGTGCAGTCCACTCTTGTCAGTGATATTGTACATATAAATGATGAGGTGGGTGTGTCTGAGTCACAATGCAAACTGTCATATGTATATAAATAAAATAATGCATTCAAAACTATGCTGTAATAGTTATAGCATAGTTCTGTTATAGTCCAGTGTATCGAATGAGATATGCTACAGTTTTGTTTCCAACATATTTAAACAAGAGTTATTTTTCCTCCCTTATTCATCGTGTGTGTGTGTGTGTGTGTGTGTAGAGTTAAGAGCATCAGCTGTGGTGAGTCAGTGAGCGACTGGCTGAGTGATGTGATTGGTCGACGTTGCCGTTTGGTTCGTCAGAGTTCCGACAATTCTCGGAGAGTCAAGAGGAAGAAGAAGAGCCAGAGCAATGGTGGTGTCGGTGCAGAATGTCCTCCCTTATCTCTCGCCAATGAGAGCCAATACCTGATGGTGGCCCAGGGAAGCCTGGAGCAGCTGCTTTCTCAAATCAAGGATATAGACCAGCATTGTGAGCTGAGAACCTCACAGGAATTGACAGACAGGTTCAGAGCCAACTTGGTCATTGGTGGGCAAGAAATGGAGCCATACATGGAAGAGAGATGGTCTTCCATTGATGTAGGGAGCAACAGGTTTGAGGTGAGCAAGTGGAGACAATTAGAGCTATAGGTCAAGTGGTTTAATTAAGGGAAGAGCCTCTTAATAAAATGATTTTTCAAACTGGTATATAATTCAGTGCCAATCATAATCAAGTAGCTTTTTTTTTTTTTTTTTTTTTTTTAAGATGTAACCATTTCCCCCCATCTCCAAATATATACCTAATTCAAATTCACTTCAGAATATACCACGTCTGGTACTAAACTCAATCTTTCGCATGTGGGCTTGCGGAGAAAAACAAACAAACAAACAATTATGTGTACATATGTGTGTTTGTAAGGTTACTGGGCTTTGCACTCGATGCCAAATGGTATGCGTCAATCCATTGACTGGTGGGCGTGGCCCAGAACCCCTCAGATCACTGGTGACCCATCGTGGCAGCAGCAAGGTGAGCACTAATTGATGTACACCTCACCAACAGTGGGTTTGTGCTAGAATCAATCAATCGGCCTCACCAGTGAACAAAAAAATCATCATTTAAAGACATTCAATTGTGTTATGAATATGATTAAAGTCCTGATAAGGTCATAGACTTCCGCCCATGTAGTTCCATTTTATTTTGTGATGTGTGTGCAGACTTCTTTTGGAATCTACCTTTCCTTAAAGGCTATTCACGGACTGTGCCTCGCCCCATAAAGTCCGTTTCCATCCCTACACGTGATGATTTAATACACACAGCTTCAGTGCACTGTGGGTCATAATTGCTGTTCACTAATTTCTATTTATTTATTTTTCTTGTCTTTCTCCAAATAATATTAGAACATACAAAGATGAGAAATTTAGAGTGAGCAAATATTAAAACTGGAGTTTAGGGTATTTCTCCAGAGAATTAAAACTAAACCAGCACAACAAGAGAGAGAGAGATGGTTGCTTCACAAGACAAGTCACAGATGAAGCTCTAGATTTGCTTTACAATGTTCACAGCTAAATAAAAAAAAGAAAAGAAAAGAAATGGAAATAATACAAGTCATAAAAACATAGTTGAGAGGATGTAATGTTTCACATCTAAATGCTCTTGAAGCAGCACTGCAAAACAAACCAAACAAAAGAATAAATGGAGCTGCCTAAAATAAGAAGAAATATTACCTTTTAAGAACTACGCAAAAACCTGTTAACCATGTCAGATTTAAACCTAAAGCGACTTTAAGAGCCTGGTTTGCACTCACTGAGTAACCTGGAAGAGTTCAACTAGGGAAGATTTAATTTTTTTTGGTAATATTATAGAGGGAATTTACAAGCCCAAGGTTTCGCTCACTGATTTGTAACCGTATAGTGGCAGGGCTCAATGAAGCGTAAGACAGCTGACTAAACAGTGGCATATTATCTTTGCTAACATTCAATACACATCTCAATGAATTGTGCTGCTTACAGTTAATCAAGTTAAGGTCAATACGAATTGGGCTCTGTGTTTCACTTGCATGATAAAAACAACAACTACCACTCACTTGAAATTAGCATTATGCGAGGAAGAAAGGGTGAATGCAGAAACCCAAGATAGCGAGGAAGCCCACGATGCCGAGGAAAATGCTGCCAAAGACAGCGAATACAATATCCCCTGCTTCCAGGCCGTAGTTGATTGGTCTGGGGTTGTTGGCAAACTCCTGCATTCGTCCTGTTCGGCTAGTAGTGGCAGTTTCCAAGGTTACGCTACCTGCATGGCATAACAGACTTGGTAAACGAAGGATGTCAAACAGTGAAATTCTAGCTACAGAGCGGTGCAGGCACATATAAAAAAATTTAAAAATTGTATTTCAAGGACACAAGTTAAATGTGTATGATATACTCATGACGAACAGACAACAACGAACTAGTAAACAAAACAACAACAACAACCAAGGGCTCAGACTTACCGACAAAACTTGAAATGAAGACTGCTCTCAGAGTGGGGTCGTTTTCTGAAGTGAGCCCCTGGGCGCCAGGATGTGAGTTCTCGTTGATGAAACCACCAGCAGGCATGATGGAGTCGATAGCCAGAGCATCGCGCTCCAAGAAGGTTTGGACTCTGTCGTCAGTGCTACTCCCAGTAATCCTTCTAAAGCCTATCCTGAAGTAGTTGTCTAATTCCATGATAGTCATAGGGGGTGTGGTAGTATTGCGAAAGTAGAGTCTGAGCAAAACACTGTTTGAGTGTGTGTGTACGTGAAGTGGTTGAAAGTAAATACTAGGGCGAAAGAATATACCAGGTCATTGGAGTTGAAAATAATGATTAGGATGAACAGAGCTTGCAGTAACTACAAATCTGACTGTAGCATGTTACAGTTGCATAAACATTGTGCAGCATTACAAGTTTCTGTAGTGCCTAACTCACTCTAGACCGTACAATATATCACATACGCACAACACAACTTACGATTCGTCATAGTATGATACTCGGTAATGGTCAACAGGGCCAACACAAAGGTCAGTTTCATTAAGTGTTGAAGCACTACTCGTTGCTTCTGCTCCCTGCTGTACGACACCTGCAATCAAGGCCAGAAGGTTCTCTTTTCTTCTGATGTCCAGAAAAGAGATGACAGGATACTGGAATAGGACAGACCAGTAGATTCTGTTCACAGTCCCATCACTGTTCGTGGTCTCCGGTGGGAAACTTGTATCAGTAAAATCTAGACACTAAATGGAAGAACAAAAGGTTAAGAATAATTTATCAACGTACGTAGAAAAGATCACTCTCATTAAAACACAAATCACTCCACCTCCACTCAATATTATATATATATATATATATATATATTGTTTGGCTGGAACTATTAACTTTCCAGATAGATCACATATACTAAGTCCTTTACCGCACTCCATCACTCTACATAATCAACTCACGTAAAAATTCCTTTGTCTGAGATCCCTGGCTTGTTGCATGTTATATCGCGCATACAGACTATTAGGGTCCATGGTTGGCACTTCCGTCGTAGATGGGTTGGTGGATGTCATGTCAGTGGATGTCATGTCAGTGGATGTCATGTCAGTGGATGTCATGTCAGTGGATGTCATGTCAGTGGATGGCATGGCAGTGGATGGCATGGCAGTGGATGGCATGGCAGTGGATGGCATGGCAGTGGATGGCATGGCAGTGGATGGCATGTCAGTAGTTGTACCAGGCTGTGCCACTCCCAGGTACAGGAGGGTGAAGAAAAC
>WLWI01003863.1_pt1 | contig 12788 bp, 14 predicted proteins | sample 6701501 | NCBI WGS metagenome assembly WLWI01 (sample SAMN12718690, study PRJNA515312) | sponge metagenome | isolation source: marine sponge | host: Mycale hentscheli | place: New Zealand: South Island, Marlborough, Capsize Point | collected 2014-11-01
GCTATGTTGGAACGAGGTAATGGGAACCGGACTCAGCACCCAACAGAGGCAAACGCTACATCCTCGCGTTCCCATGCTGTTTTCCAGGTATGTGTATAAAATTGGAACATTAAATATTTTTATTTCTGTATGTATCCTTTAGGATCTGACTAAATGGTGCTCATTTTATTTGTAGCTAGTATTGTTGGGGTTTTCTGTGTGTGTTTTCCTCATGAGTTTGTAATTGTGTCTGGTTGAGTTAGTTCCTATGCGTGCATCTCCACTTCCCTCTCCGTTTGAACTAATTGCACGGCTGATTGAGTCCGTGATATTGAAGGCCATAAGATATGGAAAACTTGGCAACATTATTCTCATTAGTTTATTTTCACCACATGCTTCCAAGTTGAGTGGATATTAGACCTCATTAATAAATTAGTTGACAGCGCTAAGTGAGGATATGGTGATCTCACAGACATGGAAGGAGAAAGTGTATCAAATGTCAGCTTCTTAGGAAATGATGTGTGACAATTGCATTACACCAGCTGACGCCTCATGGGATTCTCACCTAATGTTTCAGACGGAGCCTTTTTAGTATCTGTTATTTGTTTTCTATTAATAGTAAAAATTTCACGTCATTTTTCTCATGAATTATTCTTAAAATACGCTGTCAGTAACTGTGATTATTGGAGGTGTGTATGTTACTCGTGTTGTTGTTGCCCAGGTAACGGTACAGCAGCATCCCCGGACAGCCAGCATGAGCGCAGATGTGACCCAAGCCAAGTTGTCTCTGATAGATTTGGCCGGGTCAGAGCGTGCCACTGTGACAGCCAACAGAGGCGCGAGACTCAGGGAAGGTGCCAACATCAACAGGTCCCTGCTGGCTCTGGGCAACTGCATCAATGCTCTGGCTGCAAGCAAGGTGAGTGAGGGGTTGGTTGGTTGGTAAAGAAGCTGCACTTACAACTTGCATAGCTTTACTTGGAGTAGGGAGAAGAATTAAAATTGTTACGTGTGAATATCTGCTACAACCATCAGTCTTGTATTTTTCCTTTTTTTTCTTCTTTTTTTCCTTTTTTTTCTCTCCCCTTTTCCCCCCTCTTTTGGTCTCCCCATTATTCAGTCCTTCTCAGCTGAAATATCTGCAATGAAAGCATTTTTTCTCTGTTTGAACAGTCTATTGAGTTTGTGGTAAATGTTAATTAAATGTATATTGACGGTTACAATTGTTCAAACTGCTGTAGCCGCCAACTTGATGGTGTAAGCTTGTGTCCATGTTTTACTCGCCTGTTGTGTGTGTGTGTGTGTGTGTGTGTTTGTACAGGGTAAGCCTGGTTACGTGCCCTATAGAGATAGTAAGTTGACACGGCTGTTGAAGGACTCTCTGGGAGGCAACTGTCGCACAGTGATGGTGGCTAACATCAGTCCTTCTGCTCTCTGTTACGAGGACACCTACAACACTCTCAAATATGCGGACAGAGCCAAGCAGATCAAAACTACGGTGAGAATAACTCGTGTGTGTTCCAATACAGTGGTGACACTTAGTTATCCGCTGTGTGTGGATATGTATATAAAATTATTCATACTGGGAGAGTGAAGGATTTACATATACGCCATCGTGTTAATTGATTAGGTTAACAACAACGAGGAGTTTTAGTTGTTTGGAAAAAAAGAAAAAGAAAGGAAAACAATAATTATGAAATGTTAATGTGTATGTACCGTTTTATAATTGTCTCAACCAGTTCGAAGGTTGTTATAGTTACAGTACTAATAATGGTAGTAGTAGTAGTAGTAGTAGTAATAATAATTGTAATATTGACAATATTTTGGGTATAGTTGGTAAGGAATGTTCTTCATGTGGACTATCATCTTTCCAAGTACAAGGTTATCATTCAGGACCTCCAAAAAGAGGTAAGGGATATCACTTGCTATGATAATGCCACGAGATTCACTATTGTCCCGTTTGTGTCTGCAGATCACTGAGTTGAAGACTAAGATAAGTGTGGCCTCATCCAGGACTACCATGTACGACGGAAAGGAAGCTGCTAGGTAAGGTGTGGTCACAGGTACTGACCGGTTGTAGTGTGAGAGGGGAGGGGCTCAGAGGTTGACCATGTTTGAGTATGTGTGTGTGTGTGTGTGTTTAGACTGTGTGAAATGGTGGGTGATGTTTATGGAGAGAGAGGGAGACTGCGTAAGCATATGGCCGACCTGGACGCTAAAGAGAGAGAGACACTCCTCAAATTGTGTCGCAAGGTAAGTGTCTGTATACATTAGTATGGATTCCAAGTTAGACCTGTATGTGCTTGTGTGCTTGTGTCCAGGAGAGAGATCTGACCCGGATAGAGTTGCTGTGGTCCAGCGATGTAAAGAAAGGGAAGATCAAGTCTCGTATCTGTGCCCTCAAGGCACATCTCACAGACATACAGAGACAGAAGCAGACAGTCAATGAGTATCTCTTCTCCAACAATGAGACAGTGGGCAGAGTACTGAAGGAAGTCAATACCATATGCAAGGACCATCCTGGAGGTGTGTGTGTGTGTGTGCGTGTGCATGTGTGCAATAGTTTTAAAGTACATGGTTATACAAGAGTAAATATGTATTATTGTTTGTTTGTGTTGTTCAGGTGAAGTTTTGCTACACCTACTGGAGTCTGTAACTGAGGCTCGCAAGTTGGAGGTGGAGTCTGGTTACCAATGGAAACAGACCAAGCATTTACTGAAGTACATCAAGAACCAAGAGAGAGAGATAACCAGGACAGAAAGGTTAGTCATGCAGTGATCATATCTGATCCATTCCTTGATCTGATTATGAACTAAGTATTTCAGACCGTATCTATTTGAACTCTATGATATTAGGAAACTTGTTTGTCTATTCTGGGAGAAACAGAGGTGTATGATGGAACATTTGTTTTCTTTCTCTTATTCAGAGTCTTGGGTCTAGCACTGTCTCTAGTGCAACGCCAACACCAGCTCATCCAGGAGGTGGAGCTAGACTCCACCCACTTGCAGGACGACCTGGCTTGTTTATCAGGACTGGCTCAAGGTGACAAAGGCGTGGCTTGGGCAGACCAGACTCGAGTGAGCACCAACGACCTTCACGACGTGAGCACCTCCAGTCTCTCCAGCACTCAGCAAGAGCTGTTTGATTGCTTCCTGGAGCACTGCAGTCCCAGGCTGAGTCGCAAGATGTTCCCACCCAAGGCAGGCCCCCACAATTCACCTCACCTGGGAATACTGACCTGCACACCTGCCACGCCTCTGGCTTCTGTTGCGTCAGCTAGTAGTGGGTGTGTCATGAGAGGCGGCCAGCAGGCACCTAATGATGGGGCGGAGTCTGATGAAGGATCGACCACACCCACTCCTACTACGCCCGTGTCATCTGGTAATACTGTGATGCTCAGAACTAGCCATACCTTCTCTGCTCTCACACCCTCCAACGGAACTGTGTCTCATAGTCCCGTCTCTTCCAAGCAGAGCAACAAGTCCAACTCTGTACGGGTCACCACCGATGTATGCTTCAGCTCAGCGACCTCGCAGCGAAGCCCCTCCCCCAACTCCCCGCGAAGCCCCTCCCCTTCATGCTACTCTGAAAGGGATGACATTTCAGAGGTCAGCTCCTCTGGGTTGGGCTCCACAAACTCTGACCCCATGAACTCTGATCCTTTGCAGGAACAGGACGAGCTGGATTATGACAAGTTAGCAAGTATGTCACATGATAGACTCCAAGACCTCACTGGAATTATACAGACACCCACTCATTACAAATGGCGCAGGCCCCACCTACTTGCCACACCTCTGCACCGAGGACTCTATCATAACAGGCCTTCTACCACATCTTATCAATCCACTGCACAAGCCACGCCCATTGCCAGGGAGGCGGGGCCAACATCTGTTCCATCACAGCGTACAAACATCCCACTCCCCCCAAGAAGAAATCTAACCACACCTCCTGCCCCCCAACCTTACTCCATGTTTCAACCCTTACAGCCACCCCCTCGACCAAGCAAAGGAACACCAGCCATGTCCAACACAAACAGGATGACCACACCCACTTCAAAGGCCACACCCACTTCCACTCTCAGTTCTTACAAGTCTATAAGCACAGATTCAGGTCTCGGCAGCATCACTGGTACCATAGTCCCTCAGGGAACGCCAGGAGGAGGAGTGTTGAGACGGACGCCCTTACTGCCTCCTCATAGACCCAACGCTAACGGGGTCATGGTTCGCAGTTCCCCTAGCAACACTCTCCCCCACTCCTCGCATGTCTCAGGATTCTCTTACGCCACTCGCATCACTGGATTCGAAGACAACTTTGTGTCTCCTCCATCCTATTCCAGACCTCCACCAGCTTTACCTCAGCCTCTGCACTCCCAGCAGAGACAGCCCCCCAACAGAGCTGGTAAAGACAGCAACACCATGAAGGTTCCCATAGGAGCACTCCTCTCTCCTGCTACTCGCCCGTTTGGCTCTCGAGCTGCTCCAAACCCATACGTTCAGGACCCAGCGCATCAACCACGCCCAGTGGCAGGTGTGAGCCACCAGCCCCGCCCTATCACAGCGACTCTCTCCACCGGCAATCTACCCAGTGCGACCTCTTACTTGTATCAAGACGGCCATCACGCTAAAGCGTCAGCCTTCGCCCACCCTAGAAGAGGTCACACACAATCTGCGTCTTCACTAGGACACGGGAAGCCACACATGGCGCTGGGTAAACAGACGTCTCTCTCCAGTTCAAAGGGCAGTTTGTCTGATCGCGATTGTGCCAGTGACCACGGCTTGAATTCAACTTTCACGGTAGCCGTAGACGTCGGGTGTACAAGAGGTACTCACATAGGAATGGGTAAAGGATCTTCATCATGCGGAGGCAGCACGGCTAGCAGCAGTGGAGGAAGTGACATGGGAAAAAAGACTGGACAAGGGCGTGGCATGTTTGGTCGTAACAAGGCGAGTGGGAAGTTGCCTAGCTACCAGAAGATGACCAAATCTGCAGAATCCAAGAAGACGTCCAGGTACGAACAATGCATACATAAGATGGTCAACATAATAAGTCCACATTTACAACAGAGTAGCTACGTCACAGTTGCATGGCATGCAGCAAAACTATTGCCCTACTTGTGTGTATTATTACTCATTGGCACTTACTCCAAGGTTTACCTTCAACTACAGGGAGTGTCATGTGACTGAATGGTTTGTTTTATGTTGTTGTTAATTTTCAGGGTACAGAATAAAGAGAATCTTGGCCAACCACCCTCTAGTGCCCATAGCAACGGACATTTAAGACTCAACAAAGTCGCCCTAAACAGGTAAAGGTCGGAGAAGACTGCTGGTTAGCTATATAGAACACAGTTAGGTGCAGTGCTGGTTAGCTATATAGAACACAGTTAGGTGCAGTTGAATGCTAGAATTGCAGCTTTTTTATATCCAACTCATTGTTGGCAAATAGAAATTAAGGAAACAGTAAAAACTGAAATTTTAAACATTGGAGTTGAACTCTCCTTTACTGCATGAATTTATTCTCGGTGTGTATTACGTTGTAGGTCCAGAGATGGTCTCAATTCTACTGGTGCAGGTTCCTCCATCACTATGTCTACCAGGTTCAACAGTGCCCCCCAGTTGGCATGGTGACGGAACGTGTATAACTGCCATCCGCTCCAATAACTTATCAAGACTCTGTTGTATTGCATGTGCAGAACATCTCATTCAACTGTTGCATTTTTCTGCTGGTTATTGTTTTTATATGTAAAGCTTAAAAGTAACAAGAATTCTTTTTATACATAATACATCATGAATCAGATACTGCCAGCACGAGTGAGTGAGTGGGTAAAGTTCACGATTTAGAAGAAAAGTGCAAACTTCAACAAAACTGATAGTGTACAGTCTCGTCGCTACATTCACTTATTGAGCATTACATATAAATAGCATCAATTGAAAATTTTCTAGACATTTTCAATTTATAAATAGCATAAATTCTGAAATAAGAAGCTACTAACGAGGTCTTGTTTCTCTGGCAGCAACACTTATTGTCTGCCATCTTCAGAAAAGCTTTATTTAGTTGGAAAACCAGTCAAGTAACTAGTTGTAGTGCAAGATCTAGTATTAGACCTAGTAGACATAGCTTTTGAATACTAGATGACAACAACTGACCATTTTGATTGGTTTTGCAAATCCCGATTCCCACGATACTAGCCTGTGAGTTACCTACCAGTCCTTGTACTAAGGCAGTGAAGATATCTAGCGTGGAATAAACCACTATTGCACTTGTCAGAGTGATATGGCTAAATATTTCACTCTCAGGCTTTATTTTCACTCGCCTCTGGCTCGTGAAATATTTCACCATATCACACTCTGACTTAAGTAATAAGTACTATAATTATAATATATATATGCTCCTAGGACTTCCCATCTGACCTTTCTAATTTAAACACTTCCTTCGTCTGGCTCACACAAAAATTATAGCAATTTACTCTGCTAAGTACATCCAAGGCTATACAGGGAACCTCCGATAGTGAACTCTCTAACAAGCAAGTCGCCTCTATTTAGTGAACTTCTGTTTCGCCCTACATGAGAAAAATATTGTATGTCACCTCTTAGAGCAAACAACCTCTGATTTGTGAATTGAAAGCCTTGGTCCCAAATCGTCCTCAGTTCGGAGGTTCTGCTGGTAAGAATATCCATACACATAAACTATCAAGACAAGTTCAATAAAAATATTTATAAGCATAAAGTAAAAAAAAAAAAAGGTCTAAAGAGAATGTGAGAATGTGGTGTAATACACTAACTGTATCTTATCAGAAATATCTGGTAATGGTGTAACCATTCACTAACTATAGTCCATGGCAACATAAGCCACGCCCTCAAATCTTCCAGGCATTCCTGATCATGAGGTCAAAGTACGCATCTTTATCAATACTAGCACTAAGTCCGGAATAGTAGTTCAAAAATTCTTCAAAGGTCACCTACAAACACAAGCACACACATACATACAAACACAAGCACACACATACATACAAACACAAGCACACACATACATAAAACACATACACACACAGACATACACAACATCCCTATAGGACTTGCAATGAGATACTGTGAATTATCGAGTGCAGTCACTAATTACGTATGTAGTTGTGGTAGTTGCCAATTGAAAAGATTGTGCCCCATTTTCTAAAGAAGTGTGTACATACTCGATGAGCTCAGCAAACACTCTGGCTCTAGACCTTTCTTGTCTGGTCTTAACCTAACCTTCAGTCCTGGATAGCGTCTATCTAGTATATTTAAACAAATACACACTACAACTAATTATACTACAGAAGCTCTGTATCCCATAGCAACAGTGTTTGGCCGAGTTTCCGAGCTAGTTTGTAGAGGATACGAAGGCATTCCTATTGCCACGTCCACCCAGTAGAGTGGGCATACTTTTCCGCCAGAATTTAATCTACGACTACCACGAACGGTAACTTCAGCCAGGACTACAGGGCATCTCATCAAGTGTCACTCCAAGCAATGGATAGGAAACTGGACGATGCAATCTCGAGAGTGCTGACGGGACTTTACTCTGGGATATCACAGCTCCACCAGAAGATGGCTGAGAATGGATCACTGTGCACAGAGCCAGCAGGGAAGTAGATGCCAATGCTGCTGTACAAAGGCACTCGTTGATGAGCGTATGTCACTCTGTCATAAGCTCACATAGCACAGCAGTCTAACTCCTGGGTAGATCACATGAGAGCAGCTCCACCCACCCACAACCTAAAGTTTCTGATGCAGGCTCTTCCGTGATTCTAAATGGCAGGGTAACGAATGAATGGGTGTGGTCTGTCATATAGCAGTGCCCACCAGAGTTCACCTTTTCTCTAACTAAATTAAAATTAAAGGACTTAAATTGTCACCTAGTCTGAGTCCCTCTTATCTCAAGGTAAAAAGTCCGCCATCTTTAAGATCCGCTGTTGACAGAATGAATGAATGACAAAGAAAAAAACTACTATAAGTCTCGCATACATGCACGCTGAGGGATAATAATAACACAAGTTGTATCAACCCTTTACCAAACACACAGGTTCACCCGGAATCTTAAGCTATTGCTTTCCTTTACCATAAACTCAGAACTTACCACTCCATCTGGATCGTTGGGAGAGTCAAAGCTCTTCAAGAATTCTATGAAAACCTTCTCTTCTGACCACTTGCCGTTACGAAACTTAGGATGATCCCTGACATTGTAAACCCTGCAAACATGCCAACAGTGATGTATTAATCAGAGGGGTGTGTTGCGTACTTTATGAAGAGTTCTTACAAGCATTTTCTACCAATGATTCAAATACACTGAAAACCTTCACCATATTAAATAATCACCAGATTACATGATACCAGTAGTAGTGATAATTAGTGGTAAGACTGATGCAGTACACAGTGAGCTAGTGGTTTCAAAGAAACAATTGATACATTTTCACCGCCTAACCTCAGGTGCACTTTAGTATCTATAGCAGCCAATATTTCTACTCTACTGGACATGTGCAAGTGTTATGGAAAAACACTAAAATAAAAAATAAAAAACTGCATTATTTTTGGGACAAAATTTAACCAAGTTTGACTGTTTGCTTAGTATGCTTTTGGTTTCTCCCTCATGAGCCTCTAAACGCTACGTAACTAGTAATGTGCTTGGTGAGCGAGCTTCTTGTTATCTTGCTTAAAATTACAATATGGTTATATTTTGCCTGCTTTTTTTATAACATGTGATGACAATAATGGATTCTTAGTAGTTAAACATTAATTACAGCAAATATACACAGAAATGCTTTCTTACCTTCATATCCTGAGTAGTAATAAGTTTGTAATATCAAATTCTGACTACTTTTATTATCAGTAACTCTTGAACAAGCTTAGTTACAAAGAAACAAAAAAGGCCAGAGTTACTTTAGTTAACAAATATGGAATTACTGCTTATCTTAGCTTCGCCCGAGTATTGGTAGCTTCTTTAGAAGCCATTCTGACTACCAGTGGCCCTTGACAACCAACAAGCGGCACTTAGAAGCTAAAAAAAAAAAATTCATGCATATACGGAGAAGGGTATTCAATTCCATAGTAACCACTCCCCACAACTGTTTGAATTGAAATAACAGCAACAACAAAAAACAATGTTTTCTTTGTAGTACTCATAATAGTAGCTGTACCCACAATACTGTCACACAACCGGACATACCTACACAAGACTTACCCGTGGTTAGTCTAGTGGACAATGAATATTCAAGTAAATACTGTTGCGTAGGCTTATAGCTATGACAAATAGCGCATTAACTTACCACCGCCACTAACTCACATAGTAATGGTACTCAGGCAAGTTTTTTAGTTCAAACTGCACCGCAAAAGAACTCAAAGCGGTAAACAATTCAATTTCTAGTATGATACGGGTAATGATCGCTAAACCAGAGGATTCGGTTTAGTGAAGTTTAGGACAGGTTCGAACACCGAGCTAACACAAAAATACGCAAGGGTCAAAGTACAAATGACATACGTACGTCCCCACATATAGAAACAAATATCCCCGATTTTCAATTGAGTTACCCCTGATAGTGTCTCGCTCGCTCGCCAGTAACAAACCATACCCACCAGCGATAAAGGGGCACATACCATACAAAAGTATCAAACATATCCCCAGTATGTTACATTCAACACTAGGGCTCGATCCTCACACTGTACTAAGCTGGGGTCAAATACTTCACTAATATTCAAAAGCTATTGCATACACTGCAAATAAAGATATCAGAAATGTGTTTAATACATTGCAAACTACTTCTAAAATATCGACATACTTGTTAGTACATCCCATTACCTGGCATCACACACACACTCTCTGCAAATGCACATTCTCTCGCTGTTGCTAGGCGACCATGCGCACCTGGCAGAGCCAGGATGCCTAATGCACTAAGCAGGCACTGTGAGCCATGCAAGCAAAGCTCCTGGAGCCGGGCTAGGAACTTGCAGGAGAACAGGCCTTTCCTTAGTCTCGCAGGCCAGACCCTTTACCTAATCGCTCTGCTCGGAAGGGTCTGGTTACTCCAATGCACCTGTTTGGTAATAGTGGAATGCAATTAAACCTTGCGGGTTTTCTTACCATCCTGTCATAAATCTTTGCGAGCTGGTGTTGTATAATGGAGGTTCTAGTGAGGCTATGCCAGTAGTGTGGAATCAGTCACTTCAATTATTGTCCTTTTTTGGAACTCTCCATTTTTAGGACGCTTTTCAGCTCAGAGCTCATAGAAGAACAAGTGCAGAGGTGGGACTAGCTAAAAGTATTTGTACGCACATTTTATAGATGCCCACATACACAATTAAACTTGACGTAAGAAGTACACATTTTATACGTTCCCCCAGATTCCTGGGGAAAGATACCAAACGGATGTGTTAGGGTAACCAGACCCTTCCGAGAGAAGCGATTAGGTAAAGGGTCTGGCCCGCGAGATTAGCCTTTCCTCACAGCAAGTGAGGTGGGCACCCAAAGTCCCACCTGGATCATTGCTGTTGCATGAGAAAAGGCCTTTAATTTGCACCACAGAAAATGCCAGGTCCCCAATCACAGCTGGGTGGACTGGTGTGAGGCAGATGGAAGAAAAACCAGATGGAAAGCGGTGAAAGTGAGGCTTGAACTCAAGCCCTAATGCTCCAACTCTTTCTTTCCTCCCTTAAGATTTGTATTGGCAATCATAATATGTGACCGTCTACGGGAAAACTGGGCACAACGCGGCGTGCGTAAATATCAAGAAAAGATCGATCGATTTCTTAAAAATGTATTGTTTCAAGCCTACAGAAGGGAACGGTTAGGTCTATTATAGCGGGAACGACTTAAGCTACGACGATAAAACTTGGAGAGCTCAATGTCTGGATGCCGACAACTCTGTAAGTGCAAAAAATTTTTTTTCGAAGGGTGCCGCGTTGTGCCTGGTTTTCCTGTAGACGGTCACATATGTGCATTGCAATAAATACACAGAGGCTTCAAATACTATCACATTGCAGGGCTTCATTAGCTGAATTCCCCACGAACATTTGTCTCTCCTACGTTGCACCCATTTTCTCATACGTAATCATATGGCTCATACCACATACTTTGACAAACTAGTTGACTTGGTAGTATCTTGTGGTGGTGATACGCTTCATGGTTGTTGGCTATTTCATGGCAAATGCAGCAAACAATGCTATCCACACATCACATCACATGTTGCTGTTGTTGAGTTTGTGGAAGAGTGCATTTTGAAACGCTTACAAAAGCACAATACTACAGCACTATGGCAGATGGATGTACAGATATTGCCTGCATTGAAGAACTGTCTGTTTGCTGTGGATGGGAAGAGGATGCGGTTGCCAAAGAACATTTTCTTGAAATCATAATCTGCAAAAGTGTGTGCTGCTAGCATTTACTCAGCTCTGACTGATTGCTTAAAAGATAAGAATGTTGAGGTGAATAGAATAGCTGGCATAGGATTTGATGGTGCAAGCACTTTTTCTGGAAAGACGTCTGGAGTTCAAAGTCGTATTAAGGCCATTGCTCCTCATGCTCTCTTTATTCACTGTCATGCCACTTGTTGCAGCTGGCCAGTGTGCAAGCCATTCCACATGTACACACCACACTTACTGCATTATGGAATTTTTTCCCCATTATTCTCCCAAAAGGACAGAATCCCTGAAGGAAGTGCAGAGTGTCCTTGAAACACCAGAACTCAAAGGTACTCAAACCATCTGATCCACGCTGGTTAGCACACGAGAAGTTGTAAAAGCAAGTTATGCTGCAATTGTAGCAGCCCTAGATGGTATTCATGCCAGCACACATGAGCCAGAAGCCTTGGGACTCTGTACAGCTCTCAGCAAACAATCATCTATTGCTGGAATACATCTGCTTGATTATGTTCTTCCACAATGGGGAAAACTGAGTAGAACACTCCAAACAGAATCTCTTCTTGGAAATGGTTCCTACTTTGGTAGAATCTACTCTGAATACATTGGATGCTACTTTACCGGCAGCTAATTGGGTTTTAGACTTTATGGATGAAAAAAGTGGCCTGGAATAAGTCACAGGAGTAGCTATTTCTTCACCGGATATACAACAATTTCAGGAGAAGATAGCTAAGCCATTTATTGAGATTCTGAAATGTAACATTTCAAATCGTTTTTCATCTTCTGTAGATGTAGTGAAAGCTATGAGTATTTTTGATCCCAAGAAGAGACCAAGTGGCGTGGGTTCTTCTCAAGGTTATGGCGAGGATAAACGTCATACACTTCTGAATCACTATGGAGCACTATGGAGCACTATGGAGCACTATGGAGCACTATGGATCACTATGGAGCACTATGGATCACTATGGATCACTATGGATCACAGAAGGAAGCTGAGAATTTGGATGGTGAAAAAACCTTTAAACAAGGAATGATTTCAGTGGATGTTTGCACTGAATGGCAAACATACAAGCAGTATTTGGTTAAACCACTGAAGGAGACAATGAAGTTACAGTGATGAGCTGGCTGTCAATGACATGCTAAAAAGTATGTTTCCAAATTTGAATGTACTGGCGAGAATAAGCCTAACAATCCCCAGTACTACTGCCTCTGTAGAAAGCTTTCCCCAAATGAAGCTAATTAAAACTCGCCTGAGAAACTGCTCGACAGATTCAACAGTCCAACAGTCGGCACTTCGCAGCCTCTCTCCCCCCCCCCCCCCCCCCCCCCCCCCCCCCCCCCCCCCCCCCCACTCGCCCCCCCCCCCCTCCCGCACTGACTCTCAGTTTGCCTTCACCAGCGCCGCCGCAGTCCCCCTACCTAAACTCA
>WLWI01003865.1_pt1 | contig 12780 bp, 9 predicted proteins | sample 6701501 | NCBI WGS metagenome assembly WLWI01 (sample SAMN12718690, study PRJNA515312) | sponge metagenome | isolation source: marine sponge | host: Mycale hentscheli | place: New Zealand: South Island, Marlborough, Capsize Point | collected 2014-11-01
GTGCGTAAACTTCAATAGCCACAACAATCGTGCGTAAACTTCATTACAAGTGCATTAAAAATTGCCCACAATGATGCACAAGCTATATAGACAACATTTCTGAGAAACAACAGTAAAAGGAAGAGGACAATGAGAAAGGAAATAAATGCTTATGGTTTCAATTTACATTTACCTGCTACATCCTCAACTATCTGCAACTGTATACTTGAAATTCCTGCCATTATGGCTTGCACCCAAGTGCAGTTTGAGGGTTCTCGACAAATATTTGCATGTCGCCGTAAGTCTTACACTTTAAATTAGAAAAACAACAACTTCATTTCAAATTATTTAAATGCCAAATACTGAGCACTGAAAAGCCCATGACAACTTATACTAATGAATTCCAATTAACATCTACAGCGACAAGTTCTCGCATGCCCGCAAACTCCTCCGTCTCATGAATCCCTCAAACTACCTGAACCCTACCAAAAGACTATTAATTAACCTTGCAAAGGTTCAGCTATAATCATAAATCATTTATAAGACAAATCCGGAAGAAGCACCACTCCAAAGACAGATGACTGAAATCCACACCTCCCAGACTGTTTCAATAGACTCTGCTATTGTAATATACAAACAACAATGATCTATGATTCATCATTCTCAGCTCTACGCTCTTCAGGATACAATAAACAGTAAGTGTACCCTCCAGAAATCTTGCTGTTTACATTGTGTTGATTATATCACCACAGAGAGTTTGACCTCAGTTGACCCCTGAAGAGAACTTTGGCAAGAAGTTGAAACACCGGGTTAAGTTTTAATTAACATAATATTGGCTGTTAGAAAATTTGCTATTATTATAACATTGATCTAACATGATGAGCTTTTTAAAAATTGTTGTTGAGTTGGGAAAGTATTCGTGGCAGTGGTTTAAGCTACTTGACTTATTAAGCTCATGAATTTAAATAGTAATAATCAATTCCAACGGAAGTGACAAGTGCCCAGCGCTGCAAAATGAGCTTTATTAAACATCAATACATGCAAACATATGCACATCTTGGGACTACACGAGTTTAAAAACAGCATTCAAGACATGAATTCAACACTGACTAAGCATAGCTACATGCACTGTACCCACCCCGACAGAATATCACACACAGAATGTATTTGGGCTTAATAACACCAGCCTAACCAGAGTTCAGCTAAGAAGACCCCACCCACAAGAACTCACTGTAATGGGGACTCTCTGCACCACTCCCCCGACCACCTTGGTGGAGTAACCCTGTCCATCCTTATTCCCTCCGCCTCCTCCTCCTCCTCCTCCTGGCGGCTTCTGAGGCATGTTCTTAGCTGCCTGTCTCATCTACCAACACACATGCCACAGAAAATAAAATAAATGCTCTATACTCCTTGTTTAACCTGGTATCACAACACAAACACCACCCACACAGCAAGTACCTCAGCCCATACGTCCCGCCCATCTCTACAGTGTATTATCATACTGTGGGACTATTTCGCACGATAGAATTATAGCTTCATTAATTAGTAGGTGATTAATTATCAGTGAACGGCTCATTAAATGTAGCTAAATTAAATCTAAATTAAATCTACACATGCCTTCACAAAAATTATATTAACAAATGTAATAATAAAATTAGAAAGTCTAAATACCTACATGGATAGGGAGGTGATGGGGAAAGTGTGTGTGTATGTATGTGTGTGTGTGTGTGTGTGTGTGTGTCTGTGAGAGCATCAGCACGTGCTATAGCCACTCACCGATGCTTTTTTTATAGAGTCTATCCAATCATCTCGTTCTGACGATGAATTAACTGATACAATGTATGGTCTTGTGGGAGTGACTATTTCTGGACATATACAGAACAGTATCAGACATACATTCACTATTAATAAAATGTTATAGCTTGATTTATTTTGTTCTTTCATTGACTTACCTAAACAGTTCAGTATCCTGGGTCTGTTACTGAAAGCATTTACCTATACCATACAATATCACATAACCACACTTTCTAAGCAGTATTATTACACACTTCTGACTAAGTCAGCCTCTTACAGGTGAAATATATTGTGACATGGATGTTTTTCTTCTTTTTTTTTTTTTTTTTTTGCTGGATAGTTTTATGGACAATAATGGCAAAGGAGACATCCTTGACTAACTCAGAGCAAAACTACCTGTTTCAGCAAAAGCACACTTACTATTTTCAGCTAAATGATCCTACTGTGCAAAAAACCACCCTTTAGCACAACCACCCTTTACCACTATTAGCACAACCACCCTTTACCACTATTAGCACAACCACCTTTTAGCACAATCACCCTTTACCACTTTTAACAAACCACCTTAAAACACCCTTTACCACTTTTAAAAACCACCCTATCACTTTTAACAAAAACCCTTTACCAGTACCACTTTTAGAAAACCATCTTTTATACCACTGTTAGAAAAAGCACCCATTACCATTTCACCCTTTACCACATTTAGCAAAACCACCATCCTTTTAGAAACCCACCTTTATTATTTTCATCAAAACCACCCTTTTCTTTCAGCAAACTAGCCGTTTAAAAAAACCCTGTACCATTTTCAGCAAAAACTACACCCTTTACCACTTAGCAAAATCACCCTTCAGTAAAACTTTGTGAGCAACCACCTGCCAGCTTTACTATCAGCAACAGCTGTGCATTTGATAAATGGTACCCTTTTGCCTAACTTATCATTTTCAGGAAAGCAACATTTTTTTCAGTCCAACACCTTTTACCATTTTCAGTAAACCATCCTATCATTTTCAGTAAACCACCTTTTACGAAAACAAGCCAGACCCATGCACTTGCAGCAAAGATGCAATAAAGAGTTCCCTGAAACATTTGTTTAATCATCTCCATCTAATAATATGCTTCTGTACACGCAACGACGGTGTATGTATTCATGAATAATTCATGAGATGAGCTGGGTTGGTAAAGTGTTATCAAAGCATCAAACGAGCCAGAAAGTACGACGACAGTTGAGTTGTGTGTGTATTCATGAACTGAACGGGCCGGGTTGGCAAAAAGTCGTCGTAACGACAACAGTGTGTATTCATAAAACTGAGCTGGGTTGGTGAGGTCTGACTAGCGAGACTCTATATACATATGGGTTAAGAAAGCAGACTGATGTAACTAAACAAGTGGTAGAGGATAAAATAAGACAATAAAATAAGACAATAAAAATAGCCTATGCTGTTCCATTCCTAATTTTATACATCAAGCACCACTGTGTGGTGGGGTACTTGCTAGTTACCATCATTCTAGCATGTCTCCATGTATCATCACCACCACAACCATTCACCATCACATCCACTGTAATCCCAGACCAGTCAGATCATCATAACCATCATCATCATTGCCTTGTTGCAACTAGTCTGATTTTGTCAAACATGTAATTTAGTATACGATTTACACTCTCAAAACAGTTTTTCATTTTTTTGGGAAAAGCATTTCAAGTCACATGATCAAGGTAACAGAATTCCTGACAGCTTACAAACAACTCAGATACGGATCTATCTACATTCATTCTTACTCAAATCTTTGTACTCCATGCTATGTTGAAAGAAAAACAACACTCATACAGAAAGACAGGTGGCCTCACTAGGAGAAACATTTTATATATAAAACCTCAGCTGAAGTCGGTACCAAGGAAGAGAAGCATTTCCTTATTTAACAAATGCAACTATTCTGCAATATATCACTCCATCAGTACTTCTGTAAGAGTTCATTCATAGGCTAAAAACTTAACCCTTCTTTTTTTGTTCTTAATAGTAAACAAACTAACTAACAAATAAATAAATAAACAAATAAATAAATAAATAATACATATTTAAATAAGTAAACAATATTTAAATAAATTAATTAATAAATAAACAAGTAAACAAACAAGCAAATAAATAAACAAATAATTTTGAATCTAGCCACATCTAAATTTCCCAATACTATACCTTTGTAATGTATTGACAGTTTATTTCTGTCAGGATGTCAAACTGGGAGAGATCGGAAGTGAATTCTGCTTCCTCTGAATAGAGTCTGAGTTTGTGTGTGGAGAAGTCAATGATCATATAGTTCCTGTAGTAGTTGCCATCCTCAGGCCGCTCCACCTGGACACACCCAACTGCATTACCATCATCATCCAGTAGCGGCATGACAAACTTGAAACAAACTACACAACAGGAGAAGTGATGAAGTGATATTTTATAACACACACACGTACACACACACACACACACACACACACACACACACATGCACACACACACACACACACACATGCACACACACACACACACACACACACACACACACACACATGCACACAAGGCTAAAGGGTGGCCAATGTACAATTACATACCAACTAGAACGTGGTTGTGAAAACAACTTATGCACTGGTTCCCCCACAAGACGTACGTTGAGGCTAACACGCTTGCCCGAAACACCCCAATAAACCATGTCTTCATCACTTTCAACTGATGTTCACAACACCTTCTCTTATTATGTAAGAATGGCTCCTTACAATCCACATCTTAAAATCAAGTTTGTAATTTATTTATTTTTCCATTATAGTATTAAAACCTAACATGTGATTTAAATTGTTTGATGAAAGAGTAGGTTTTATAGAGTTCTAAGTGCTTGTGAGAACCCTCAATGGAAGATCTATGAATCATTGGGTCTGCAAATTACTCTTATCTTACTATGGGAAGCAGTTCTACCTGGAATGAAGCCAATCACTAGGTTAGTTTGTCCAAAAAATAGAAAACTAAACATAAAAAATTAATAAATAGAAAAAAGAATGTTTAGAGGGTAATTTACAATAAAATGTGCAATTTAATATCCCAACACTTTTGGCGCGTAAATTGCCCATTAAAAAATGTATGGGAGAAAATCACTGTTCAATTGAAATCGCACGGGGAAAGTGAAATAACATGGAAACTAAGTGAAATACCACAGTAGCTAAGTGAAATAATACAGGTATGTGTGCATGCGTGCAGCTCTAGCCTTGGAAATATACAGTTTGAGTAGTTTCATGATGGAGACAATATCATTCTTTAGCGCAGAAGTTTTACCCGTACTAGACGGAATTTTTTTTTCTTCAACAGATAAGGAGGAGCCATAGGCTGAAAACTAAGTTCCAGAGGAAGCTAATCCTGGAACACAGAAATTGTGAGTGAACAATACAGTGTAGCTACAGTGCAAATGAAGCTGGCATACTATTAGCAAGTGATAGTCGTGCTATTACTCATGCTAATAGCTTGAAATTAGTAGACCTTAGTAATACAGGGATATTCCGTTTCTATTGAAAGGTCAGTTTCCTATTGAAAGGTCAGTTATCAACAAATCAAAGACGCTATAATACAGTTCAGTGTCAGTCTCTAAGCAACATCACTTCCACTCAACATGTGGCATGAGATTTTATCTGCTATCACCAGATAAAATGTCAGATAAGCAGTTAGAGTCCATGACCACAACTATACATGTACACAACTATACATGTACACAACTCTACATGTACACAACTCTACATGTACACAACTATACATGTACACAACTATACATGTACACAACTATACATGTACACAACTATACATGTACACAACTATACATGTACACAACTATACATGTACACAACTATACATGTACACAACTATACATGTACACACAGCTAATGCAACACCTTGCATCAGTAGCAAGTATGTATGTATGTATGTGTGGTACCCAGTAATTAATTCCAAAACACAGTCCATGACCCTTACAAAGAAAGACTTTTCTCAAAAGAAACCTTCTCTAAACAGATCTAGAAAGTGAAAACAAGTCAATTGAATAAAAAAAAAATCCCTCCATTTTTTTGGACTCTGCCATGTCTACCTTCCTATGAACGCATGCCTGACAGCCAGAACATCCACCAGTTTTTCCCATGCAATTGGTGCTTGCACAAATAAATTTCCCTTTATAGTAAATAAAATAAATGGATTGACCCTCAACATGTATGGACATTCGAGTTGCAGTTTTAAAATAGTGCATTACTTAATTAAACCATTCATACAGCAAATCTCAGGTACAGTACATGTAGTTGCTCCAATAGCAAGAGTGAGATCAAACTGTAGCATTAACCTGTTCATCTTGGAAGTAATGTTCAATGCCTACTATACCATGGCCAAAATTACGTCATCAATAGTTTTCATTGCTAGTAAAATGTATTCACAGAGCAGCAGTCAGCTAGGCAGACAACATGAAGTGTTCATTACACTAAATAATCAAGGTGTCCACACACACACACACACACACACACTCACACACACACGTACATAGACACAAGTGTGGCTAGCTATGCTTATAGGTTCTCTTTTCTTTTTTCTTTTTTTTCTTTTTTTATTTAGTAGTGATGTTTCTGCCCAAGGAAAGGTACCTGACTAAACCAGCATATGTACTTGAGCTAGTCTTTTATAACACTTGTTGCACGGGCACCTTTCAGTAGCACAGGCAAATCCATTCAGTAGCACGGGCAAATCCATTCAGTAGCACGGGCAAGTCCATTCAGTAGCACGTTAGCTTTAGAGTAGCATGTGGTCCTTCAGTAAGTTACGTCAGATTACCAGAACAATGAAATTGAATCCATAAGGACTTGAAGCATTCAACAACATAAATAAAATATCACAAAAGCACAAACAAAAACTCACAGACAGACAAATAAAAACTATCATATATCTAAAGCACCTACTGCCACTATGAACAGTGTATTCTGGAACTGACTCCTCCTCAATAAACTATACTGAAATAAAACAACTTCCCTGAAACTGCCTCCAACCTGGTGGGACATCAGAGACAGGTCCCTCTAAAACAAGCACTTAGTGCAATAGGTGAGTAAGGACATTGTCTACACTAACATTCACCCACCGCATCACCAAGAGGTACCAGGACTCTCTTGGGAATGGATACAACAATAACAGGAACAGGATATGAGGCAGAGCACCGTAACTTTGCAAAAGACTCCTTGCTTTATCTGCTTATACATTACAATTGTACCATAAAATAATAATATGGACACTTCAAACTTTAAATCTGCCAAAATATATCTGTGAGTTCCACGAGTTTGTCTCTCTGATTGTGTGGAGATTCTAAAGTGCATCATCCTCCTTCACTCCCTCCCTGGGGCTACAGTTGACGATTAGAACGAATTCCAGTCAGCTTTGTTAAATTTTATAACGGGCACCAGAAATACAACTCCTTATATAACCCCAGACATTATTTAATTTCAGAATATCATGATACAAATACGGCAGCCAAATGGCTCCATATTCACACACTCAGATTACAATCGAGTCTTCTAAATACTCTAAATACATGCGTGTAAAACAGAAAATGTTCAGATGTAACTCCGTCAAAATTAATTTGTCTAGAACTACGCAAGGGCGCGTTTGTTGAATGCTCGCATGATGTGGAAATACTCAAGGAAAATATCCAATGTATATATTTTTAGCTTTACTTTGTCTACTCTATGATACGATTCAAAGAAGCAGAGATAAACCTACAAGTGATTTGTAATAACTATCACTTATACTAGAAGACATGTGAAGAAGCCTTGCATCCACAACAGTTCTCTAGAGAAGTTTGCATTAGTTGCTACTCTATCCGGAGATTAAAGAATCTCCACACAGTCAGAGAGACAAACTCAAGGAATTCACTCCTCCTTACTTCAAAAGAAAAAGTCACCCACCAACCAACCACCACAAGGCAAGTGAAAGATGTGCCTTCACATTGTGCACACTTCAAATTCCCACACCTCTAACTTTCACATACTGTGAGAACAGGACCAAATTCCAGGAAAACAACACAATGACGAATATTTTTCCCAGAAATGAAAGCATTTAGGACAAATACTGGTTGGATAAACGGCATACTCACAACTGAGAAGTGTATATGTTCCCTATTATATATCAAGTAGAACACAGCAGTGTTTCTACAGTGCATAGCAGCGAGGAAATAGTTAATGATTCATTACCGACACATTTCTTTCACAACAACAACAAGGCTTCTGTAGTTTGTAGCTAGTGCTTACAACAATAGTGGATGAAGTTCTGCAGTGAGTGCCGGATGTGATGATCACAAATACAATAGCTTACATGTGAGTATGCATACATGCATGTGTGTGTGCATGTGCTATATGTTCTACTCAGCATGCATTACACATGACCATGGGATAACTGAAGAAAAAAAAATTAAAAACGATAATGAGCTATGTGATATGTGCTTAAAAAAGTGAATTATTATCATAGCATTCTTTACAGCACACTGCTAAGACCACAACTTTAGCACAAGGAAAACTAAAACACTAAAAACACACAAACACACACACACACACCAACTGGAAGCATCCACACACGTCAATAAGCTATTCCTGCACGCTTGCCACTCCCTGCATCCACCTTCACCCTAGAGCCGTGTCCAAGTCCCCAACTTGCTAGCCTTCCTCCCTTCACACACACACCATTTAGACAAAAAGAACACAAGCTGGAGATTGTTATTCCAGGCCACGTATCCTCTGTAAGAAATTCCAGGGCCATGTCTACAAAGCTATCCCAACATTCAATACTGGACAGGCTGCAGACACACACTAATACATGGATACACACGTATAGACACACTGTGTGAATGGATACACCACATATGCAATACCAAACTCGCACACACACTCTCAAAAAAACACATGTAACACATCACTTGCACATAGCTAATGACTGTATGCGAGCATATATACACGCACCTACTTAAAGTGTCTCAACTCAAGTGACAGTATATAGCATGTAGCATAGGGCTGCTAAATAATGTAGCTACCAAAATCCTATTCCTGCATCACCACAAAGGAAAAACTATTCAACAGAATAAGAAATAATACAAGGCATCATAAGACTATCTGCTGAGAACAGGCACACTTCAAAGTTAACTGGGACTAAAGCATGTGAGCACCTATTTATCATTCAGATGAACAATGCACTTGTGTATTGGAACTACCAATTCTTGTTCATTATTGCTGCATCTAAACAACAACTTAATTAGCACTTAAATCATGAACTTTTATAAATGATATGTGATTATTGTATATGTATGTATTACCCTGTCTGAGACTGGGTAGGTTGTTACAAAGATTGCCGAGTTCCTCCAAACCATGTGCATGACTGGAATCTTTCTGAGAACAAGAGTGTTTCTTTTACAAGGTGTGTAAAGTAAACTGTGATGAAGTGAACAATGCAGGTGTTGTTTGCTTGAAGGACCTTTTTGGTGGTGGCAAGAAGTTGGGACATGTCCAACTATAGCTCCATATACGACAGCAGTTGATGACTTTAGAGCCAAGCATAGCTGTAGCTCGCCTAATTTGCCGGAATATCGGTTACTTAATGCGCCCTGCACTTTGTTAATCCTTTACGTGCATATTGATGTTGGATATTTATATGGGTTCTAAATAAACATCATTTCCATGTGATACAGTAGGTTTTGGTTAAGATGGTGGTAGTTTCTATAGCAGTGTCAAATAAACAGCCAGGTTGGACTTCAATTAGCTGTCTGAGTATGTGAAGGGCTCATGTGCTGGTGGGTTTAACAGCAACTGCCAGTTCTGTCTCATTTGTATTATACCCGCATTCCTTGAATTGCGATTTTGCTCATAAAAAGTACAATTATCATGTAGGTGAAAAAATCACATTTTTTTTTACTAGCAGTTAATTTTAACCACCTTATGATAATTAATAACCACTTCAGGTTGCTTCTTGACTAATTATACACCTATGTATACAGTGTATTTAATAATCATTGTGATCTCTACCTTACAATATCAACACTGCTTATGTATATTGGCTGCAGATGCACCAATAAGAAAAACAATACTCTAGATGACCGGCACTGGTAAGAAAAAGCCCCAACTTACAATAAATACTACTACTACTACTACTACTACTACTACTATTGCTACTACAACTAATATTACTACTGTTGCTGCTGCTAATAATAGTAATAATAATAACAACAACAATAACAACATAAAAATAATAATATCTGTCAATCCAAACTTTACATATACGTAGCTGCAGAAGAACTAGTGCTGTGAAATAGATAGCAGTCAGCCAGAGTGTGAGCCAGTAGTTGCTGAAGTGCACCATCCCACTGACATGGTGACCAATGGATAACATTAGGATCAATGAACCAGCAATTCTTAGCTGCAGTTATCCTCCATATTTGGAATGAAAAATTGCAAAAACAAAAACAAAAAAACCCAAACAGGCAAATACACGCCTTCATTACTTCACCTTCTTCGTTGTAAGTAGGGCTTTAGAAGTAACCTACGTACTGTATGTGGTTTACTGTAAGTTACAAGTCAGTATAGTAGAGCTTACACAATACCTTCAACTCATAATAGGATGTCGTTGGTATACTGGAGATTAATTACAAATAGTCAATTCATAAGAGAAAAGTAACAGTCTCTTCGAATTTTAGTGGATACCTATTATGATCTTATAAATCCTGTGGCAACAGAAAGATCAACAAACATCCAGAAATGTGTCAGGGTAAATCATGGGCATTATGAAACTCTACTTCCTCCTCCCATACAATAATAACAACAATACCACCCAGGAGATGGGTAACTATGGCAACATAAACCCACATTCACAATTCTAAAATCTGCATTAAAAGTGAAAGTAAAATTTTCATGCACTAAATTTTAAAGCAATACTTAGGATTCCTTTCTGCCCCGCCGACATTCACAACTAATGCTGTCAACTTTGATATGATAACTGCTTATCATCAATGAAAAGCAGAGAGAAAATAATTCACACTTTATATCACAGCAGTCGTGGTGCTAACTTTCTGCACCAGCTGTTGCACGGAGTAATGTAAGCTAATTCATTACTTGGCTAGAAAGAGGCCTACTTTGCATACGTTATTTCCAGCTGCCAAAAGCCTTTCATCATCATGCATCTAGAAATAGGAAGGGCTTTGCCAATTATATGTATACTTCAACTATAAAGATTCACTGGACTTTATTGTTTGTCGGTAGGAACGAAATAGATTGAAAAAGTAAGTGTGGTCAAATATGTCAGTTATATGAAATGCGTAAAAGTAAGACTGCAAATAAAATCAGTGAGCACATGTAAGGACTCAATTCCCCTCTCAAGTTCAATATTAAGTATCCACGAGAGCCACTGTTGACAGACAGCACAGAATAAGTAGCTACAGTAACAATTATTACATATACGTATACTTCTACAATGAAATAGCAGATCCTTCTTGTCATACCACGGTAATGTCTCACTCCATAATTCAGTTTGGAGCACAATTTTGACACACACATGCACACACACATGGTTCAACTGAAAACATTCACTTTCAACACCACTAATTCGATGAATGAGCCACAATGTGGACTTGAAAACACACTTGCCCTTGGACCTGTATGCCTCCTCATCATGAAATACTATTACACTAGCATTCAAGGGACCCTCACATAAAAATGGCAGGTATTTAACTTATTCTCAAGTTCCCAATTGATATTGCAGACCAATGTAATGGCAAACAGAGCTACAAACCTCGCTTGGCCACAACCTTGCTTTCACACAGGAGAGGATCTGGTATATTGACACAGAGTAGTCATTGCCACATCATCAAAAACTAATAAGATTTGCTAAACTATGATTGCTGTGGTTTGTCCCAGTGGTTGCTGTGTGGTAAAATAAATCCAGTATCCCAACCCCCCCCCCCCCCTTGGCTCTATATGAAGCCGCCTGATTAGACTCCCTCCCTCCCTCATTAGCATCTTTAATTAGGTGGAGCTACCCTATAATGTGCAAGCTGATATTGTAGGGGAATACCAGGAATCTGTTGTATACCCCCCACACTCCAGCATCATCAAAAAGGCTGTATTGTGAGTACTGAAATCAGTCAAGCAGCCAAACACAATGAGAAGGCCATTATGTCTTTGTTGGCCCACTATAACCTTTGCAACTGATGGAGTCATACCAACAAACCACAGCATGCATGCTACTTCTCCAGAGTAATAGAAGGTACAATAACTTTAAAGTATACTAATATAATAACCTCACACTTGCAATTATACATAATAATAAAGGCCACACCTAATGGGTGGAGTCCTGGACTCATGGCCACTCCCATGGAAATCAATAGAGCCAGGTCACATGTACACAAACATGATTAAAATGCTGACACATAACTCTGAAGGACAGGTTTCCCGAGTGAAAATTTGTTTTTCGGCTTGAATGTGGCCATTTAGGTTTGAACTATGGCTTTTTAGGCTTAACTATGGGGTGTTTGGGCTAGGACTCTAGCTTCTGAAGTAAAGAGTAATTCCAACAGCCATAGTGCATACAACCAACTACTGGCACAATAAAAACTTGTGAAGAATGAAAAGTCCATGGGATCCCACCAGCTCCTCTGTTGATATGGCCGGGTGTGCTGGTATGGGTGTGCTGACCGTTGCAAAGTGTATGCATTAGTGACGAGCATCCAATTTCAAGCTTTGTTCATTATTCCTGGAGTCTCCACCCACATACATGGACGTGTCCTATAGCCATATCATCACCTAACCAACAGGAGCCAAAAGCATGCAAGGAGAGGGGGGAAACAGGGGGGAGGGAGGGGGATATACTGAGTGAAGCCCCCCCCCCCCCCCCCCCCCCCCCCCCCCCCCCCCCACAACCAACCCCCCCCCCCCCCCCCTCCCACCCCCCCCCCCCCACCCCCCACAACCCACCAACC
>WLWI01003866.1_pt1 | contig 12780 bp, 14 predicted proteins | sample 6701501 | NCBI WGS metagenome assembly WLWI01 (sample SAMN12718690, study PRJNA515312) | sponge metagenome | isolation source: marine sponge | host: Mycale hentscheli | place: New Zealand: South Island, Marlborough, Capsize Point | collected 2014-11-01
TTCTTGTCTACACGTGGTCTGTCTCCGGGCCCATCATGGCTTGCAGGATAGCTTCTAGACATTCTGCTATGGCAGGAGTACTGGCACAACACATGATGGGGAGATAACCTACACACATTGACAGGAAGAAGTCATTACAATAGGTTACTATATCACTATGTGATGTTGAGTAGTTACCGTAGGAACTATTTACTACATTGATCAAAAACTCTTACTTCACTGTCAGCCCACCTGTCCTAATCCAACAGTCCACCCTGTTCCATATCAACACAGTCTATTCCACCAATCTACCCCGTCCCACTCTAATTTTCTAAATGTCCCTGTTCCAATTCTCGCCGACTTCCATTCCAACTGGTTTCCCTGTCTGTTTCGTTCAGTTCCATTCCAACTGGTTTCCCTGTCTGTTTCGTTCAGTTCCATTCCAACTGGTTTCCCTGTTCCATTTCAACTATCTGCCTTGCCCCATTCCTACAGTCCACTCCAACAATCCATCCTGTCCCATTCTACATGCTCCAGTCTAGTCCCATTACAACTGTCTCCCATTTATTCCAAATGCCCATCTCCCTCCCTACAACCACTTTACCTTCATTGTCTCTGGTGTTGAGATCTGCCCCTCTATTCAGCAGTTCCACCACTACCTTGACCAGTCCTGACTTGGCTGCTATATGGAGAGGTCTGCAGCAACAGATATACAAGTAATAACTTCAAGTCTGAACAAGTACAGTGACGACAACTACATGTGGTACGGGGTTGTCAGCCTGCCTGCTGGTTTTAATCGCATCAGTTTTTGATTCACAATTTGACAAATTAGCTCGTCAATCTCAAATTAAACTATCAGCTACGAAAAATTTTTACACACACATGACAGTAAAAACAAAGAAAAGAAGGCAAAAGTTTCACAAAACCCTAGATAGAAGGACAGAGAGATTCAGAAGCAGGAGAGGTAGACAAGGAGGAGAAGGGACTCCATAACTCAAGAAGAAAGAGCTGAACAAAGGAAAGGAGGGGGATAAGATAGTTAGGAAAAAGAGAGCAGGAGAAGGAAACTGGTGTAACCTTAACCAATGGTAGAGAATGATAACAATTAATAAAAATAACTTGTGCTACTGCATTCTTACTTTGCAATACATCAAGTGCCCTGTGTGGCGAGGTACTTGCTAGTACACTCGAACCCCTCTTATCCGGACAGTGTGGGACCAAAGGGTGTCCATAACTAAGAAATGTCCGTAACTCAGAAATACGCATACAAATATCATTCACTGTAGCTTAAGAACTGTCCAGAGTCTAACCTCACTAACTTTCCTTTCTTAATTTCCGCTATCATTATCTCAAGCTTTCTTGCTAGAGTTAAAATGCTATGCTTGCGTTGAAGTGCCGCAACCTTTCTTCCATCCCCTCTAGTCGTTAAGTTCTAGAAGAACTAGTGGGCCCACTGAACTAGCTAGCAGCGATGCCGCCTGTCAACAAGTTCTATGAAGAACAAGCAGTAGATGCACTAACTGCCTCTTGATTTCCATGTTCTGTCTCTTCAATACCACAATCAAATTCTCAAAGTAACACGTGAAAAAATTTACAAATTTTATTCGTTGATTTTTTGTATTGGTAGCTTATTAACCGTCAGTCACTGGTGTCCGGTAGACAGAGGTGTCCGTAACTTAGAAGAACGGATAAGAGAGGTTCGAGTGTACATTATTTATATTACAGAAAGGACCAATCTAATTGCTGTCCAACATATACACATACATCTCATGTGGTTCGGACTAGCATCATGCATCAGGTGGATATGTGGAATGATTCAAACAAGTATTGCACAGCCACTCCCATCCCTCCACCCACCACACACACACGCACGCACACACACACACGTACGTCTTATTAGAAGAGTTTGACATCTGAGTAATGGAGTCGCTGCATTTCTCCAAGATGGCCAGAGAAGATTCCTCATGGCCCTGCAGACAGGACAAGTGTAAGGCTGTGTTCTTGTTGCCATCCTGACAGTCCAACTGAAGCTGGTTCAGAGCATCTGATGTCAGCAAGTCTAACAGACAGAATGTGAGGGATGATGAAGTAGTTTTCTACATTATTGTTTCTATTATTATTATTAGAATACCTGCCAGCATAATCCACACCTGCTTAAGAGATAGCGCTAACAACCAAACAGTTATTTATAAGTTATGCATTCATAGAACCACTAATAGGCATGGGTTGGGCAAATATTACTTGTAAATCACTAGTAAGCCGAATACTAAACCTTATTGTTGATGATCTTTACCATGTTTTACTCTCCTGACTAAAACACGAAAATGTTTCCTTAAATCAAACAGTTTCAACAAACTGATCACAAATACCCATGGGTGTAAATGATACAGTAGGAGACAAAATAAAGTTCCAAATTCCGTTCAGTAGTACGGCCGTAAAATGGTAGTTTTCTTATCGTAGTTTTTATCGTTGCGTTCCGTACCGTTTTGACAAAACAGCCAACACTGTTTACTAAAACGGTAAAAAATGGTTAAGCTTTTCCGTCAATTCACGGATATTTTCTAGCCAGAAACTCTTCTATAGCTATATCAGCAAGCTAAGGCCTTGTACCATTAAACGCTACGGGGATAGTGCAAAAAAGATCATACAAAAATTTAACATGCTTCAATAAAGCTGCAGACCGAAGTTCTGACGGGCACAGAGCTAAAACGAGGTCCGCACTTTGTAAGTCTTCTGTTAGCTACTGATAGACTTCCAGTAGTAAAAAATCTAAGCCCGAGAAGGCCCTAACATCGAGAAAACATCAATACTGTACGGTGGTTGAACTAGCAATTAATTCTCCACGAGACAACTTCGAATAGGATGGCTTCAATTTTTTTAACCTGAAAAGCTCCGCCTCAGGAGCCTGTATACAAAAAATCGGAACGTTGTATTGGATAAACAATTTTTTTTTATTTCTTTGAGCGAGACATACGGTGAAGATTAAAGCGGTAACGCAGTCAAACTGAAAGGTCGTTGTTACCAAACGGCGCACCATTTCCCCATTTTTTAATCGGTGCAACAGCCGTTCTACGGAACGGAATTCGGAACTTTATTTCGTCTTCTACTGTACCTAAATATCTACAGCATAATTAGTCACAAAACATCTAAACGGGTGATTTGTCTTACTATCTTTAACACACACACACACACACACACACAGAGGCTCTTCTCCCCCGCCCCCTTCTCCTCACCAATGATAGCAGTGTGTCCGTACTTGGCCGCCACCATTAGCGGTGTCTGCCCACTACTATCAGCGATAGACACCTCCACCCCTCTCTTCAACAGTAAGTGCAGACTCTCCACGCTGTCATTGAAGGCGGCGGCATGGACCACAGTCCTCCCTCCACTATCACACACATTCACTTCCTCTGTGCTCATCTTCTCCAGCAAGGACTCCACACATACTTCATTGTCATTGAAACTAAAGGAAGATAACAACAACTGGTAAACGAACCTGCTCTCAGCTACAACTAACCCAAATATCACAAAATCTACCACAATGAAAAGATCTCTAAAAGCAGTCGAGCTCTCTACTAGGGCCCAAATAACTGCCGACGGGCATGGCCTTTGTAAGGAGGTTTTACTGTAGAGAGGTTTTACTGTTACCGCATAATAATGGCTATGTTAAATGTGCTTTTATAAAATAAATTTCAAGAGCTAGCCTGTAATATTTTGTCCATTGGATTAATTCTGAGCTATTGTTGTTGTTTGTAATACTAATTTTAAGCTGTCTTTAGTTAATATACACAAAAGGAGTCCCTTGGTATTGTACAACGCATGCATATAAACGCACATATTAGTGTCAAATGCACAGTTGATAATACGTATTTATTTTATTGTTGCATAATAAGCACTTTTAATAGCATTTAACTGGAATATTTGAATTAATGTCACCAAGTATTTAAAACTATTATTTTCTGTCTATTACTGTAAAAAAATTTTTTTGACAATAATCAAAGAATAAACAAAAAACAAAACAAAATGTAATTAAGATATCTAGACCCACATTCATGTTGGAAACACTAAAACCTCTCAACTTCTAAACTTAAGTGCAGTCAGGAATTTACACAAAGATTGCTAATGCAATGAAGCACCAGGAGGTGCGAACCCTCAGCGTATGTCCACCAGAGATCAGCAGTAGAAGCGAACGTCTGTTAAAAATTATTTCAAACCTTTAGCATTTAGTTACTACTGACGGCGATACAAAGAAAGAAGCAAACAACAGAGCGAAGGGAACGCCTCTAGGTTAAAATAGATCAGCTCCGCGGTATATAACTCGACTCTAGAGCCCCCTTACACGCATGAAGCGCGACAATTTGCAACTGCATTAGTACTACAAGCCAACCGGCCATCTCTAGCTGCAATTTTCAGCTCACGTGATTATAACGTGCGGTAAAGGGGCGTTACTGGTAGCGCACTAGCACAACGATCATACGACGAACAGCTACAATCGACTAGCTTTTTCTTGAAAACTAAGTCGAAACAAAAAATTCTAGCATATTAAAGGGACTTACTTTGCAAATTTATCTATCTCTACATCGTTTCAGAGCCTGGAAGGCCGTCGTCTTCGAGATCCTTTGTTGAATGAATGAATGAATGAATGAATGACACACAGACAGGATGACTACTGTAACCCTCCGGGCGCATGCGCGCTGAGGGTTAATAATGGAGGACACACATTAATTGTAACAATTTCCCCTAACCAAAGGATTCTTTCTAACAAGCCTTGATCACTTACACGGCACAGTGAAGTGGAGAGAACGTACTGCCTTGAGTGTAGTCCCCATCTCTCTGCTATACAATAACAGGTAAAGATCATCACATATGAACTGGTAAGTATCACCAATATTGTAAGACCCACTATCCTACCTCTATGAGTGAATCCAAGCACTTGTCATGACCGTTGTATGCCGCTTTGTGAATAGGTGTGAATCCTTTCTTGTCCGGAGTGGAAGCTCCTCCCCCTGAGCTCAGCAGAGAGTCTAGGATAGAGGCGTGGCCACAAGAAGCTGCGAAATGTACCGGTGTGCATCCACGCTTGTCAGGAAGGGTGGGGTCAGCATGGACTACCAGCAACATCTCCACACATTCCTCCTGTCCATTAGCAACCTGAACAAAAATAATATTAAATACAGCTAAATTAAAGCTAAAAATAGATAAATAAATAAATAAATAAATTAATTAATTAATGTTGGTACATCACTGTAAATTATTTCTTTCTGTAGCAGTAAGATCCTTAACTTCAAATAGTATTACTGAGTGTGTCTGCATTATAAAGTTCTTTATGCGTTCTATATACATTTAATGATTCAGTCATTCTTGGCTGAAATAATGATATAATAGCAAATTTTTCTCGTTCTAACAGCTAAGTTTTAATTAAAAAATTGGCTGTTAGAACGAGAAAAATGTGCTATTATTATATACATTAAGTATGCTAAAATCAGTACCAAAAAGAACATCATCTCTTCAGAATGCAGACAAAACTACCTGTAACTTGTGAAGAAATTTTTTCTCTTTTTAACAGCCAATATTTTAAATTATAACTTAACCCGACATTTCGACTTCTTGCCGAAGTCCTCTTCAGGGGTCAAGAGGACTTCAGCAAGAAGTCGAAACGTCAAGTTAAGTTATAATTAAAAATATTGGCTGTTAAAAAGAGAAAAAATTCCTATTATTATAATTATTTCAGCCGAGAATGACTGAACTTATGAAGAGTGCGTTATGAATATTTATGTACCAAACTTCAAAACAGTTAGAATTACAGATAAATTTGAATCATAATTTACTAATTAGATACTGTTTCACAGTACCTAATATCCAATTCTTAACAGACACTAAACCTCTTCATCACCACTCCCCCTCCCTCCCACCCCCTCCCTCTCCCAGAGAATAACATACCGCCCTGTGTAGAGCAGTGCGGTACTGCTTGTCCATCGAGTCCACCTGAGCTCCGTGATCCACCAGCAACTGGACCACTTTCTGATGACCGGACATGGCTGCCAGCATCAGTGGAGTCCTACATCATACACACATAAAAATTATTCGATACTTTCAGAGCTTTAATAATAATACAAAACTAATAACTGGATGAACTCGCAAGTGCACCACACCACCACACAGTAGTGCTTGACATACTGTGCTTTGCAAATTAGAAATACAGCAGCATAAGGTACTTGGCCCATTCTGTCCGTGGTCTTCTCCTTCTGCTCAGTGACATTCAATAAAGATTTTTCTCACATGCTTTCTAATTTTCTCAAAAATTTTTCATTTTTGTAACTCAATTGGATGACCTTCAACCAACTCAGTTTAGTAGCTTATGAATCAGTAATAAATACGGAAAATGTTGTTGTTTTTTGACAGGCAAGCATATATTTTTTATATAGATTAAACTAAAATAACAATGGTGGAGGTGATGCTGATGATAAGTAATAATAATAATAATAATAATAATAACAATAATAATAATAGTAATAATAATAATCTCTACATAATTTACAAAACTACATACATTCCGTATGTCCCTCCTCCATAAGTTCACACCTCTCCATCATAAAGTCACACCCCTCAAGTGACCCCACCCCTCTCACCTTCCATGCATGTCCACACAGTCGATGTGACCGGCATTAGTGATGGTACGCAGCATTGTGTTCACCACGTCCACATGTCCGTTGCCCGCGGCAGCATGCAGGGGTGTGCGCTTGGTCATGGCATCATGAACCACAAGGAAAGCTCCGTGGTTCAGCAAGTAGTCCACCACATCCCTGTCAGCAAATAGAGAACAGGAGGAGTGGGTGGGAAGAGAAGAGAAATGGAGAGGGAGAAAAAGAGAGAGAAATACAATGCATGAGAACAACACAACACAAAGAGTATGGAAGGAAATAAATAAGGAAAAAGAAAGGGACTGGGGCAAAAAAAAAAAAAAAAAAAAAAAAAAAGTATTAAATTTTTCAGCCTGGAAATGACTCGAAGACAGTTGGAACAATCACAACTAAAGTAAATTCACTAACTATTTAACACTTAAATAATGTAGAATACAAATGAGCACAAATATGGTACTGACTCAAATCAACCACCATGTGTGTGGCAACCAAGCCACGCCTCCTAGACTATACACTTAAGAGTAATAGTAGTTGTAATCTCACTTGTGTCCCTGGTAGGCGGCCAGATCCAGTGGAGTGCGACCTTTCTCGTCCTTCACATCCACATACGAGCTGTACTTGTACAGCAACTCTTCCAGAACACCATAGTGACCGTGATACGCCTACACGAATAATAGTAATTCACGCCGGGCTAAGAATTGTTCAACCCTATTAAACAGGCAATGTTGCCTAACGGATACGCCCACTTGAATAGGTATGGCTAAACTACTCCATTACTTCCATACAAATTAACAACTTCTTCACTTATTTAGACTACCCCACAGCGTACTAGATTATACGTATACATGTAGCAGTCGTTCACACTGTCAATCCCCGCCCCGCCCCCCTGCAAATCTCAGAGACTTTGGTCACATAGCATTACAATTTAAATTAAGACTTAAGAAATCCCTATGTTAATTGTTCATAAATTTCACAAATAGAGGTTGAAGTTGATTCTACAACTGTTCGGTTTCACACAATGGTTAACAATTGATATTGTTATAGTTGTGTTACTACCAGCCAAGTTGTCAGAGCTGGAAGAAGCATGTCAGCCATTCCTTCTACACCAAGCATGTCAAGTATTTATCAAAATGGTACTTGAGCATTTTCACAATGTACACACACAGCTATGTGTTAGTGCAATATAAATACTGAGGGTTGGCTACACTGGTGCCAGGCTTGTGAATTCAATTTTTGAAAAGTGAAGGGGAAAAAAAAAAAAAAAAAAAAAAGGACTAGTAAGTGCTTCTCACATCAGACGCTACACTTACAGCAAGATGAAGGGGTGTGGTCTTCTTATCCATGTTGACTGTAGAAAGATTATCTTCAGGAGCGTAATCCAAAATCTACACCCACATATGAAAAGCATGATCACCCATAATCATAATAAGCCCACAACTTGTGACCACCCCTTACCATCTGCACTCCCATTTTGTGTCCATACGAGGAAGCATAATGGAGCGCTGTAAACCCAAAGCTGTCCACAGTGAAGGGGGAGGAGCCTCCGAGATTTCTCAGAAGATGAGTGACACAGCTGCAAAGGACAACACACGATCATGTGATCACACCAACACACACGCGCGTACACACACACACACTCTGCTGACTGTATTGTATACTTAACTTGGCATAAAAACAACAGGTACTGATATAGTTTCAATGTGCACCTAGTTCTAAAACAAACCAATAAAACTGACAAAATTATACCAATTTTACCACTTGATATTTACTTCTGGTTACATGATGTACATGTGTGACTGTGCACAGGAAAATTGGGCACAACGCAGACTCAAACACACACAACTTTTTTTTTGCACTCACATCGTCATCTGCATCCAGATGTTAAGCTCACTAAAGTATTATAGCCGTAGATTCAACTGTTGCTGATGTACGTGACTTAATCATTCAATCTACCTTCATAACACATTTTTTTAAAGTATATCAATCTTCTCCCACGGTTTTCGCGCACCACATTGAGCCAGATTTTCCAGTGCGAGGTCACTTATAGGCATTTCTTTCTTTAAAAAAACAACAACCCTGAACCCTATGACCCTATCCATCTATCACTTCAGATAAAACCGAGACACTGATGATAAAATTTTCGAAACCACACCCTATCTTCTCTCGACCACGTGCCCACCAGTAACCACCATTCTCCCTTACTCACTTGGCATCAGCATCGGCAGCAGCGGCATAATGCAAAGGGGTGCGGTCCAGTTTGTCCACGGCAGTGAGGTCGGCTCCATTGGCCACCAGTGAGAGGACACATTGGTACTGGGCGGTGGACGCTGCGTAATGGAGGGGGGTGCGGCCCAACTTGTCCCGGGTGTTCACTTCACACCCGATTCCAACCATCATATCCACACATTCTATGTTCCTGCACACACACACACACACACACACACAACAGAGAATGGTGAAGAGTTCTAGAGTATACAACTTTTTGTCCCATCACATTTATTCTAAATTACTTTAAGTTACATAGATATCAGACTCTGACTGATTTTCAAGTGGTGGATGTCAACCCCTGAAAACGTCTTGTATTTTTAAAAACATCAACGCTATTTCCGGAATTGCTTTTAATCCATTTAACAATCAATAGTAGGGCTGTGCGATTATTACTATAATTGGGTATTGGCAATTATCAATTTTCATAAAGTAAAGAATCACGAGTAATTAAAAATCAAGGTAAGTTTTCAGCTAAAAAAAACAGCATGTCAACATTGTCCGGGTCCAAACAAGCTCTTTTATAATTAATTATTTGCCCTGCTGTGGAGAATAGCCTTTCAGACTAAAAGGACAGCTAGAGAGCCTAGCAGTAGCTGGAGGGGTTGGTAGGGCTGGCTAACCAGCTGCCCCCTAACAGCTGCCTGTGGCCCTACACCGGAGGGTCAGCTGTTCCCAATTAATCGATTTTGGACAGCATCCCCATCGTCCCACTTCAATTTGTCCATTTACTCGATTATCCATTATCCGATTGGCTAATCAGAAATAATCGATAATCGGCAGCCCTAATCAATAGTTTACTCCATACTAATTTCATTGACATAATCAAATTCAAAGCTACATAGCAATTTAATGAGATCATAATACAAAGCCACCCCTTCTTGCCCCTCCCCCTTACCCTCCACAAGCTGCAGCATGCAGACAAGTCCTCGTCTCATTGTCCAATTCCATCACAAGACTGTGGTCTATGCACAAACACAAAATTAAATTTGTTTACCAACAAAAATATACTCATGCACAATATTAAATACCCACATCAGTCACATGCCACACCTCCCACATGAGACCTGGCAAGCAAACTAACCAGACCAGCTTGACTTTTGATATGATCATTTAGGCATTGTTGCTCTGACTAGCCTCACTTTACCAGTTATAAGCATCGACATATAGTTGTAACTAAGAATCAAAATTCCAGTTGCGCAGTTATTAAACACATTACAGTCAACACAACCGTGTTCATTATAAAGACCACACTTTACCACAAACCCTAGCCACACCTCCCTTAATCCCCACACCTTACCACAAACCCTAGCCACGCCTCCCTCAATGCCACGCCCCCACTCACTGGAAGGTATGAGGAGCTCCACACAGTCCGAGTATCCACTGAGACATGCCATGTGGATGGGCAGCATCCCGCCTGACCCACGTCGCAACATCTGTGTCGACGCCCCGTTCATAATGAGGGTCTTGGTGACAGAGGCGTGGCCCTGCCTGGCTGCAATGTGCAAAGCTGTGTTGCCCTGCTTGTCCAGCACATCCACTCTCGCACCTACGCACATAGATACATGGCAACACACATAGATACATGGCAACACACAGATACATGGCAACACACATAGATACATGGCAACACACATAGATGCATGGCAACACACATAGATGCATGGCAACACACATAGATGCATGGCAACACACAAGCACATGTGCAGTGTAGATTTAAACACTGACCAAGAGCACTGGGCTTGTGCAGAATTAGTTGTAAGGATAGTGTATTTAGCTCAAAAGAAGAATAACTAATTAAAGTTACACTATCTTCCGTACATAGCAAAAACATCTATTAGCATTCTTTTATAATGATTAGTCATTTCTCACTTCCTGGATGAGATTCAAATAACAGAGTTGTAAAACCAATCTTGAAGTTGATCAATTGTGCTTATCTCTCTTACTTCCAGCAATTCTTTAAATAGCACAGCACTGGTACCCACAGGACAGACAAACCCCAACAATAACAACTCAATTCCATCTTTTTTTGTTAATCAAACATACTCCCTCCCCTCCCCTCTCCCAAGTAATAGTAAGGGGCACCCACCCTGACTAATGAGTGTCTCTGTGCGCAAATAAAACCCGTGCAGAGCAGTCATGTGCAAGGGAGTCCTCCCATCCATATCCTGGATGTTGGGGTCCGCCCCTGCCTTAACGAGCAATTCCATACAGAGAGCCCCATGGTGTGAAAAGGCGGCGTAATGGAGCGGAGTCTGCCCGCGGTTGTTGAGAGGGTTGCGGCCCAGCTGGTACTGGAGGAGCACGTCCACTACAATATCTTGGCCATTATTACATGCCACATGGAGGGGAGTGCACCCAAATGCATTCACAGCTTCAGGCTGGGGGAAATAATAAATAAATAAAATAAACAACAATAGCCATAACAATGTATTTCCTTGTCAACTACGCAAATACATATAATTATGCATCTTCATGACACAATATTAATATATTGTATTGACCCAATCCACTTAAGTGAAGACAGCCATTCAATCAGCTTTCTTTCCCAAATGCTTAACCAAATTTAACGTCACATATAGAATACTGGAACGTATGTCTCCTTGATTTACCCATTAAAAGAGTATAAGCCAATACGCATATTGGTTAAGTAATTCAAGTTGAGAAAGGTCTTTGTCAAATGGCTGGATATAAACATAGAGAATGTATCAGAAGGCAATGCTGATAATCAGTAATCAACACCAGAGGCCAAGAGAAACACATACTAGGGACACAATATGCATGTTTGTCAATACAGCCTCACAGGTCAGTGGCATACCATACAGTACATACATGACACATTGTGCATGCATGTGGTCTGCATGTACATCCTAGTGTGACTCACATCGGCTCCCAGCTCCACAAGCAGCTTGACAGTGATGGCCTGCCCTCCGGCAGCGGCACAGTGGAGGGGCGTATACTGCTTCTTGTCCTTGGCATTGATGTCTGCCCCACAACCCAACAGAGAAGCCACACACTCCCTGTGACCTGTTGCACCATGCACACACATACACACATACACATATGCACACATGCACCATACATCCACACACACATATTGTATAAACCGCACTATTTATTCACCAGCTAACTTCTGGCTTTGTGTCCCTAGATTGACTGATACAATATACTGTCTTATGCTTAACTTCTGTCAATATTTTACCTTAAAAATGTATTCTTGTGAGTTTATATTGAAGTTAGGATGTAGTGTCACTGATAAGGAAGTCAAGCTTAAGACGTGTGCCCACTATGTCTGCGATACAGCTGGCCTACTGAGTATATTTGGTGTGTGCTCGTGCTCAGTTTGGGTGGAATGTTTGTAGGCAAAAATTAATCAATATCATTTCTTCAACATTACATTCTATCAAGCATCTCTGTTCATCAATACGTTAACTTCTTAGCTCTACCTAACACGTGCATGTCTACCTAGCCATAATGTATTTATTACACAGCTAATACTCTCATAGCTCAGCCGTAATCCATTAATCCCTTTTAACTAATCCAGCTCAGCAAATTTTACACGCCACCATCTCTTACCAATTTCACCCAGCTGCTATCTCCAGGGTGTCATACAGGACCTTCCGCTGGGGGCGGGAGACACTGATGCATTAGCCACACCTATTTATTAAACCCACACTACTTCTTTGATGTACATGCCTATATGAGAATGTGTACTCCACACTCTCCCCCAACCCCAAGATCTTTGTAGTGAATTCTACAAGTCAAGTTTATAACATCATGCATGTGACCAAACACTGATGATGGGGGGGGGGGGGGGGGGTGTAGAGGCCCCCTTCCTCTTTATGAATCCCTGTTCTCTCCCCCCCGACCTTTCCTCACCCCTAAAAAAAGCACC
>WLWI01003867.1_pt1 | contig 12780 bp, 4 predicted proteins | sample 6701501 | NCBI WGS metagenome assembly WLWI01 (sample SAMN12718690, study PRJNA515312) | sponge metagenome | isolation source: marine sponge | host: Mycale hentscheli | place: New Zealand: South Island, Marlborough, Capsize Point | collected 2014-11-01
CTGTCAGTAGTGGTACAACGGGGAAATACGGCAGCAATTTTAGGCAGTACAGGCAACTAACTTATTCATCATATTTAATAAATAAATTTACCATTATCTATTTATTACGTCATTTCTTTATTATTATTTTATTATTTATTTATTTATTTATTTTTGTGCTCAATTAATTTATTTAATACTAATAGCTAATATTAATTAATTAATTAATTAAACAAATAAGTAAATAAATAAATAAATAAAATAAATAAATAAATAAATAAAATAAATAAATAAATAAAATAAATAAATAAATAAATAAATAAACAAGTAAATAAATATGTAAATTAATAAATAGCTAAATCAATTAAATTAATAAATAAATAAATAACTGTATGATTGAACAGTAATGAAATTAAAATAAGCATTAGCACAACTACATGATTTATTCAATTAAGAATGACTGAATCATTGTAAGTAATTAGTAATAATAACAGTAGTCCATTGTTGCTAGGTATTCCCATAAACAAATCCTTATTGTTAACTTCACTAGCCATAAATTTTATAATATAGACATTTTGAAAGACTAATGCTACTTGCTAGATGTTCATCATGTGTTGGAAATAGACAAGGAGGGATTTAGAGAAGAACATTATCTGTGTTACATGCTAAGACAATAGCTCTCAGACTGACTCTACATACACATTTGTTTGCTAAAGATTATAGCTAGCTACTTGGTAAACACATTTTTATGAGGTTTTAAAAATATCAAAGTGGCAGTAATTATGAAGTTCTATTTTTGCAGATGTAATGAGACGCAAGAAACAGTTTTGTTCCCAATTTTTGATAGCTATGCAATTGATAACGACAGAAGCAAAAACTATACATAAAGCAATTGTAACTTAATTTGTGATGATTTTCAGGTTGGGATTTGAAAGCAAAACCTGATGTTATGAACACTGTCATTTGATATAATGACTCCATTATGATAACTTCTAAAGGCAGTAGCCATGAAGTTTAGGGGTGAAGCTGGGAGAGATGAACAAACCATTGTATTTGGGAACTTATTGCTGTTTGTAACTTGTTATAACACTGTGTGAGGTGTGTAGTAGTGTTGTTTCAGCCATCAAAAACGGTAAACGCTGATATAAATTGTGACCCGGTGACGATCAGATTCACAAGTCTCAGTTATCTTTCAGTTACCAAAAAAAAAAATGAATCAGCGATTAATTCTTAGTTTTATGCTCATATTGACTTGTTCTTCTGCTTCTGTTAAACATGACAGTGCTGAGAAGAATTGCAGTCTATCTCCGCTAAATGATTCACAAAACGATTATGATGGATGCTTCAGATGCTACATCACCTGCGCTTCCAAGAGTGACAGGGATTGTCTAGATGACTTTAATGGAACAGTAAAGTATGACGACAATGGATGCATTCGTTTCCTCCTGATGTGGAACTGTGCCACATATGATAGAAATGTTAATGCTATTCAAATGGGACAGTGCTTGTTTAGCAGTTATTCTACCGAACCTATGCGCAACACCATTAATTTCATAACTTTACCAAAAAATCTTTCAAAATGGAGCTTTAAATTTTGTGATAAATACCACAGGCAAGGACCCCTTTGTGGAAATTGTCAATCTGGTAGATACCCTCTGGCTCTGACTTATCATCAATCATGCGGTGAATGCAACAATGAGCTGATAAATGTAATTAAATATGTGCTAATTGCTTTTGTTCCGTTAACTCTATTTTATTTCCTTCTTGTGTATTTTCAAGTTAATATTTTCTCATCTTCTCTTCAAGGGTACACACTGTTTTGTCAAATTATTTCTCTTCCCATCTTCACTCGAATTCTTTTGATTGGTTTAAGTGGAAGACAAACTAGCTATCAAATCATGCAATTGTTAGGACTGGTGTGCAGCATTTGGAACATGGACTTCTTTCGCTCATATGACTTCTTAGGTGTATGTCTAAAAGCTAATCCACTAACAATATTTTCGCTTGATCTGATACTAGCGTTGTATCCTCTTCTGCTTATTATTATTACGTCTTCACTATTTAGATTGTATGATTCGAACTATCAAATAATTGTTGCATGTTGGAAACCTTTTAAAGTATTTTCAAAGAAATTCCACAAAAATTTGGACATCAGAACTTCCACTATAAACTCCTTTACAACATTTCTTCTGCTGTCCATAATAAAATGTCTCAGTGTTTGTTCAGATATTCTAACTCCTGTACGCCTGACAACTTTTAATTTAATTTCAAACACATCTAAACCAGAATGGAGATTACTCAATGACCCGTCCACTAAATACTTTCATGCCACACACCTTCCTTATGCTCTTCTGGCATTAATCGTTCTAACCGTGTACATCCTTATGCCAACGATGCTTCTGCTCTTCTACCCTATCCGTAGTTTCCAGCGTGCTCTGCACAAACTTCCGAGTCGATGGCAGATATTTATTAACACTTTTGTTGATACATTTCAAGGATTTTACAAAGATGGAACGAATGGCAGTAGTAACGACTATAGATTCTTTTCAGCGTATCCCTTCGTTTTTCGTATAATAATAGTAATAGCAGTTTCACTCACTAATAAACCATCATTCATGATATTTGGCACCTTAATCCTGGTCTTGAATATCTTGCTGTTTCTGCTGTTGGAGCCATTCAAGGATCCTTCTTTAAACACAAACATCATTTTCTTTCTCCTACTGTTAGCACTTGTAGTGGTTTCAGTCATGGGATATGACTTTGCTTTTTCATATGATGTGAAGGAAACTTCTATATTTCTGTACTTTGGAGTACTAGTGGGATTAATTTTATTATCTTATAATGTTGCCATGGCATACTGGCTTTTCAAGAGAAGATAAAAACTTTTTCCTCCATTGTTATGGAAACATATTCTCTCAAGAGACAAACAATGTTTGTGTATCTGTTAAAAGACTGATGTGTCATAAACTAAAATTGTTATTGTCACAAACTACTGAATGTTTTTGTTATAATAGTTTATTGTAGAAATTCAGTATTAATTTAGGTTCATTAGTAATGAATGCCGGACAAAAAAAGACCAGGCAACAATCTTTCCCGTAGGCTCTGTACATCTTGAAATTGACACTGATACTCGAAGTATATCTGCACTTATTGTGCATCTGATTTAAATGATTGAATAAACAATGAATGAAGTTACTTATTGCAGAGATGTGGCTTAGTTACAGAAGCATTATTTTGGAAATTTGATAATTCTGTTAATTTCTGCCAGAAAGATAGAAAGAGGCTTAAATGAGGTACTTGTATAAAAAATGTAGGTCAAAAACAAGTCTCTATTTTATATTGTTCATCAAATTTATTTGTACTAACAATAAACGGTTACCACATAAACCTACACCTCTTAATTGTAAACTTGGATTTGGTAACTGAAATGTTTAAATGCATGTAATTGTCGATGGCTTTTATAGAGTGTCTGTTGATGTTATAGATGAAAGGAGATGGTTATGGGAAGAAACAATTAAAGATGCTCTGTCTGTATAATAGCGGTGATGGCTGTATGACTAAAGTGAATCCTCAGATCGTCCACTGTATTCAATTGTAAGTGAGAGGCTTGTTAATAAGTCTTTATGAGCTTTACCACTAACCTAGCTAAAAATTGGATACATTGTAAGATGCAAGTTTGATGACAGATAGTGGTGAATAGATCCCAAAGTGGGCCTTGGGAGAATCATGGCGATGGTGGGGATACGAAGAATGAGGCAAGCCTGAGAACTTTATACTGCAAACACTATTTTTGTCTCTGCAGCAGGAGTGTCTACAAAAACAGCAGTGGGAAAAGAAGAGAAAATCCACCCATGAAGTTAGAAAATAGCAGAAGACAGTGAAAGTTGAAAGTTGTCAAGAAATGATAATTCCACAGCAGCTCACAAAGCATACTCTTGACATGATGGACTAATAGCCTGTGAATCCTGTGGTAGATTTTTCTCATATCTGATACTTGTTGCTGGTTGCTGTTACTCGTTGCCGGTTGCTGTTACTGCTGAGGAATGAGACATTATTAAACAGAAAACTAGAAATCAGAGCACATTTAAATTGTGGAAGGAAGAGCAAATGAAGGCTTCTTCCTGGTACAGTGCCAGATGTTACTGCTGCAACATAGAGTGGCTTGACTTCGTTGTGCACACTGAATAGAACATACATATAGAACGTATTTAGCGGAACAAAAATTGGTGGAAACAACAACTACCAAACTAAAAAATTCTACTAGTATCCATTTGGTATCAGAGCTAGCCAGTTCTATGACCTAGAAATGAGATCTAAGTAGGTGTGACCATGGCTATAACAATCATTGTGGTTTAGGATCAGAAACTGTGGTTAATTGTAATGAGGCACCATAATGTGTGGGCAAGATTGTGGAACTGCCCTTATGTAGGGGAGTCTAATTTATTACATTATTTACTCATATCACTCTCTCTCTCCCTTCCTCTGGGCTTAGGCAGAAATATTTGGCTGGAGGGACCACGACAGTACTGCAATGCAAACAATAGCCTTACCTAAGGAATGATTTCTAAATTTGAAACACTTCCCGTCCACTTGTCCTGCTTATTCACAGTCTGTTGAGGAGAAAGACAGAGAGAAAGAGTGATATCACACCCACTTTAAAACCACACCCACTCCGTAAAAGCCACATCAATCCTTGGAATTATGTATTTCAAAATTACAGCAGTTAACTAGAAATTTGTATTCCGCAAGGATATTTTATATTAGCTTACAAAACACTCCGATGGTCTATTTTTATTTCATTAATTATATACAAGAGTTAATGCAGATCGTTTTTCTTTAGTTAGTGAAACTCTTAAAAAGTGTAGTGAGTATTCGCAAGTGTATGCATAACGGAAGAATGATACTATTCTGGTTTTGAGTGTGTTTGCTAGTGCAAATTACTCTAACAAGTGGTGCAATTAGTTTAGAGAATAAGGGAGTATGCATATATGACACTCTTGCTTATTTTTAGTATGTTTATGAAATCATGTTTACTCCAAGTGGGATTAATTCATGAATACCATTAATTTAAAAAGGAGGTTGATGTGCACCTGGGTGTTAGAGTCATAATTATGAATTTAAGATAGTGAACTTGAATATTCAATGAAAATGGCTAGAAAGAGAGAAAAGAAATCAGTTTGTATGAATTAGTGCTTGTTATACTTAAGCATAAGTGAGCTTTGTTGATTCACACTCTCAGCCATTACGTATCCATACAATACTGACACTACCTACCACAGAGTCTAAATGAACCATGTGCTTTCAGCGTGGGTCTGCCTCTTCTCTCAAAATTAACTTATTCTGGCATTATGCTTGGTGCTGCTTTGGCACATCTAATATACCCAAAATTGTGCAGGCATAATTGGTATATAGTACTTATTACATAAGTCCTAATTTATTTTCAAGAGCCAGAGAGTGAAAATAAAGCCTAGAGAGTGAAATATCTAGCCATATCACTCTGATGAGTTCAATAAGTGATTTATTCTACATTAGATACCTTCACTGCCTTAGTTAGTAGTACTAGAGGACAGGTAACTCACAAAGTGTAAAGTTGGTTGTAGGCCCCCCCAGGCCCGTAGCCAGATGTTCGCATTGGGGGGGTTCGGATTTTAAGACGCAAAAAGCCACACCTACTTTTGTTTCCTCGTTAATTCTCTCTACTAAAAAACAAAAGACAAGTGCACTATAAAGCTTACAATTTGTTCAAGGTATTCTACTTCAAAACTATAATTCATTAAACACTGTTGATATTCGAGACAAAAGTGGTATTTTTCTCGTATAACCAGGCTTCCGACCACTATGGTGAGCTGTATATAAACAATGCAACATTGTTAATAGGCCTTATTCGTACTACAATTTATTTAATAGTACGGCGTGTAAACTGCCTGTTCAAAATGTAATTGGAAAAATCACTATAACTAAGTGAAATAGCACGGGACAAAGTGAAATGCCACGGTAGCGTAATAAGAGTAAGTGCCAAACGTGCAGCTCTAGCCTTGGAATTGTACAGTTGTAGTTTCTAGTTGGAAACAACATCATTCTTTAGCGCAGAAGCTATACCCCTATTAGACACCGAGTTTTTTCAACAGATTAGGAGGAGCCATCGATTAAAGCAAAGTTCAAGAGAAAGTTTATCCTGAAGTACAGAGATAGTGATTGCACTATTCATTGTAGCCACACTGTAAATGATATTTTTTAGCTTACAGTAGTCTCGTGCAGTTTTTATAAAGCTGGCCTACTATTAGCGTATGATAGCATGGGTAACCGTGCAAATCGGAGTGCTATTTCAATAGCTTTGCGAGCGCTACTGATCCTTAATAGAACAGGTTACCCGTGCTATCACTCGCTAATAGTAGGCTTGCTTCTTTTTTTTTAATCGTTTGCAGTGTATAGCTACATTAGATAATGCACTTACTATCTGTATATTTGAGGTTTAACTTTCTCAGATACTTCCTGATGGCTCCCTTTCTAATCTGTTGAAAAAAATCCGTTGCTTGTGCTATTAATATCGAATCGCACGCACCAATTAATAAGTGCACTTTGTAAAGAATAGATGTAATGTAGCAAGCTTTATTCATGTGGATGTGAGAGCGAAATTTTGTATCCAAGGAGCTGAATGTTTATTAGGTCAGACTAGGCCAGAAACAGCAGAGAATTCAAGCGCAGGTCCAGCACGATTGAACCTGATATGGGGTGTGGCTAAAATATTTACTTCCGGTCACTCTAAAGGGGGGTTCGACCGAACCCCTCGAACCCCCCTGGCTATGGGTGTGCCCCCCACACCCCCAGCTGATATTTTAGCAGCTGCTCTAACCTGGGTTGAGTAGCTACACAAGAGGAAGGTAGCCGTAAAAACCAAGAAAATTGACAAGTTTGGCCAGTTGCTAAAACTACAAAAGTAATGAGCTTGCATAGTACAGCATGAAATAACAACTTGAAATATCGTGAGTTATGTCATGGTCATGTGAAGATATCTAGGGTGGAATAAATAGTACTTTTTACATGAATCAGAATGTGACTAGAAAAATGGCAGACTCTGTGGTACTAATGCATATTAATAAATATAGCCGTGTTTATGTGATTTTATTGTACATTGGATATTTTCCTTAAACATTTCTACATCACACGAGCTACAATATTTTCCCATTTTGAACGCTCCAAATACTGAATTTTTAGATGTATGACTGAGTTAATTCTGAGGCTTTGAAACACAAACCGTTTCACCGAGTTTTAAATTATGTTTTAAATAATGTTTGGCAAGTGTTTTCAATGCAAGATGTCTAAGTACAAAATGACATACCTGCTGCTTGCAGAAGATCCAGTTCTACTGCTACTTGCAGAAGATCTGGTTCTGGGTCCACTGCTGTCACTGGAATCTGATCCAGTGTCTGTGCTATCACTCTGGGAGTCTGTGAGACTGGGCATAATCACCAGGAGGAACGCCCCCACAACAAGCAGAACTGCGATATGTTTGACGAGCATTGTTCGTTTATGGAGCAGACAGTGGATGTTGAGTTCAAGATGTTTGTAAAGTAGAGAAGCAGATTCAATTCAGAGCTGGTCTTTTATAGAGAACCTCTAAATGTAGCTTGGGACATATTCCAAAATACATTAAATACATTTACATTTGACAAAATTAACTTGAGCTGTTCCGAAATACCATAAGAAAGTTGAATTTTGGTTACAATGCAGTTTGTTGTGTTTATTTTACGTTACAATATTACATAGTTAATTAATTGTGCTTGTCTAAAATACATGTCTTATGGAACTTGTAATTTTATAGTATTAAACCCTCAAGCTGTCGTATCTACCATACAGAGCTTTAAAGTAACGTCATTATTAATTAAATTTTGAAATCTATGACATGCTATCTCTAAGGTTACTGCGGAAATTTTTAGTTCACATTCGGGGTCGGGTTTTAGCTTACTTTGAAGTGGCTATGTCAGTCAATAGAGGAAGTAGCAGACCCAAATTAACAGCAACTTCTGCACTTTAAATAGTGATTCTAGTAAACCAGATGGGGGAGGAGAGATTGATGCCAACAGGGACCTTTCTTAAACTTAATGAGATGCACCATGTTCACCTCAACATGTCCTACCTAATATGGTGAGGTGTGGCTTTGTAGCATTTGTTTCTCTAATTCTCTTCTGGCACAAAAGGAAAGATCAACAGTTCATTTAATGGCATCCATCACTTACCATTTGGCACAGTTACTAATGGAAGTGCAAATATTGTCTTTTAATTAGTGCTCTTGTTAGGTGAAAAGTAAATGAATAGAGTTAGGGGAAAATACTCTACAAGTATTTAATTGTAATTACAATACTACTCTTTTTTAATACGATTGCAAATACTTTCGCAAGTGTAATTAATGGCATTGCTAATACGTCAGTGTTAACACACTTGCTAGTACATCACATACACAATTTCCATTGCTTGTTCATCGTATATTATCTGTGTAATGCACATGCACACAAATAGCTATATCATCAGCAATTGTACATAGACTTAATAGGTCATGAAGGAAAAAAAGGGTCCTACTTCAGTTATCAATCATAATAGCAACAAGTAATGGATCTTATCCTAATTCTCACCTGTTCAATAAACTCCTTTTCAATAATTACCTCCTCTTAAATCTGCAGTTCCATTATCTAAATTAGTTTCATCATTTATCGAGTATTATAGCAGTCTTCTTATTTTGATATTTTGTGTAATATTAAATAATGTTTTCTCCCTCTTATGTGCAGTTCTTCGTCACACCCATCCCAATATCCAATGTCCTTTCTCATAACGGAGAGTGAACCTTACCTCATGTCATTCCTGAAATTCTCCAGCTTCCTCCACGAACATGAAGACACTTCAGACCAATTGGACGTGAGTAGATAAGAACATTGTGGAGTAGATGAGAACATTGTGGAGTACATGAGAATATTGTGGAATCGATGAGAGCACTGTGGAGTAGATAAGAACCTTGTGGAGTAGATCAGAATATTGTGGATTAGATAAGAACATTGTGGAGTAGATAAGAACATTATGGAGTAGATAGGAACATTGAGGAGTAGATGAGAACATTGTGGAGTAGGTGAGAACATTGTGAAGTAGGTGAGAACATTGTGAAGTAGATGAGAACATTGTGGAGTAGATACGAACATTGTTGATTGTCAAGAGCCACTGGTAGTCAGAACGGCTTCTAAAGAAGCTACCACTACTCAGTGGAAGCTGAGATACGTAAGTAATTTCGTTTTTTTATTTTGTAGCTGAGAGTTTGTTCAAGAGTTACTGGTAATAGAAGTAGTCAGAATGGCTTAAACTAGATACTACTACTCAGGATAATTAAGGTAAGAGAATACTGTATTTATTTGCTATAATTAATGGTCAACTGCTATTTTCATTGTATACCTCTTTGTATTAAGTTGTCTCTGAATGCCACAAGGCGCACTTAAAACTTACTCTTAGACTCGCCACTGAGTGGTAATTCATTTTTAAAGTTGCATAATGTTATTGCGAAAGATTACCATGGTATTGCAACCCTTTACCGGATGTAATTAAAAAAAAACACTTGGCTGTTTGTATTCAAGCTCAGTACACCAACTTGTGACAGGAGAGACCACTCTATTAGGCGGCTGTCACCAGAGTAAGTCCTCAGTCTCAACAAGATAGAATAGTAGTTGCAGAAGGTAAGTTTAAGTTTGAGCAATAAGGACAGACTGAATTAGAAATCAAAATCAGGTAAGTTATATGTTTACAGGTAAGGCTATGATGTATGCAAGAATGAAAATTGTATGGATCACATTACATGGTAATTAGCGAGTTCATTAGTTTGAATAGAATAGAGTTGGACTATATCAATTTGTAGCTCTTTCTTTGTGTGAGTGCATGTGGTGTGGGTTGTCACACCAGAGAGACTACAGAAAATACCAGTACTCCTGAAGTTGAGGTAAGTAAGTAGTTCTGCATTAGTTAGCTAAAGTATGGTCACAATGGCTACGCACTTATACTTTTGGAAATGGACTGATAGTTTCTTTTGAAGTATCGGTTGTGCACAGGCTCACTCACCATTTGTGCTCAAGCACATCACTAGTAGTAGTAGTAGTAGTAGTAGTAGTAGTAGTTGCAGCAGTAGTGGTACAGCATCGGTAGTAGTATTAGTAGTAATAATAGTAGTAGTAGTAATAGTTGGCAAGCGAGTGAAGTGAGCAAGACAATCTCAGGGGTAACACAATTGAAAATCGGGGATATTTGTTTGTTTATATATGTGTGGACGTACGTCTGTCATTTTGTACTTTGACCCTCACGTTTTTGTGTTTGCTTCATGGTCTACCCCTTCCCACACATCCACTAAACTGAATCTTTCGGTTTAGTGATCCCAGATGAACGTCGAGTTCGCAGACACATTGACCACATTAGGAAACGTAACTCTGCGTCACTTGAGTCTACACTTCATGAGAGTAAAGAATTTCCAGACTACCCGGCACAATCATCCACAACCGAAGTTGATGTTCTAGAAGAAGTTGCACAACCAGAAGAAGGGTCTGTTTTGCAACCAATGGCTGCTCAACCTAGAAGATCTGCTAGAAATGTCCAACCTCCTGATTATTTACATTATGGAAGGAATTTGAACCAAGGCGGGAGGAATTGTAATAACTTGAACAGCTATTTGTGTTATTTTTATTGTGGTTTATTGTATCATTATTGGTTTTATGGGTTTTTTTTGGTTAGTTACTTTCTGTTGAGTCATACTAAATATATCCGAGTTGCAACTATAGCATTCATTCTGTTTTTCTATCCTATTTCTGTTCGTCATTCTATTCTACAAGATGATGATTATTAAAAGTAAAAGACTGATTCAGTAGTAAATCAGCAAGATACAATAGAGGTCACCTGCAGCACATCCAGAACTGGCACAAGGAGCATGCTCAGTGTCCCACAGGCTGTGGGCACAACTGTTTTGTAGGATTTTAAATGCAATTGATAACGACAGAAGCAAAACTATACAGATAAAGCTATTGTAACTTATTGTGATAATTTTCAGGTTGGGATTTGAATATCAGCAAAACCGGTTATGAACACTGTCATTTGCTATAATGACTCCATTATGATAACTTCTAAAGGCAGTAGTCATGAAGTCTAGGGGTGAAGCTGGGAGAGATGAATAGACCATTGTATTTGGGAACTTATTGCTGTTTGTAACTTGTTATAACACTGTGTGAGGTGTGTAGTAGTATTGTTTCAGCCATCAAAAACGGTAAATGCTGATATAAATTGTGACCCAGCGACGACCAGATTCACAAGTCTCAGTTATCTTTCAGGTTACCAAAAAAATGAATCAGCGATTAATTCTTAGTTTTATACTCATGTTGACTTGTTCTTCTGCTTCTGTTAAATGTGACAGTGCTGAGAATTGCAGTCTATCTCCTCTAAATGATTCACAAAACGATTATGATGGATGCTTCAGATGCTACATCACCTGCGCTTCCAAGAGTGACAGGGATTGTCTAGATGACTTTAATGAAACAGTAAAGTATGACAACAATGGATGCATTCGTTCCCTCCTGATGTGGAACTGTGCCACATATGATAGAGATGCTAATGCTATTCAAATGGGACGGTGCTTGTTTAGCAGTTATTCTACCGAGCCTATGCGCTATACCATTAATTTCATAACTTTACCAAAAAATCTTTCAAAATGGAGCTTTAAATTTTGTGATAAATACCACAGGCAAGGCCCCCTTTGTGGAAATTGTCAATCTGGTAGATACCCTCTGGCTCTAACTTATCATCAATCATGCGGTGAATGCAACAATGAGCTGATAAATGTAATTAAATATGTGCTAATTGCTTTTGTTCCGTTAACTCTATTTTATTTCCTTCTTGTGTATTTTCAAGTTAATATTCTCTCATCTTCTCTTCAAGGGTACACACTGTTTTGTCAAATTTTTTCTCTGCCCATCTTCGCTCGAATTCTTTTGATTGGTTTAAGTGGAAGACCAGCTAGCTATCAATATGTGCCATTTTTAGGACAAGTATGCAGCATTTGGAACATGGACTTCTTTCGCTGGTACTTCTTAGGTGTATGTCTAAAAGCTAATCCACTGACAATATTTTCGCTTGATCTGATACTAGCGTTGTATCCTCTTCTGCTTATTATTATTACGTCTTCACTATTTAGATTGTATGATTCAAACTATCAAATAATTGTTGCATGTTGGAAGCCTTTTAAAGTATTTTCCATGAAATTCCACAAAAATTTGGACATCAGAACTTCCACTATAAACTCCTTTACAACATTTCTTCTGCTGTCCATAATAAAATGTCTCAGTGTTTGTTCAGATATTCTAACTCCTGTACGCCTGACAACTTTTAATTTAAATACAAACAATACCACTTCAGAATGGATATTATTCAATGACCCGTCCACTAAATATTTTCATGCCACACACCTTCCTTATGCTCTTCTGGCATTAACAGTTCTAACTGTGTACATCCTTATGCCAACGATGCTTCTACTCTTCTACCCTATCCGTAGTTTCCAGCGTGCTCTGCACAAACTTCCGAGTCGATGGCAGATATTTATTAACACATTTGTTGATACATTTCAAGGTTTTTACAAAGATGGAACAAATGGCAGTAGTAACGATTATAGATTCTTTTCAGCATATCCCTTCGTTTTTCGTATAATAATAGTAATAACAGCTTCAGTCTCTATTAGACCATCATTCATGGTATTTTTCACCTTAGTCTTGGTCTTGAATATCTTGCTGTTTC
>WLWI01003869.1_pt1 | contig 12775 bp, 15 predicted proteins | sample 6701501 | NCBI WGS metagenome assembly WLWI01 (sample SAMN12718690, study PRJNA515312) | sponge metagenome | isolation source: marine sponge | host: Mycale hentscheli | place: New Zealand: South Island, Marlborough, Capsize Point | collected 2014-11-01
CTTAGCTACAGATCGTAATTCTAGGCCACGGGCAAAAAATATTCACCTCCTAGGCGGTGTATAAGTGATTTATTCACCCCGAATTGAGAAATCTGATTGGACGGTTTGAACGAACCATGGTATAATTATATTTTATTCATACTAGAATTTTCAAGGTGTACATTCTGTTCGCCCATTTTTGGAGAAGCTGCAGGAAATTCATAATGTGGAAGAACCATAATGAGGCCCATAAGCCCAACATGGCCCACTAAGTTCAAAGCTAAAACTGGAGACAAAACTTTGCGCCTTGAAATTCAGTGTGATATACCTTTAAGCCACTGGAGCGAGTTTGTCTATCTGATGGTTATAGGGCAAGAAACTTAAAAGAAGAGCAAATATGCAGTATCTATTGGGATGCTGCAGTGTGTACACCACAACCTGCAGAGGTTATACGACGTGTGAGGGCTTACAATAGTACAATGCATTCCATATTATTTATGGAAACAAATTCAGTCATAGCTATACTCAAAATAAACAAACCAAATACGTGTCGTTAGGAATTAGCTAACTTTATGACGTCCCAAAATGAAAACTATTTTTTAGACATCAGCAGGTCAAGCTGTACTGGTTTTCTTTGCTCTAGCCAGTGACTCAATAATTTATATGTTGTTGTATTTAATGATAGTAGTATAAATGCAAGCGTGGGATATAGCTATCTTAGAGAGCTGAAGAGAACTCAATTACACACAATACCATAGATATGATGACTCACTGCAATGAGATAGTAGAACAAAAAACAACAACAACAATGAACTTTCAACAGTCAAGAAAAACAAAACCATTGATGATTGCTTTCAGCTGAAAAGATCTCCAACAGCTGGAAGTGGAGCCAGGGAACCAGTCTCAGGCCCTTGCAAGGTGAAATCAGGCAAACTTGCTAGGTGAGACTTGAGTTCATCTTTGACAGAGCTCATTTTCTCCATCTTTGTCTGATATTCCTTCAACTTCTTCTTGGCTGAACGCATGAGACAGAGTTGCTTCCAAACGTAGGCATCCAACAGCTCTTGAATTTCTCCTCTTTCTTTCAGCTCTGTCTGCAGACGTTTGTTATAGTCTTCCAGCAATACCAATGCTTCATCTATGTGCTTGGACAGAGACACCGCAGAATCTTTGTCTAAACGAGAAAAAGTAATGATGATTATGATTATAATAGTCTAACCAGCTGAATGACTGAATATGGAATTAAATAGAACAACCAACCACATAACTCTGACCTTTAACCTCAGAGAGCATAGAGGCATTGTGCATAATCTCGGGGAGATTGGCAATTTGTGTCCTCGTCTTCATGTCCCTCATTGCTGAGGCGTCTCCATGGACACCTTTCAATCTCTGTAATAGCTCCTCAGTCTGTTGTCACATACAAATAAGGATTCTCGCTACACACAATTATCCAAATATCCATGGAAACCATGTGACAAAGTCTTAATGCATTACTAACAAACTGAAGTGATTCTAATGCGAAATTAACACAAAATTGTAATATATTAGGCCAATGATATATATAATAATGGATCTGCTCATAACACGTGCCAGAGTGAGGGCTTTGTTGTGTGCACCTTATGAGATCTCATTTTTTCCCCATTATATTATTTAACCCCTCCCCCCTCTATAGATTCTACATCCAACCTCTGGAGGCTTCCTGTCATTCGGTGGATCTTCTTCACTTGACCTTCTTCTCTCCAGTCTCATCTTCTTGGTGTCGGGGCCTGAAGAGGCAGAGCTGGTCTTGCGCTTTGCATCTGACTCACTCTTACTTCTTCGATGAGGCTTCAGAGTGCTGGCAACTATTGGTACAGTATCATCACAACAATAAACACTTAAAGTACAACACACTAAAGTGTGTCAATGAAGTTGTAAAATGACAACAGACTTGTATATAGACAATGCATGCACATCCTTCTTCATATATTAAATTTAATATAATAATTATTATATATATAATTATGTTCTTAGCCACATTATAGATGATTTCATTAATATAAAAACTTGAACCACTAGCGAATACATAGTGTATATATGCACCTTCAATATTCTTTATACAGCCACTCAAAAAAACAAAAACACTTGCAATTAATCTCGTCTAGCCATCGTCTTACCCAGAAGAGACTTCAGGCGAATAATGACTTCGCCATCCAGCACTTTCCTCTCCTCCCACACATTGACTATGCGTTCAACTGATTTCAACAAGCTGCCATCAGGATCTCGTGACACCATTTGAAAGCATCTTGGCAACACTTTCAAGAACTCTAATTTAAATTCTGGTCCTTTTTTCTTGCTCATTTGAATGACATCATTGGCCAAGTACATTAAAGTTAACTTGTGCTTGGAATCAGCTAAAAAATTATAAGCTGAAACTTTTAAGCACTCAGAGTAGCTTAAACTCACCTTTTTGCATCTCTCTATACCATACTTTAACGATAAGTTTGGCCTGCTTTCTATTACGAATTAACCATTGAGAAGTACCTTGAATACTGTGCATGGAACTTGTTAATTCTTTCAGCTTGTTATCCAGTAAGGCTGGAGTAAAGCCTTGTTCAGAATCCATTTGTAATACTAAGGACAGAAACTTATTTCTTCGGCAATCCTCCTGCTAAAAAAAGAAGAGCCATTTTTCGTTTCAATTTTTTTTCCTGTTTAATAGATTACGAATTGGCGCTAAATTCAAACTTTCAATTACTTTTATTCTTGAGCCAAACTCTCGCAGCTCAATAAAACTGAGTGTTGTGCAGCTTGTTTATGGCACTTAATAAAGTTGAACTATGTGGGAAAGAGTCGGGCAGCATATGGGCGAAGAAACCCGCTCCGAATGTTAAAGACGGGCAAGTGTTCTAAATAGAGCCTACTCCTTGTCGTTTCCTTGCAAATATTGAACGGATTTTGTTTACTGACAATTTTAGCCTTGTCTTGGACGTGAGCAACATCAAAGATGGCGTCACAACTCAGGGAAAAAGATTGCTATTTTCCAAAGTTGCTTTTGGTATCCATGGCAACTGGTTTGTTGCAGGTGACCATCTTGGAAACCTTTACCACTTCAACCTGACTAAGAATAGGTGAGCCTAATGATACATGCTGGTTAATATAGTTCCATTAATGCAAGGTCAGGGAAATAGCACCACAATTACTAACATGATTCAGTCATTCTCGGCTGAAAATAATAGCAAATTTTTTCTCTTTCCAACAGCCAATATTGTTAATTATAACTTAAAGTAAGAATCATGAGTTGAAGATCAAGGAAGCTCTACACATACATGTGACACCTGACAACAACAAGTTTAACAGAGACATAGGTTTAGAGCTTCCAGGATGCTGGCTGTCCATGCTGTGTGCAAATCACCCTCCAGGATATAATAAACAGTAAGCGTGCCCTTGCTGTTTACATTGTGCTATTATATCACCATGGAGAGTTCGGCCTCAGTTGACCCCTGGGGAGGAACTTCAGCAAGAAGTTGAAGCGTAGGGTTAAGTTATAATTAGAAAGAGAAAAATTTGCTATTATTATAATTACCAACATAGCTATATGCATAAATGCAAATAAACTAAATGAAGGAAAATGGGGAAGAGAGAGAGAGAGAGAGAGAGATGGAATACATTTCAAGACTTGATCAATGTTGGGTCAAATGATGCATGTGAATAGTTCTATTTTTCTACTAATAGTACGGATCATCATCACGCTTTAAATCCTCCCTCCCTTTTCGATAAACAAAAAAAATTATAGTGGTGTTGTCGATCATTATTATTATGATGATGATGATTATAAGTTTACCCAATATTGACGCGCATGTGATGTTCAGTGTGAGTAGAGGAGAACGCAGCGTAGTGTCTGCTGTAAATGCACCAACCACGTTTGTGTCGTGTGTGTGTGTGTGTGTGTGTGTAGATTCAGGGTGGTATCACGCTGTGGTCATGCATGTACTGCTCTCATCTGCTGCATCAGTCGCCCGGCAGAAGTTCTGTTTGCTCTGTCAGACTACACCATCAGATGTATAGATATAGGTAAGCACACCCAGTCACCTTGCACAAGGAAGTACCTTTACCAACACTGGAAGCATTTTTTAATTTCTGCACCAGGCTCCTTTTCAATCCAATAGGCCCGCTGAAGCTTGACCCCAGCTTATTAACCACACCCATTTTTTTCCTGTTTAAGTTTGTATCCTTGGCTCGAGACATAAATTGATAATTGTTCTACCCAGTACATCCCATACTGATTAAGAGTTACTAGTTGGTGAGGTACTTGCAGTAGAATACCATGAGATGGTGTTCCATACAGATGTGCGTGTGTGTGTGTGCGCGCACTCCCCACTTTTTGCTATTTCATGTATGGCTTGTTCATGTTGTAGATAATATTACTATTACACATGTGTGTAGATAGAGGGGAGGAGGTGGCTTGTTTGGGCAGCCATGATGCATCAGTGAGTTCTCTCTCTCTGCACAGTTCAGGTCAGCTGGTACTGGCCGTCTCCTCCAGAGACTGCGTGCTCTGGAACCTGGAAACTTTGGAGAGACATAAAACTCTGAATGGAGGACAGGAAGTGGGAATACAGGATGTGAGTGCTACCAGCCAATAGAGTGGGAGGATGTGGTGAATAGAGAGAGTAAAGGTTTAGAATAAAGTTAAAGTCTAAATATGCTATCAATCAATTGTTTCATAGTTTAGTGAACACAACCCCTGAAATATCATACATGCAAATTGCAATTTCTCTTGCTACTGCTAACGGTTATGCTCACCTGGCAGAGCCAGGATGCCTGTGCACTAAGCAGGCACTGTGAGCCGTGCAAGCAAAGCTCCTGGAGCCAGGCTAGGAACTCGCAGGAAAACAGGCCTTTCCTCACAGCAAGTGGTGTGGGCACCCAACGTCCCACCTGGACCATTGCTGTTGCATGAGAAAAGGAGTGGGGCTTGAAGGGACCTCAGGCCCTGAGCCAAGGATGCAACCACTACGTCACACAGTCACCCATGCATACATACATACATACATACATACATACATACATGCATACACCACTATTTTAAGCTTGGGATCTTTCTAATTCTGTGTAGATCTTACACAACTGCTTATCCTGACACTCGGGGGGAGTCTTAGAGGACATGTGTTTTGTGGTGTACAATAGTTTATGTGAGAAATCTCCTGGTTAGATTGCGTGACCCTTTTCGTACTCCACTAGTCAGTAATGTGAGTTTAGCATAATTCGTGAGCGAGCGAGACACTATCAGGGGTAACTCAATTGAAAATCGGGGATATTTGTTTATATGTTTGGACGTACACAAGGCATTTTTGTACTTTGACCCTCGCGTTTTTGTGTTAGTTCGGTGGACCTTATTTTCAGTAGCTTCAGTGTTAGAAGTCAAAATCATTCATATAAAATAGTATAGTCTTTAGGCTCGCTCGCCATTTGTGCTCAAGCACATCAATAGTTATTGGCGAGCGAGCGTAGCGAGCGAGACACTTACAGGGGTAACACAATTGAAAATCGGGGATGTTTGTTTGTTTATATAATATGTTTGGACATACGTAAGGCATTTTTGTACTTTGACCCTCGCGTTTTTGTGTTAGTTCGGTGATCGACCCCGTCCCAAACTTCACTAAACAGAATCCTCCTTTTATCGATCAGTACCCGTATCACCCTAGAAATTGAATTGTTTACCGTTTTGAATTCTTTTACGGGTGCAGTTAAAACGTGAAAACTTACGGGACTTCCATTTCTATTCGAGTTAGGCAGTGGTAAGTCAATACGCTCTTTGGCAGGGTTATAAGCCATACGCAACAGTATTTACTTGAAAATGCATTGTCCACTAGACTAACCGCGAAGGTAAGTCTTGTGTAGGTGTGTCCAGTTGTGTCAAAGCATTGTGCTTTACAGCCACTATTTAGCTAAAGAATATCACAAAGAAAACATTTAAATAGCGTGTATTGTTTTATTGTTGTTGTTTTCCTTCAATTCAAACAGTTGCAGCGAGTTGTTACTATGGTACTGAAATCCCTTTACAGTGTATGCGTAATTTAAAAACTCGACCTTATATTCAGTAGCTTCAGTGTTAGAAGTCAAAATCATTCATATAAAAATAGTATAGTCTTTAGGCTCGCTCGCCATTTGTGCTCAAGCACATCAATAGTTATATGTGTATATATATATATATATACACATAGTCTGTGTGTGGGTGGTTGCATGATATGTATTTATGTGTGTTCATGTGTGGATGATATGTATGTATATGTGTGTGTAGGTGTTCTTTGTCCCCCTGACTAACATCATCATCTCTTGCTTCAAGGATGACTCAGTTCACGCTTGGGACGCCTCCACTCTAGACTACAAGTACCAAATCCCGCCTCCCTTTGGCCCCACCCCTCACTATCGCTCCTTTGCTGTGCCCCAGGATGGTCAGCTCCTGGTGGCTGGTGGGAGGTCAAACTACTTGCATGTTTGGAAATTGGAGAATCGTCAGATGCTTCGCATCATACAGCTGCCTCCTAAAGTCAGGATGGTCAAGCAGCTCATGTTCGTGCCAGGCAGTTTTGATGGAGGTTCCAGTGAGGTAGGTGAGGCTGAATCACTGAGGTGGGTGGGGCTGGATCATTGAGGTGGTTCAGTGAGGTGGGTGGGGCTGAGTCACTGAGGTGGGTGGGCTGGATCATTGAGGTGGTTTCAGTGAGGTGGGTGGGGCTGAGTCACCGAGGTGGTTATCAGTAATGTGGGTGGGGCTGAATCACTGAGGTTTTTTCAGTGAGGTGGGTGGGGCTGGATCATTGAGGTAGTTTCAGTGAGGTGGGTGGGGCGGAGTCACTGAGGTGGTTGTCAGTAATGATGGTGGGGCTGAATCACTGAAGTTTTTCAGTGAGGTGGGTGGGGCTGAGTCACTGGGGTGGTTTTCAGTGAGGTGGATGGGGCTGAGTCACTGAGGTGGGTGGGGCTGAATTATTGAGGTAGTTTCAGTGAAGTGGGTGGGGCTGAATTACTGGTGGTTCCAGTAAGGTGGGTGGGGCTGAATTGTTGAGGTGGTTCCAGTGAGGTGAGTGGGGCCGAATCATTGAGGTGGGTGGAGCTCAAGCATATATGCTTACCAATAGATTAGCACTCTGACCTATACCCAGTCACCCACTAAGTTGGGCAACTGTTTGCTACTTGATTTTACGAGCTAATATCTTCAGCCATTCTCCCTCCTAGACCTAATAGGGTCATCAATACCATTATCTTTGTGTTTGTGTGTTGTTGGTGCAGTGTCTGGGTGTGTTGTCTCAGGATGGAGTCATGAGATGCATCAATGTCCACTCTTGCAAGCAACTCTTCCAGATTGGCTCATCAGAGCAGGTAAGACGTTAGGTATAGCAACTGCAGCAAAACGAGTGGATAATATCTTGTTTAATGATGTGGTTGATGCGTATGTGTGTGTGTGTGCAGAGACTGTGTAATGTGGAGGTGTGTCCTCTAGGCAAATCTCTGCTTGCAGTGTCAGAGTCTGGACACATCCTCCTGTATGACGTCAACACTTTGTTTGGCTGCCTCCACCAGGTCAGAGAATTGGAGGGACCTGGGAGAGGGAAAAGGGAGGGGGGAGGCGGTAGGAGTTTTATTTTTTTATTTTGACACTTTGTGATGTCCCTTACCACATGTAGCCTCCAGACAGTCACCTTGTGATGTCCCTTACCACATGTAGCCTCCAGACAGTCACCTTGTGATGTCCCTTACCACATGTAGCCTCCAGACAGTCACCTTGTGATGTCCCTTACCACATGTAGCCTCCATACAGTCACCTTGTGATGTCCCTTACCACATGTAGCCTCCAGACAGTCACCTTGTGATGTCCCTTACCACATGTAGCCTCCAGACAGTCACCTTGTGATGTCCCTTACCACATGTAGCCTCCATACAGTCACCTTGTGATGTCCCTTACCACATGTAGCCTCCATACAGTCACTTTGTGATGTCCCTTACCACATGTAGCCTCCAGACAGTCACCTTGTGATGTCCCTTACCACATGTAGCCTCCATACAGTCACTTTGTGATGTCCCTTACCACATGTAGCCTCCAGACAGTCACCTTGTGATGTCCCTTACCACATGTAGCCTCCAGACAGTCACCTTGTGATGTCCCTTACCACGTGTAGCCTCCAGACAGTCACCTTGTGATGTCCCTTACCACATGTAGCCTCCAGACAGTCACCTTGTGATGTCCCTTACCACATGTAGCCTCCAGACAGTCACCTTGTGATGTCCCTTACCACATGTAGCCTCCAGACAGTCACCTTGTGATGTCCCTTACCACATGTAGCCTCCAGACAGTCACCTTGTGATGTCCCTTACCACATGTAGCCTCCAGACAGTCTCCTTGTGATGTCCCTTACCACATGTAGCCTCCATACAGTCACCTTGTGATGTCCCTTACCACATGTAGCCTCTGGATAATCACCTTGTGGTGTCCCTTACCACATGTAGCCTCCAGACAGTCACCTTGTGATGTCCCTTACCACATGTAGCCTCCAGACAGTCACCTTGTGATGTCCCTTACCCACATGTAGCCTCCTGATAGTCACCTCTTGTGATACCCCTTACCACATGTAGCCTCCAGCTCCGGTGATCAGCATGCAGTCTGATAGCAGTACATCATCTGAAGTGAAGACAACCAAGGTGAAGGGTTTGAGTGTTCATTCTGCTAGACGAAATCGGGGAAGGAAAGCTGGTCGCAAAGACAAAGTGACCTTGCTAGATCCCAGCAAGAAGCTGGAGGTGGTGGAGGAGTCTGTGACAGGCAGGTCTGGATTGGATGCTGATAAACTAGTGTCTATCTTGACTGGGTTTGGGGAGTATCCAGCAAAGTACAGGTCAGTGGCAAGGACAGGTCAGGGCTAAGTGTGTAGTAATGTTGAATTTAAATATTTTTTTGACCAATATTGCATTCATTCTTAATAGTTTAACTAACAATCAAATTGTTGAGATTTTCTTAGCAGTAAGAACGATTAAACTGTGTTACAGCTACGTATTATTATTTGGAATATTTTAAGGATGTAACAGTAAGCTAAAATTAATTGTCACCGGCTGTGTTTCTAATTTGAAACCACTAAAAAATTCCGCCTTAACTTGGTGGATAGGAGCTAGAACATTAACTGCAGGTAAATTGATTTTAAAACATGTGTAGCTGTATTTTTTTGTTGTTGTTTTTGTCATGTATAACTAATTCTTTGTTTTTAACAAGAAAATTAATTGGTACAGATCTATTGCAGTGGTAAAGAACAATCATTAGAACAGATTAGTTGTCCTTTTGATTATGCATAAGCTGGCTTGCTCACCATTCATGCACCAGCATACTACTTTTTAATTTATTTATTTATTTATTTTTTAATATGCAGGATGTTCATCTGGCGTACTCTGCTGCAATTGCCCGAGAACCACGCCTCCTACAGTGCTCTGTTGGATCGTGGCACTCATCCTGCCTACCTGACCCTCCACCAGACGTGTCCCCTCAAGAGCAGGAAACTCCTGCGCGTGATGCAGCGTTCACTCTCGGCTCTGGCACACTGGACTGCCATATTCGGAGAAACTGAATATTTACCAGGTCTTGTGTTCCCCTTTGTCAAGATGTTCCAGAACAACCAGCTGGTCACCTTTGAACTCCTTGCTACACTACTGTGTGAGTTACTGTCACACCCACAATGTCCTAGTTTTGATAGTTAAAGTTAATTATTTGTAACATTTTTTTTTTAAGTTGCCTAGGGAAATATTTCATTCTTCAGCAAATACTATACACATTAGCTATAGTTATAGTGTGTGCATATGTTGTGCATGTGTGTTCATGTGTATCTAGTGAACTGGTGTGGAGAGTGGTATGAGTATTTCCCAAACCCTCCCTTCAATGTGTTGGCTATCGTGGAGAACTGTCTGGCACATCATGATCCAACTCTACTGGAGCACTTCATCAAACATGACATCACCTCTCAGGTATAGTAGGGCAGGTGCACTTCTCAGGTATAGTAGGGCAGGTGCAGGTATAGTAGGGCAGGTGTACTTCTCAGGTATAGTAGGGCAGGTTCATAGCCTGTGAGACACAATGATGGAGTTATCTTTCTAATCTGGTAAAGGAGTGTCAATTTACATAGTAGGGACTTTGTGCTTTCATTATTTTAGTCCTTTGAACAAACATGCACAACATTAGTTGTTGTTTTTTTTTGTTTGTTTGTTTGCTTTCGGTGTAGCATTAAGGCTACGGAGGATAATATTCAGACTTATGAGAAAAGGAGGCGTGGTCAAAATGTGGCCTGTAAAACAATAGTGATGGTTTTATTTTGCAAAGAAACTTTCTTGTTCTCGCACTTAGCAACTAACTTATAAATATATTTTAACTATACATGTATTTGCTTAATTTTTCCACATTTTATTTTTTTTAATTTTATTTTTTTAAATTAGTTAATCCCTCGGCACCAGCCCCTTCATGACCCATGTAAGTACCCTGCCAGCGTCAAATACGCCAGCAGCAACCTACCCACTTACTAACCCATCCTACTAGTACTGTACCTTCACATCATGATGGTGGTCCCCTCCCTCTGATCCGCAGCGCTAGGCTGAGTTGGTTGGCATATGTGGCGGCCGGAAACCCCACCCCCAATCAACCAAGGCTGACTGGGGCTTAATGGGAGGGGCAAGCCCCTTTAATCCCGGCAACCACGTTTTCACGGTAGGCCAGTGAGGCACTGTCTACCGGAGGTGAAATAAAAGAAAACAAACAAACAAACATACCACAAAATACTCCCCCACCTGGTGTGGGTGGGTGGGCAGCTGGTTATCGTCTTCTCGATGCTGACTGGCTTCTATTGCATGCAGTTCACTATTTACTGCACACCCTAACTCACCTCGTACTTCAGTCGTACCTCCATGCACGTTGGGGCAGATGGGTTATCCACAGAGATATCGCCCCAAGACAGATGGGTGGAAGCCTCGTAGGCCTCGTCGTTTTGGCACCGTCAACTTCTCAACCCTAGGCAGCACGCTGCCCAGAGCATCACAACATCTGCATCATCTGCTTTGGGGTTCCAGACGGATTTAATTTTTAGCAACAGGTCTGGAGTTATAGGCCTACGCTCATGCTTGGCAACACCCACTATACCTTCGGCTCGCTTCACACCCCTCATGACGTAGTGCAGTCTATGCAGCCCCACGGCGAATGGATCCCCGCGACCGTCCGAAATATGCCAGTGGCAGATGCCTGCCATGTACGATTTAATGGTACGATGACGAAGGCCTTCGGTGGCAAGGGTAGCAGCAAAATGGCAGAGGGTATCTTCCGATGCTGGCACCGGGGTGAGTTTTGCAGCAGAACATACCTTCAAATATTTCCTCATCCCACATACATAGAGTTTTTGGGTGGACTCAGCAAGTCCCATCATGTAATATTTCTGAACATCGCTATCCAGTCCACCTTCGTCCAATCCGGAGTCCCTTCTACCAGGCATTGGAGCAGGCCCTCGTGAATGGGGGTGGGTTTTCTCGCTGCCTCTGGAATCAGGCTCTGAAACATGGAAAGGGAGTCTCGTGAAAGAGCATCAGTAGCCCCATTGTCCACACCTGGGATGTGTTCGCACACAAAGGACATGTTCCACCGAGCAAGGAAGAAGGACAAGCATCGCATTAGGTGCATTGCCCTGTCCATCTTGCTCCGCCCTGAATTAACAATGGCTACCACTGCCGCATTGTCGCATTTGCAACACATTGTCGTACCCCTCCAGATATGCCCCCACAATGCTGCAGCAAGGACAATGGGCAGTAGCTCCTTCGCAGTGATGTGCACGTCGCTCCAGCTTTCTGGGAACCTCAGCTGAAACCATTTCCCGGATGATGTGAAGGCCCCGCATCCCCAAGAACCCGACGCATCGGAGGTGAGAACAGCCTGGGGCACCTGCTTCACCACACTGATCATTGGGCAGTGCCCATTCCACAGGGGCAGGAAGCAGCCCCACCACTTAAGATTTGAACGGAAGCCCGCATTCAGCCGTACCCTGTGGTGCAGGGCCCGAACTCCCTTAGAGAGATCGATCATTCGACGTAGAAATGGGCGACCCGGCTTGATGACACAACAGGCGTGCTGCAGACAGCCAATGATGGATAATAGTTCCCTCTTGGTACACGAGGATTTTGTGCTCCACTTTTGAATCATGTCCATCAGCCAGCTCAATTTCTCACCTGGAAGACTCAGGGTCTTTGAGACTGTATCCTTTTGGATACTAAGAAAAGTCAGCGCTGTGCTAGGACCCTCTGTCTTAGTTGGTGCCACTGGAACGCCCAGAAACTCGCAACGGATGAGGGCCCGGTGTAGTGAGGCCCCACATTGAGCTGGATCAGGAGGCCCAAACAAGAGGAAATCGTCCAAATAATGTATACCATCGACATCATCCACATTGACAAGAATCCATAGCAGACCATCCGCAATGGAATTTACAGTTTTGGTGCTGAGCGAAGCCCAAAGGTAACACCTTATCCACATATGTCTTACCCTTCCAACGCATACCCAGCAGGCGGCGATCATCAGGGTGCACCGGGACAGTTCTAAAGGCCCCTGACACGTCAAATTTTGCCAGTGCTGCCCCCATACCTATCTCCAACACTCTCCGGCTAGCCGTATCTACGGACACATAGTGTAGGCTACATAACTCAGAGTTGACTCCGTCATTAACACTGCCTCCCTGGGGGAAGGAGAGGTCAACTATTAGCCTCCACTTATCAGGTACATGGCCCTTTGGCACAAGCCCAAACC
>WLWI01003870.1_pt1 | contig 12768 bp, 5 predicted proteins | sample 6701501 | NCBI WGS metagenome assembly WLWI01 (sample SAMN12718690, study PRJNA515312) | sponge metagenome | isolation source: marine sponge | host: Mycale hentscheli | place: New Zealand: South Island, Marlborough, Capsize Point | collected 2014-11-01
TCCAATGCATTGGGCACCTGTGTATGCAATCTGAAGGTTCTAGCTATAAAGTAACTATTTTTAAAAATTCGGAGAAGTCAATCGGTCTTCACCCGCTTTAAAGCGGGATCCGGAACGAAAGGGTTAAAGTCTTTTTAGTGTATAAGTTAAATGTTACTTTGAAACATGCAATGTAAAACTAAGTATAGTTTTTAGAAAATTAGGAATAATAGTACATACAAAAGTATTCTATTCTTTGTAGCTAATAATGTTACATGTATAAATAATTCAATAATGATAAAAAAATCATTTTCAGGAATAAGTACTATGGTAGTTATTGGATAAATTGTCTAAAATTATAGGAATGTTGATTTACAATCACATTAAATATGCAAAACTAACATCAGCTTCACTAAATAGCTATCTAGTGTGTACAGTAGTGCTGAGGGTTTGCACAGTAGTGCTTCAATTATATTATAGTGATGTGTTGCAGCAAAAATGGTCTGTGAGCCATTGTACACAAGTGACAAGTTTAAAAACTTGCAGTTCATGTATATCTAAAATAGCTTGCGTTTTAAATTAAATTTTGCTAAAAAAATATGGAATTTCTTTCTTACGTCAATTTTCATGAGAAGTGATCATTTATATTCTGATATCTAATGACAAGAAGCTCCTGACAAAAATCACTCAGCTAAAAACGAATCGCTGCTTTTGTTGAAATTACTTATGGTAAAGGGTTATCAATACATAGTAACCACTCGCTGCAACTTTCTATCACTTTAAAAACAACAACAACAAGAATTTCTAAGAAAGTGTAACTCAGTTTTGAGCCACTTGCTTACTGCAGAAAATTGGGGGAAGCCTAAAAAGTTGTAAAAAGCAGGAAAATGTTTTATATGTCGTTGTTTAGCAAAGCAGTACATGTAGCAGCAAAACCAAACACAACACAGTCATACACACACATGACACACACATACACACACACACTTATGTACTAGATATACCAAAACAATACTTAAATTGTATTTTTTTCTCGTTAAATATTGAATGGTTTTTTTTTTTTAACAAGAGCAATACTGGATGTACAGCTATGACAAACAGTGCAATAACCAAGATAACCTACCACTGCCACTAATTTTTATTTAAAATGGACTGTGGTAAATTTGTAAGAATAATAGTGTCAGATCATGATAGAGACAAACTAATTCAAAGGAGTGAATGATTAAATATCCCTAAATGATCCAGGTACAGCTAAAGATTGATAAATCTTAGAATTCTGTTTAGTTAAGTATGGTAAAGAGTAGACCAGCAAGCAAAGGGTCAGAGTACAACAGTGACATACGTATATCCAAACATATAAAATCAGTCCTGATTTTTTATGATCGTTCTTGCTCAATTCACTCGCCAATTACGCAAAAATTTCATTTAAAATTACTAAGCAATAATAAGTATCTATAATGCTAAATAATTATGCAAGTGCTATACTTTTGAATTCACTGTAGTAAATATCTTACAAAAAAGATTGTGTTGATAAACTTAGATATTACAAATCCCTTCTTACCTCTAACAGTCAGAGTGTCAGACACAGCTGGTACACTCAGATATGTGCCAGTAGTAGCTCTCACACGAATAGTAACAGTAGAAGTAGTAATAGTCTCAGTTGTGTGAGTAGTTCCAGTCACTTCAGTGCCACCAGTATTGACATTCATAGTGTTAATATACACACGATATGTAGCTCCAGAGAAACCAGCTGGAGGAGTCCAGGTGGCTTGTACTCTTTTATTACTAATTTGTCTCAATACAATATTAGTAGGAGGACCTGGTTCTGGAATAAGTAGATAAAATGCAAAATAATATATTAGTTGATGATGTACATGGAAGACACTATTATTATGATAAAATGAGATAACTATGGTTTGATCACTGGAAAAATATCCAGATTTCCTGTACTTTTGACGCTTCAGGAAATGTATAGGATAGTTAGTTGTCATCTTTCCTGTACATGTTGTATACCCTCCATGCCATGTTTCCCTGCTTCAATCCTATACCTTCACGACACATGAATTAACCTTAAGGTGTGGCTTTCTTGCTACACTCTTCAATTTTGTAATTATACATTGTGCAGAATGGTTGTTTTAAAAAGGTGATTGCTTGAAACTGGTTACCTGCAATAGCTGTATATGCAAATATTATATAGTTACCATAATACTCCAATAAATAATTTGAAGTGTCAGACAGGATGGAGTGACTATTCGCAAGAAAAGCTTCGTACAATTAAAATAATATATTTACCTTCATGGGAAAGGACTTTGATAGTCTATTACATAATACCATGATATTATTTTGTGCATTTCACACTATTATTTCAAAAAATAACAACAATTCTTCTTTGTGTAATTTAAATACTCTTTGAGGTACAAAGTTATGGTTTGATTTCCTAATCCATTACAGTTACCACAGCAACTATGGTATAAATATATACATTTGGAAATATTATAATTGCACTGAATAGTTATTACCTTTTATTATTAATAATGGTGATGTCACTGGAGTTTGTGTATCAGCATTACTAACAGTGTATGTGTAAGTTCCAGGTAAACGTCCAGTCACTAGTAGAGCAACTCTATACATGCGACTCTCACATGGTCCAGTACCTACAATAGTCTCTCCTCCTCCATCATAAAATGAACCACCACCTGCCAGTCTGGTATTTCTATCAACAGCAAGACCATTCCTTCTCCAAATCACTGATGTAGCTTGACCTCCTGTAGTTATTCCTTCTATTGTCAACTGCAAGTTATCACGATCAGCAAACTGTAGTGATGAATCAGAATCAAGTTGTATGGGAGCATTAGTTATGGCACCTAAGATAGCATATGAGAGTAAATTATTGTAATATACTTTAATGTCTGACTCATTTAACATCAATGCTGTGGTTGGATTGGAATGGTCACACACCAATAGCCATTTGATGGTTAAAAAACTAAAAGCCACCAGCTAGTCTTATATTTCTATCAACCATAGTATTATTTCTTCTCCAAGTCACTGATGTAGCTTGACCTCCTGTAGTTATTCCTTCTATTACTAACTGTAAGTTATCACGATCAGCTAATTGTGAAGGGTAATCCATATCAAGTTGTACAGTGACATTAGTAATAGCACCTGAAACGTTACAGTATTGTAAAGTATTAATATACATAATAATATTAATAACTAAAGATTGACAATTACGTTTACAGTATTTACTTCTGCATAATTTCTATTTTATCCGAATTTATAGTTCTGAATTTGTTTCTTCAGATAAGAGGAGAAAAAACATCCACACGAGTCATCAATAAATTTAAACTTTATAATCTAGACTGACATTGAAGACTGTATCTTCAGCTAAGGAATCATGCTTGAGCTGCTTAAGAAATAACCTGGACAATATATATTAGTTTGACTAGGTATAGAGTTCTAACCACTAGTCATAAATGTTTCATTACATCAAATGTTTTGGCTGCTGTTGTGGCTATATATATATAGGGAACAGGGCAACAATGCTATGAGTAGGGGCACTGGGATACTTCCTGGGGTGTACAAGAGCATCATAGCTTGAGGTGTTGCTAAACCATCAAACCTATTTATAGCTACAACATCATTTCTAGCAGTTACTATATTTATGTTTCACTCATGATGGCTAGCTGAATAGCAGCAGAAAAACTTAATTGATGTAATAAAACATTTATGACTAGTGGTTTGAACTTTAATAATCAAGTAAGAAATAACCTGTCCCAGATTTTGCTATCCAAGGAGTTCCAAGGATCTGAAAGGAGATACTTTTGGAGGCTAACTAAACAGTATGACTATTATAACCATTGGCTTAGTAGTAGCAAGAACCTTAAGAGCTTAGTCAGATACTTGATGTATAAATTACTGGTGAGTACTTGAAATTCATTTAATAAGATATGCTCATTGTGGCATAGACAAACATTAGTATAAATAAATTTTAAGCTTCAGGACTTTATCAAGATTTGATGTAGTTATTAGGAATACCTCATTCATTGTGAAATATTTGGAACAATTTTTTTCACTTTAGTCTTAGACTAATTTACCTTGTAAGATATATTTCAAATATGTGCAGAAATACCATTCTTTTTATCATTTTTTTATACTGCATACCAATTGTCACTTACAATTGGCCGAAGATCAAATTATGCCTATTAGTCTGTTAACACTATTACTTAAATAATATAAAGCAGTTCTGGACTCTTTAAAATGACTAATAAATGCTATGTCATTTGTACATTCTATACAAGTATTAAATTATGAAACAAATTGGAAGATGGTTTTCTGTTAAAACTACAAAATCTTAGCATTTAGTGGCACACAGCCAAGTTTGGCATCACATGTTGTATAAATCAAGATTCCTTGCTGCATACTGTATTTTGTAAATAGATATTTTAATAAACAGACTTCTGTATTATGCTATACTTGAGGTCACAACTGTTATAGGTTGATTTCCGCTGACGAAAAAATGAAAAATATTTTTAAAATAACAAAGAAAGAGTTTTGTTTGAAGTTTTCAAATTTTGACTCAATCTGATTGAGTTATTTAAAAGGAATATAGTCAAATTTGATCAAAATTGAAAATTCTACTCATTTGAATACTGACATACACACAATAGAATATGGTTACTTATATACTAAGTACAAAATAGTTTAAATTAAAATGAAAATATAAGGAACAGATTAATCGTAATGCACAAATAATTCAAACAACTCGTTTATAAATATTATTTTATACTAATAGAAGCTATATGCTACTACAAGAGCTGTATGCAAAAAAATTGTTCAGAACACAACAATATAGACTACAATTCACATTTAAGTTTATATTTAACCATTGAGTTTAAGTTAATGTTTTAGCTATTGTTAGGAAGGCTTCATGCCTTTATCAAGGTTTGATGTAGTAATAGGAAGCCTCGTTCATTGTGAAATATTTGGAATAATTTTTTTCACTTTAGTCTTAGTCTAATTTACCTTGTAAGAAATACTTCAAATATGTGCAGAAAGATCATTCGTTTTATCGTTTTTTGTATTAACTGCAATCAGATCGATGTTTCTGTACTCTCAGTTAAGTTGGCCCAGTATGTAGCCATTGGCATTTTAGCTAGAATACCAAATCACTTTTTACCATTATTTCCTGAGTATGGTAGTCTGTACTACAATCTAAGTGACCAGTAGCTCCTGTCTAAAAGAAAATGCCAAGTTACTGAAAACAACTTAGTTTTTTAAATTAAACTTAGTAAAGGGTAATTATTGCACATATTTAACTGTGTATTTCTTTATAGTTTATTGGCGAGCGGGCAAACCGAGTGAGACTCTATACAGTGGTGTCAAACTGAGAATCGGGGATGTTTGTTTGTATATATGTGTGGATCTAGTATGTCATTGTGTACTTTGCCCCCCACATTTTTGTGTTCTCTTGGTGGTCAACCCGGTCGCCATATTCCACTAAACGGAATCCTATGGTTTAGTGAAAGTGTATGTAGAGTGTTACATGTACTGCTAACTATTCAAGAATAGCACAACATAAACAGCTACCAAATAAACATATTAGCTGACTTTACACAGCTGTTTCAGCTACTGCGGTAGTAAGCCAGTCACCATTTATGGTAGGACTATAACTCTGGCAATTCTTTAGAAATGCATGTTTGTTTGTGTTTCTTCATTTTTTTTTTTCAAGTCATATAATTGCGGAGAGTGGATACTATGGCATTGAAACCCCTTACCGTATGCTATTTTAAAAACTCAGCCATTTTAAAGTAGCTGGAGTTCGTCTTGTCAGGAACACAGGTAGTCTAGATGAAGCTATCCCTGATGTAGTCAATGGCTGCGTAGCTACTTGTAGCTACTTTTACGACTATATAGACTGAATGATGCCTCCTAACACTAGGTGAACAGACATACTTAAGGAAAACTAAATAAATGTGCCCATTGTTACTTAAGTATACAGATTTTGTAATCAAACTTCTATCATATTCTACCTTGTATGAATTACTTGTGCACAATGGCTCCCTCGCCATTTGTGCTGAAGCACATCACTAGTTATATTGTAGATAAGCAGTATAGCACAATTGTTATGTAAATAATAAAATGTTTATGTTAGCAAATATTCTGTTCGCCTATAAACTGACAACATAAACAAATTTGTATGGCGTAGTCAGACTCTTTACCTACACCTTTGTAGGTAAAGTGTCTGGTCAAATGAAATGAGGGCACCTGCTTTACTGAATCAGAGTATAATTCATTACCTCTATAATAGTGAAGTTCCCACTTAAGGTGGGAATCCTGCAATGGTCACCCTATTACATTCGACCAGACCCTTTCCTCATAGTGTTGTAGGTAAGTGTCTGGCTATGCCAGACTACTAACAAATTATGACAGTAAATAGGTCACTGCAATGAGTGAGTCATTAATGTGTGCTTATAGCAGTATTGTTAGTAAGAAAAGTGCAGTACTACTTCGACTTAAGAAATATTACAAAAGAAGCTTCAAAGATGATGGTAAAATCAGAAATAACTATAAATTCAGTATTAAGTAGTAACAAGCCAGTCAGAATTCATAATCTTTCATTAAAAAAAAATATTGATATCAGCTTAGTGAGTCTGCACTGGTAGCTATATATAATAGTCACTTACATTGTCCATTCACTTTGTATGTTGCAGTTGAAATCAGAATCAATAGTAGTAAAATCATACTGAAAACTGAGTAGGTACATACAAAATGGAGATAAACGAAATTTCATACAAATTCATACTTTTCCATTACTACAAGTCTTGTTTTGTTACTAGATTTGTATTAGAACACACATAAATGATCCATTGTGCAGACTTGAACTCATTTAGCTAGCTAGATTACCTCAATAGTATATCTCAGTGAAGTAGTTATCCAGTCGCACGTAGCTCACACAGGTCCTTATTCACGTAAACAACACGTGATTACGACACTGGGCGCCTGATGGGCTGTCCCTAAGAGGGGTTTTACCTTGAATGGAGAATCTTTAATACTATGGCCTTCTGTGCTTGATGTTTTTATGCGTGAGTGTATTAGCTACCATATGTACTTTTAGCACGACCATTTGCTGACATCAGCAATTTTTCTGACCTTCTGCGCAAACGCAGGTACAGTAGACCCGTGCATATCGGGCCTCAATTGTAGCAGTCCAACTGCTGTCTTTATCTCCCAATCTAGGTCTAGCACTTCTGAGGCTGCTCTGTGGGTGGTAAGTTGTACTGGTTAGCTATGATAGGATTAAGTTCTTCTGGTCCCAAGGAATGTAGATATTGTTGTTATCTGCTGAACATTATATGAACTGCAGTAGGTTCTATGAAAATTTATAATAATCATTTCAAGACTATTTCAAGCCAACTAATTGTGCTGGTAGAGGCTTTTACACTGTATATCTCTCAAAATATCAATGTTAAATAAGGTGTTCAATAAACTGGTGTTATGAACATGGACCCAAAACTTTCCTTTACTCTCCTTTATTTTTGCTGTATGCAATTTTCAAAATACTCCAATAATCGTAGAACATAAATTAATACAAATGAGTTGGATACAGGGTAATCGTTCAAACATTAAAAGAGGAAAATAAGCCACAAATCTCTATAGTCTTGTCAAAGTAACAATGGTGAACCAAGGAGATAAAGATAATAAGAATTTCAAATTATTTAGACAAATCATTCATTGAGATGATTAAAAATTACTACATTTTGCTGATGGTAAAAAACCAGAGTGCATGTCATTACTATCAAAAGGGAGAGGGAAGAGGGGGAGAGGGGGTGAGGGGTCACCTCCCAACCATTTTTATTAAAAAAATTATATTGTACCAATACACAGTCTACAAGACAACTGTGGGCTAATTCACTGCAGTTACTACATCTGTGGGCTATTAAATTAATGAAATCAGTTTATACTGGCGATTCAAATATCTTTCTCATGAAGTCTTAGCCTTCATATCTCAGGGTTTGTACAACCTGAATAATGGTTTAAAATTAGTGATGTGCTATACCACAAAGGTGACAGGCTTCATTATGCGGTACAATTTTGCTCATAATTTATTTTTTTTGTTTATTTCAGCAAACTATAGTAACATAATTACCTATCTGTTGATACTTATTATCTATTCAATGCTATTTGGTCTACAGTTTTTGAAAGTAAGTAATTTTAACCATTAATTTGAGAAAAGTCAAGCATTTATTTCTTGATACAATTGCTGGGTTAGTTATAAGAGGCTAGTTGAACAAGACACAGTCAAATTTTGCCAAGAGATTTATGAAAGGAAACAAATTACACTAAGGTAAAAAATTAAAAAAAATAGTGTGAATGAAACTTACATTTTTTTCTGTACTACGAAACACAACAGGGCAGTTAAAAGTTTTAAAATATATACCTAAATAATGTTGACTTCAAGCTACTATTCACTTGGTATAGACATCATTCAAACTAAGTTTTCTTAAAAGTAGCTACAAATAATGTAGTCTTGACTAACAATTTTAGTCTACAAATTATGAAATCACTTTCATACCTCCATTTCATGAGTAATATTAGCTTCTCTATTCTGACTATCTACATGGCATGACAATTGTACTGAAGAATGGCCAAAATTAAAATTACATAGGGTAAAAGTTTTCACTAACCACTCACTGCAATTGTTTGACTTGAAAAACAAGAATTTCATGCAAGCATAAAAATGTCCTGAAGCACAATGCATAATTTAAGTTGTATTGTCTGCTTGAATTTCGAATAAGAACAATACTGTTGTATCATTATGACAAGCAGGAATTAGTCAATTGTTGACTTACTGTAACTGCCACTAACTCAAACGGAAATAAACTCCTGTAAGTTAGTAAGGTCTAAATTGGTCCTCAGAAATTCAGATAAGTAAGAGACTACCTATAATTTCTTACTTATTTTGATGACATCATGGGTATAAAATTGATAAACCAAAAAATTTTACTCAGTGTATTATTAAGGAGTCGACCTTCAAGTGAATACAAAAGGTGAGGGTCAAAACACTAATGACACATGTACATACATTCACACATATACCAGTGATGCTTCAGTATAAATTGCAAGCAAGCCATTGTGCACAAGTAAGTAAAGAACTAGGTAAAATTTGAACCATAAATATGATAAAAGTTGAATTTTGCCATTTAACGATATGTAATGCGATAAGTATGCTATGTTGTAGCTCATGTTAGCCTGGTGTAGGAAGGAACTATTCAGTCTATTTAATTTCAGGACAAACATATCATGGTGACTGCTCCCTGCAATGCAACTGTTTGTGATCGAAAACAACAACAACAACAACAATAAAACAAAGCATTTCTAAGGAATTATCACAGAGTTTTGAACCTAACCCTGAATTGAGAATTGTGTGCTGCTGTAATAACAAAAAAACTGGAGGGGGTGAAATAAAAATTATGGTCAACTAATACATGAATGTGCTTTAAGCTATTTTTAGATAAACAGTAACTGTAATTCACAACACTTTCAATGATAATGTTACATCTATGGTTAGTTGTTCTGTGGTACAACAATCAAATATACTTGTCTCTAATAATATAAATCTATTCTGTCAATATTGAAGCTTGTGGCTCAGCACTTCAGTTGTACCAATATTGTTTCCATTCTCACTTTCTTGGTGTACTCTCCAAGTTTGGAACAAACCCAGACAGTACTGTGTGCCTTGCATTTATGGGAATGCTTGTCTGTAAGTATGGGTGCTAATAGTATACTCTTTTTGCTGGACTCACGGCTTTATAATGAAGCCTTTACCAAGGCCGTGGCATGGTGCAACCACTGCCTCCAGGACGACCACTCCACCTCGAGCTGTCCCCTCAACCAACCCGTCATGCCATGGTTCCCGGATGTCCCAGCTTGGCCAGCTACAGGCATGCTGCCTATGCGCTCGCAGGCCCAGAGTCGCAGCTCTATCTGTCGGCGGTTACTTAATAATATGCATTGTTTAACTGAAACTGGCAAATAAATGGAAATAATTCTATAATTTGATAGATTCTAATACACCTAGTGGTTAATAAAAGTGATTTGAATGTTTAGTTTATCGAATACTTCCAGCATTACCTGTATCTATTACCACATTATTTCAAATACTGGTGACATCACTGGAGTTGGTGTCTTGGAATTACTAACAGTGCATGTGTAAGTCAGAATTAATGTCTCTGTGGACTGATTTAGCCCTAGGTGCTAATGGACCATCCATTTACTAATTAGTGTACCTTCTCAACTTTCATACAAACAATTATTCTATTTTGACTTTACTTTTCTCATGCCTGCCCTTATCTTAGAAGATTCCCATTTCATACCAAACACATATAATTGTAAATTTTTCATCCTATTCAGTTCTTCCTATTTTTCCTTTACTACTTTGAGATTTCATAATATTTCTTATTTTATTTTACTTAAGCTTGTCCATACTGTTTTACAGTTCTTGCTTGCTTTTGTGTATCATTTATTTTGTTTTCTTCTATGTTTTGTAATTGTACTTTGTTCACTGATAGGGATCTTGAGCACACTGGGAATAATGGATAGGCCTTAATCAGTGTGTTCAAGTCTGGAGATATTTTTGTCTTTTTCCCTTTGTTTTTGTTAGTTGTTTTGCATGATAGTTTGGCTGAGTTGGTATAGATTTACCTGATTGTCATGTGCTACTACAACATTTACGATTCTTCTATGTCCAATGTTTGTACTTTATACAATCAGAAAAAGTTAACATTACAAGCATACATCTCCAGACCTTGCAATTTTTCTTCAGGAGACCTTAGCTAGCACAAGCTAAACAATTACCATATGTTGCTGCCATGTCCAGTACTTATGTAAAAACAAAAACAGTCAAGCTCTAGTAATCACTATCATATTTAGCTACACATTTCTTTTATTAAAAAACAGTAATATTTTCTGATCCAAAACGCTCCTTTTCATCAAACAAACTGAAAAATTAAATTTGTGATGAGACACACTGAAAAGCCAATTGTGTTTTCAGTTTATTGGTTTAAAGAGATTTTTTAATTTAACCGAAACATTTGTTTAATAATAGAAGACAAATTATTCAAGTTAATTTTCCTTATATATTATTCTTTATCAACAATGTCGAAGTGCTTTGTTTAAAACTATACCATGCAACAGGGTTGTGGCAATTACAGGAGTAAAGTAATCAATTACAATTACAATTACTTAAAAATTTTGCTTCTCAATTACAATTTCAATTACCAATTACACCTTTAAGAACTAATTACAACAATTCTGTTAGCAATTACATACAATTACATCACATCGCCTCCTCAGGATAAGTGGTCATGTAATAGGGCCACAAATTTGTAATTTTGTTTTAATTCAGCCATGAGCTTTAGAACTGACCCTTTACCAAAGTGGTCTTTGACCCCAACTACTTGCCAATTACAGGTATGCAATTACAATTACAATTACAATTACAATTACTGCAGATGGTGTAATGATTACAGCTAATTACAATTACCAATTGCAATTACCACAACACTGCCATGCAAACAGATTCTTCACGTTTAATGGTTTCATAGTGAGATGTAAACTCTCCTACTGTAACTTGTTCATATGCTGCATATATTCTTTCAAGTTCCTTACAAGTATTTTTTTAGAAAATTCTGTTGTGGTTACATCATCAGTTCCGGCAGGTCCCTAGTTGTTCAGATACACCTGTGGAGGTTAGATTATAGGGGGGAAGATGTGTGGCCAGTATCTGTAGTAAAAAAAAGAAGATAATACATGAAGAAGACAAACCTGACAGAAACAATCAGCATTTTGTTATGTTGTATAGTAGGGTTATATCTGTTGAATAGGTTTTGTCTGCTTGTGTATTGCCTGAACAGTAATTAATTCAGAATATATGTAAGAACAAAGTCTCTCAAGGACAGTTAAGTGTTGAAGCTGATGACATTTTTAACAGTGCAGAGAATGCAAATAGGTTAATAAAGTCAAGACTAATTGTGATGGCTCAATTGAGTGCAATAAAGCCTGACTTGAGTGTATTAAATTAATGTATTTTATTTTGATAATAGCTAGTGCTTTTGCCTCAGGAATTAGCTGTAAAATTTAACCATTCTCAGACTTAAGATTTAAATCCAGTTGTAATTAATAAATTACAGTCTCGCTCACCATAGGTGCACAAGCACAGCACTTAGGGGCGTTGCCAATATTTCGGAGAGGGGGGTTCCATTAGAGTAAGATTGAACCTGTCCGAATTAATTGAGTGAGAAAAACCACACCCTATTTTTTAGGACAAGTCTACTTTTATTCACATTGATTACTTATAAATAAATGTTCATGATTATAATAAAAACACAGTTGTTGCTAAAGAAAATGAATTAAGTCTGTTATTGAAGATTGATGATAAAAAGAAAGCTTTTGAGATATCTATATAAAAAGTAGGACACAATAACTATTTCACTTCCTTCCAATGAAAATATCAATACAGTATTAAATTACTGGCTTTATACGGAATTAGTCACATTGAATCTATTACTGCAAAATGTTAATCGATGAATTGACTTGAAAAAACTAGACTTGCACACAACTATACTGTTACTAAGTCAAAGTGTGTTAACATTGAACCATCAATTATTATTGAGTAGTAGCTACTACACAAAGGATACTGAGCTTGGTTACTAGCAAAAGATAAAGCCTATGGGTTACGTTCAAAACTGTGCAAAAATTACTCTGTATTACTTTGTTTTTGTTTTTTCATGT
>WLWI01003871.1_pt1 | contig 12763 bp, 9 predicted proteins | sample 6701501 | NCBI WGS metagenome assembly WLWI01 (sample SAMN12718690, study PRJNA515312) | sponge metagenome | isolation source: marine sponge | host: Mycale hentscheli | place: New Zealand: South Island, Marlborough, Capsize Point | collected 2014-11-01
AAGGAGGGCCTCGTAGGAATCGCCGTGATCTGGGCACATGGCAACACCAATTGAAATCGAGATCGTCCCGAGTTGCTCTTTATGATGCATAATTCGCAAGGACTTAACGCCATTACGCAACTCTTCCGCACGTTCGTTTAGTGACTCTCTCGTTGAGTCCGGTAATAACATGGAAAACTCTTCTCCACCATAACGACAGGCTACGTCACTGGCACGTACAGTCTTTTTCATATACTCACCAAGCTCGCGTAACACGGCATCACCTGCATCATGACCATTAAGGTCGTTAAATTGCTTGAAATGATCAACATCAATCATGAAAACACCGAGTGTAGACCCACTTCGCTTGGATTTGATTATTTCCTTATCCAGAAACTCTGTCATAAAGCGCCTGTTGTAAAGTTGGGTCAGAGGATCCTTGAGAGTTTGAATCTTCAAACTGTCACGCAAACGAAGATTCATCAAAGAGAGAGCTAGTTGTTTTGATGCGTTAACGGCCAGAGCTTGCATAGTTTCCATCATGTTCGATCCGTTCTTGATAGCAGTACGCGTAGTCGAACCCGCACTCAGCATTAACAGACCCATAACGTCAGATTGAGCGATCATTGGCACACATAGTGTTAGTTCATTACCTGACGTTTTAGTATGTGAACAAGTCAAAGGATGTGTGTTCCCGACTACAAGGTGTGGTTTACCCTGCCTTAGTACCCAACAATCACCCTGCGAAAAAACATCAACTACGCCATCCAGTTTTCCCCACTCTGCAATAAGTTCAAGCATAGATCGCGACTGGTTAAATATAAAAATAGCCCCAGCATCTTTGGGGAAAAGTTCTTTTAGAAAATGACCCAGAATACCTCTTGTTTCATCAATTGATTCACAAACATGCAAGTGATCATTCATCTCAGCCAGTATTTCAATTTCATGGCTGTGTCTTTCTACTACTGCGTGTGAATCAACAAGAGCAAGTTCAATTTCCTTACGTGCTGAAATGTCACTCCAATGCCCGACAACTTCTTTTGGTCTACCAAGATCATCATGTAAAACCCGAAATCTGTCTTCAATCCATTTGTATGTGCCATTATGGTGTTCGAAGCGATATTCCAGGCAACCACCGCCATGTCGAATTGCGGAATCACAATCGTCTACTACGCGTTGAGCGTCGTCTGGGTGTATATGACTATACCAAAACCCCGGGTCCTGAAGCATTTCTCCAGTCTCATAGCCCATTAATTCCATTATGTTTTCACTGACGAAAGTACAGGCATTATTATCCAGCAGGTCAGTTGCATATATGACTGAAGGCGTGAGATTTAGAAGACGCTGTAATTGATTTGAATCAATGGGATTTTTATGCCCCTGCAAGTTTTGCTCTGGTACCGTTCTTACCGCCAATTTATTACCTTCGCTCACAATTTTTCTCACAGTTACATGGTGAATTTACTTTTGGTCTTTGAAATATGAAGAACTTACATATCAGGATTGGGCTATCTACCCCTAGATCAGCCACTCACAGACCTTTGAGTCCAACTTAAGGTCCTGATGGGTTATCGACGGCAAACATAGAAACTTTAAGGCTCAGTTAAATGACATACCTGGATAATCATCCACTTCCAAATCATCCTTTAAAGGGTTTTTGAGGGAAATCTGTAGGGGAAAACCATTTCTCAATATCTGTATGCATATGTCTAGTGAAACGACTTTTCGACCCTTACAAAAAGTCTGAGTCATACTCACAAGTGTGAGAATCGAATAATTCCTCATGAATACGACTATTTAGCAAATTTGTTAGCGATAATTCGACAAAACCATCATAGTTGATGGCTATTAATGAATACGAAATAAGTATAATATTTTGATTTTCATCAACATAGAGTTAGAGTCTTTGGGGCAATTGCTATGCAAAAATTTAATTCGATGGAAGAAATTGAGCTGAATGAAGAAACTGTTGAAACCTATGTTAAGGGCGTACCGTTTTTTTCTGACCTGAACCAGGACGAAATTTTGCTGGTAACAAAATGGTTTAAAGCTTTCGAAGCAGATTCTGGTGCGACGGTTTTCAAGGAAGGTAACCAGTCCTCCCATTTGTGCCTGGTGGCAGAAGGGGCGATTTCCATCTTCAAGGAAATTAGTAGTTCTGAACATTTAAAGGTTGCCGATATAAACACTGGTGGATCAATTGGTGAAATGGGAATTTTGGATGGCGAACCGGTGTCAGCAACAGCTATCGCATCTGTTAAATCAGTCGTCTTCATTATTTCTGGCAGCGATTTCAAACAACTGGTTTTTGAGCATGAAAAGATTGGTGTAAAGTTTTTGTGGAGAATTGCTGAAATTATTAGTTTAAGATTAAGAAGAACGACCAGTTTGCTTGCTGAAATACCTATATTAAAAGCAAAAATTAACTAGTCCTAATTAGAGATTGGGAGTTGATTCGATGCCAAGATACGATGAAGAGCCATTCGAACAACAAGATGCCTTAAATAGAGATGCGGAATCGATTGTTGAACGTCAGCCGCGAAGCAATATATCATTCACTACAATTTTTTTTCTGTTTATTGTTTTTGTATTATTTAAATATCTATCCAATAATAATGTTGATGTTCAGGTATTAATTGACACAGCATTAACAGACAAGACATCTGCTTCCAGCAAAAATTTAAATACTCCTTCCGGCAAAACCAGCATTCATCAACTGATATCTAACGGGAATATCAGAGAAATTGAAAAACGAATATTATCCATAGATAAAAAAACAATTAATCAGGTCGTCGGAGGAATGACACCAATAATGCTGGCAGCATCCTCAGGAAAAGTCGAATTAATCGATTTACTATTTACACAAGGTGCTGATCCCAATGTACGTGGGTCATCGCAACGAACTGCTTTGCAGTATGCAACTGAAAGAAATCATATTGATGCAGCAAAACGGCTGTTGTCCTATGGCGCAGATATAGATGCTTTTGATAACGGCAGGCTTACTCCTCTCATAATGGCAGCTAACCGCGGATATACTGAGCTTGGTTTGTACTACATTGAAAAAGGTGCAGACGTAAATATTCAACTGGTTAAAGGTTGGACAGCATTGATCGATGCTGCTGCGCGTAATGATACCCGACTGGCAAAGGCATTGCTTTTGGCAGGCGCAGATAAAGAACTGGCTGCGAATAATGGAATGAAAGCTATTGACTATGCCAGGCAGTATGAACATGAAGGTATGGTGAAATTACTTAGCAAATAGAAACAAAGTAACTGAACATCAATTCCTATCATGGTTTCAATTAATTATGATTGGAATTCCATAAGAACATCTTTCAACTATAATTCGTAGTATTAATAATTAGGATCTTTTCATGTCTAAAAATAATTCTTATAGCCGCCATACAAACATGGCGAATATATTTACGCCGCTCATTTATAATCAATGGTATGTGGCTGGCTTGTCTTCAGAGTTTAACCGGGATCTCAAAGAGCGGTTTATCCTTCAGCGTTCAATCGTTTTTTACAGAAAACAGGACGGTTCTCCCGTAGCACTACAGAATCGCTGTGCCCATCGTTCCTTTCCCTTGCATGAAAGCAGGCTGGAGGGTGATGATATTCGATGCAATTATCATGGCATTAAATATAACCACCTTGGTGAGATAATCGACGTGCCGTGCCAGGAAATATGCCCGAAAATAAAAATTCATTCTTATCCACTAGAACAAATCGGGCCTTTTGTCTGGATATGGATGGGCGATCCTGATTCAGCTGACCAATCTCTTTTACCAGAGATGAGCTATGTACATGACAATTCTGAATGGAATGTTGTATTGGGTGAGTATAACCATGTAGATGGTAATTATTTATTAATGCAGGAGAATTTGTGCGACTTAAGTCATTTACCTTATCTGCATGAGAATACCTTTGGTTCTGATCCGGAATACGCAAAAATACCCCTGCAAATTGATGAAGAAGACAATACTGTTGATTATTATCGACTGATTGAAAACAAGTGGGAGCTCTATCAGTTTTTCTATTCAGAAAATTATGACTTTAGTCATAGCGATCATCAATACAAGTCCGGCGGCAAGTTTTTATCCCCGGGAATGTTAAGTGGTTACGGCGAACTGACACCTAAAGATGGCAGCGGTCAGCTATCGCGCTATATCAATCACTACTTAACACCTGAGCATCAGGATAGTTGTCACTACTATTACTATGTCGCACGTAACTACGATTTAGACAATAAAAAGTTTGATTCTCGTTTTCGAGAACTCATCACTGCCGGTTTTAACGAGGATAAATTTGCGACCAAAGTAATGCAGGACATGTTATGCAAAGATAAGCACTCGTTTCAGGAGATGAATATTGCTGGTGACAAGGCGGGAATGAAGATGCGCGCCATCATAAAAAAGTACGCCGATGCGGAAAAGTCTGAAGCGGGAGACTGAATTGCCCATCTGAACATCCCGTTTTTCTCAGCAGTGAGGCGGCGATACTTAGTTTCTAGTGTCAGAAAACAAACTACGCTTGATTTCTTTGATATGGGTCGGCCCCATTCTACAGCAACCACCTATAATGTTGGCCCCACTTTCCATCCATGTTCTGGCGGCCTCACTGCATTCAATTGGAGTGACTGTTCCATGCCAGCTATTATCACTCACCTCGTAATTCTCGCCAGAGTTTGGGTAAACGACTATATTTTGCTGCGGTGTGACGTTCTTTATTTCGCTGATTAATGAATTGATATGAACAGGTGATGTACAATTTACACCAATCGCCTTTACCTCTGTGTGGTCAGCAAATAATAGTGCGCATTCTTTGATAGTGCTTCCATCATTCAGGTGCTTTCCATCTCTACAAGAAAATGATACCCAGGAAGGCGTGCTGGTTTTTTCCAATAAAGTATGTAGGACTTTTGCTTCTTGTAGGCTGGGAATAGTTTCACATGCCAATATGTCTGCGCCACTGTTGTCCAGCCAATCCAGACGATCCTTGTGGAATTCGATTAAGCCTACGTCATCGATTTCATAGTTACCGGTATATTCAGAACCATCAGATAGATACGCACCATAGGGACCAATACTCGCGGCTACCAGAGGCTTGACCTCAACACCCGGGTTAGACGACATGAATTCATCACGCGCAGTAATGGTTAACTCTACAGATTTCAGGATCAAAGCCTTCGCTTTCTCAGCACTTAATCCCATGGCGATGAATCCCGGCAAACTTGCCTGGTAACTGGCGCTTATACTGCAATTAGCTCCTGCTTCAAAATAGGCACGATGTGCATTAATAATCGCCTCTGGGTCATTGAGTAGCAGTTCAGCTGACCATAAATCTGAACTCAGGTCATGACCTTGTGCTTCCAATTCAGTGGCCAAGCCTCCGTCCAGAATTACTGGTACGCCGCTGGAAAGTAATGTTTCAAAACTTTGTACATTGGCATTCATAATTAATGAGAGCTATGTCACCTATTTCATGTTGAAGGATATGACATCTTAACTGTAAACGTGGGGCACAAAAAAATAATGGAATTGCAATTCAAATAATTATGATCAAAATCCTATTTTGGACCTGGCATCTCGACTAATTCTGATACCTCAAGAGAACCACCTATCTCGAGAAAGGGACAAGCCTTTGCAATATCCAGTGCTGCCTCCATAGAATCTACTTCAACTATAGTATAGCCCGACATTGTACTGTTACCGCCAGCGCTAACAGAACCATCAGGGTTTACGGTACTGGTATTCTTGAGTGGATTGGCTGGACTAACAGCAGTTTCTCCCAAAGAACTTAACCATTCCATATATTTTGAAAAATGTTGCTTTCCTTCCTCGGGACTGGATGGTTTATCACCACCTAAATAAACAATGGCATATTGAGGCATTTGTCTTACTCCTTAATTGAATTTGGCTTTTATTATACTTTAAAAATAGTATGGAGTGCCGCCCAGGGTTTTTAGTCGGCAAGGAGTATATTCCAATATGCTCTGCCAGATTAAATCGGGTATATTGCGTTTTATATGTTCCGGAATATTCCACCTTCTATTTTTTGTCTTCTTATCGGCGCACTGATGCCTCTGGCATTTGCACCTCTTAATATTTTTTTTGTTGCCATTGTCTGTCCCGCCATACTTGTGCTTTTCTGGCTGCGTTGTTCCCCTCCCCAGGCGTTCCATTGTGGTTATTTTTTTGGTCTGGGCATGTTCGGCGTAGGTGTCTATTGGCTACATATCAGCATCAATATGTTCGGTGGTGTAAATATTCTGCTCGCAATAATACTTACCGCATTGCTGGTGGCTTTTTTATCACTATATCCAGCTCTGGTAGGCTATATTGGACGACGCTGGTTTAAATCTAATGATGCTATTTTTTTGCTGGCGGCCTGCCCTGCTTTGTGGGTAATTAGCGAGTGGGTTCGGGCCTGGTTTCTCACGGGTTTCCCCTGGTTAAACCTCGGTTATAGTCAAATAGATTCCTTTCTATCGGGACCTGCATCCTTGTTTGGCGTATATGCTGTCTCCTGGCTGACCTTCATTATTGCCTCACTACTAGCGTGTTTGTATCACTATCGAGCCAGGCAAGGCACCGCCATTATTGTTTCCGTAATATTGCTCTCGATCAGCAGTTGGTCGCTGACAAAAATCAACTGGACGACAGCGACAAAAGACGATGTCTCAGTTGCCCTGATTCAGGCTGCGATACCACAAAAGCTGAAATGGCTTCCAGAGATGCGCGAACAATCACTGGAACTTTATATGCAACTGTCCGAACCCTATTGGGGAAATGACCTTGTTATCTGGCCAGAAACGGCAATACCCGCCTACAACTTTACCGTCGCCAGCTTCATCAATAATTTGAGTGCACTGACAAGTAAATACCAAACGACTTTTCTCAGTGGTATCCCAAGTAAAGAGCCTGAAGTCCGAGAGTACTTTAATAGTGTGATGATGCTGTCTCAGGGAAACACAAGCTGGTATCACAAACAACACCTGGTGCCCTTTGGTGAATACCTGCCTTTAAAACCCCTGTTAGGTGTGTTCCTGCATTTTCTGCAAATACCCATGTCTGATTTCAGTCCCGGGCAACAGGAGTCACCTGTGTTGACTGCCAATGATTTATCTATTGGTGTTTCTATTTGTTATGAAGATACCTTTGGTGAAGAAGTTATTAAGGCACTACCGGAAGCAACAGTGCTGGTAAATGTGAGTAACGATGCCTGGTTCGGGGATTCGCTGGCGCCACATCAGCATTTACAGATGGCACGTATGCGCGCGTTGGAAAGTGGACGCTATTTACTTCGTGCTACCAACACGGGCGTTAGTGCCATAATTAATGAGAAGGGAGTGATCGTGAAGCAATCTCCACAATTCGAGCCGACGGCTTTAAGCGCTCAAATTACGCTTTTTGAGGGCAGCACACCTTTCGCAAGATGGGGAAATATTCCAGTTGTTTTGACGGCCCTGCTTCTAATACTGTTTTTATTGTTTTATCAGATACGAAAAAAATCTACTTAAGCTCGTCTTCATCAACATAGCTTCTTACTTCACTTGCATCTTCAAGACGATCTTTCAGTTCCGGATCTTCTTCTGCCAGTGCCAATACGTCACGACGACTGAGACGAAGCAGGGTTGTCGGTGTCAGTACCTTAACTGTCGCAGTTCTTACCTGATCTCCCAATAAGGCCATCTCACCAAAAAAATCACCATCCCTGAGCTCGGCAATGATATTGCTCTCATCAATGGCTTTATAGACCTTCACTCTTCCATGGCTAATGATATACAGGGCATCACCCTTATCTCCTTCACCGATAATAATATCATCACCAATGAAGGTTAAGGCCGTTGCCTTTGCCGCTAGCCGGCGTAGTATTTTTTCTGAGAGGCCATTCAAAAGTGGCACTGTTCCAATTAAATCACCGGGTGTCAATTTTGGCGCAGGATTTGAGATCGCGGGTAAAGCACTAATGGTGCTGCGAATTCTTCTGTCTATATTGGCCAGTGTCTTTGCGCCGATTTCACCATGTTGACCTGCAGAGTGAGTATAGTGTTGTGCGGCAAGCATACTCACCTTTGCAAACAACCTTGTTTCATAACGAAGATAAAATTCAGGAAATTCAATGGCTACACGTTTTAAGCGTTCGCGTCGACGCTCAAGTCGTTGTTGATATACCTCGATTACCTGCTGTTTTTGTTTCTCATCATGCTCGTCTACCTGGTGCAGCATATTCAAAACTGACTTAGCGATGAGTACACCTACCATATCTCGTTGCAGGCTTTGCGAGAAACGCAGGTATTGGTAGCGAGACAACATGCCGGCAGCCCAATTATGTTCGCGCAATCGTTTTACCAATACTGATTCAAACTGTTTGAATAAACTCGGTTTTACCTGCGTAGCCTGATCTGATTGCTGCGACTGGACACCTAATCTGTATTCGCGATCACGTTGTAAGGTATTTTTTATATCTAAATAAATATACTGTTGTATCAGACCAATGTCGTAGAGAAGCTTCAACTCATCCAGTTCTTTTCGTAGCGCAATGACATACAGATGCCTGCTATCTTGCTGAGGATCAATATCATTCTTATCAGTTACAAAGACCTGCTGAGACTTTTTTTGAATTAATTGTTGCGTGCTACGCGAAATGAGTTCTGCATCATAGAGTCGTTGCAAGATTGTATTGGCCTGTTTTTCCGCATTGAGTAGACCATGCTTTAAATCCGCTTTCTCATCCTCTGTCATACGGTCAATGCCTAATCTGTGCATGAGTGGTCGGATGGTAGGTGCATTAATTAGTAGAGAGAACAGTACAACACCGAGGGTCATATCCAGCAATAATTCACGCCCTGCAACTTCCACCGGGATTGAAAGGACGATAGCGATAGCCAGTCCACCCTTTAAACCGCCCCACCACATAATGTGCCTTTCACCCAGGGCGACATAGGGCAATTTAAATATCCTGGTAGTCGCCGGTACCATGCTGTAAACCGTAGCGGCTCTCGCACACAGCATTAACAAGATTGCAAAGAAAATCGCCTCGCCCCTGCCAAACAGGGCTGACACATCAACAGAAAGTCCTACTAAAAGAAAGAGTAGTGAATTATAGACAAGCGCAATCACTTCCCATGCCTCCATTACGGTGTCCATCTCGGCCTGAGGCACTCGACTAACGCCAAAAATACTCAAGCTGATTGCTGCCGCTAACACTGCCATAACTCCCGATACATGCAGCACATGTTCAGCCAGGGCAAAACAGGCATAGGCAAGCACAATAGACATAACCAGGTAGCTACTTAAACCGGCTCGTAATCTATACAACATTTCGCTAAGTACTATTCCGATAATGGCACCAACCAATGCCCCTCCAATAAACACCCTTAAGAAATCAGTCACTGCTATACCAATATCTGAGATCACAAAACTACCCGTTACAACAAGTCCGAGGATAATGTTAAACACAACGATTGCAGTGGCGTCATTTAGCAGCGACTCACCTTCTACAAGAACTGTTAATCTTTGTGGTGCCCCTAGCTCTTTAAACAAAGCTACTACGGCAACCGGGTCAGTTGCTGATATGAGTGCGCCAAATAACAGGGCAATAAAAATGTCCATATCAATCAAATACCAAAGCCCGATACCAATGATTGCAGTCGATATCAATAGTGCAGGTATCGCCAATGACAAAATGGGAGCAAGATCTTTTACCAGCTGCCTCGCATCAAGATTAAACGCGGATTCAAAAATCAGTGCTGGCAGAAACAAAAACAAAACCAGCTCCGGCGTTAATTGAAACGTCTGAAGTTGATCCATGTGTGAGGAGTTTCTAGCAATACTGCCGAATAGAAGACCAAGTATGACCAGAAATACGGTATAGGGGATTGGTAGATTCTTGCAAATGCCTGCTGCAATCATTGCGACCGTCAACAAGCCCATGATAATCAGTATGATTTCAGATAAAGGCATTAGCTCCTCTTAATTCATGACCAATGTTAGCTTAACTGTAGTTTAACAACTCCTGTTCGACTATTACTGCTTTTTTTGATTCCAGTGGTTTATCGTCAGAACAAAAACCAGGCCAATGGTGAATAGAGCAAGCGAAACCACCACTGCCTGCGACAGTTCGGAAGGCATAATTGGAGTTGATGCAATGAGACGCGGTTTTTCTCTTACAAGAGTATATATCCTCTCCTGAAAGGGCCAGATGACGTAAAGTGATGCGAGTAATAAACCTGAAATGAACAAAATTGTACGCTGATAGTACTTATTCAAAAGATGCGAAAGTACCCGGCTGAATAACAATAAGCCGGTTATCAGGCCAAGGCCAAAGGGGATCAAAATTGAGAATTTAAAATAGCCAATCGCATTCAAAATATAGGCATACTTGTTAAGTATCAACAAAATAAAGGAACCAGAAATACCCGGCAGAATTGCCGCACAAATAGCTATTGCACCTGCCAGGAATACGAACCAACTTGTTTCCGGTGTTTCCGTGGGCACTAAATTAAACACAATCAGTCCCAATATCAGCCCCGGCAAGATCCAGGCATATTCCCTGATCTTAAGTCCCACCATTTCATTAGCAAGCACAATGATAGAACCCAGGATCAATCCGAAAAATAGGCCATAGATCTGTTCCGGATAATCGATGAGTAATTGTGGTAAGTGGACAATGCGGGTAAAAAATAATACGGCTGATAGTAAACCGATGCCGAGCGGAATAAGGAAGGCAAAATGCGGTTTAGAAATAACCTCCCTTGTATCAAGGCGTAATAGAGCGGCTAGCCATGCACTATCAAATGATCTAATGGCAGCAATCAACTCTGCATAGATACCAAGTATGAAGGCCATAGTACCACCGCTAACTCCGGGCACCACATCAGCTGCCCCCATACAAAATCCCTTTGCAGCCAAAATAATTTTTTCTTTCACGAGGAGTTATACAAACAAACGTCTATCACTGATGATAAGGCAAACTTAGATCATGAACTGCCTCTACCAGTGCCGCGACGTTCTCAGGATCAATGCCGGGATGAATACCATGCCCCAAATTAAATACATGACCATTACCATGCCCATATGATTCCAGGACCTTAGCCACCTCCTGACGAATCGCGTCTGGATTCGAATACAGTACTGCGGTATCCAGATTACCTTGCAATGCTACTCGATCACCAACCTGCCGTCGGGCATCACCGATATCCATGGTCCAGTCCAGTCCAAGCGCATCACTACCTGCTGCAGCGATATCATCAAGCCAAAGACCACCACCTTTGGTAAAAAGAATACTTGGTACTTTTTCCCCATTGGCATCACGATCAAGCCCTGAAATAATCTGTTTCATATATTGCAGAGAAAACTCTTTATAACAGGCCTGTGAGAGAGCACCTCCCCAGGAGTCAAAAACCATCACGACTTGCACACCTGCCGCAATCTGCGCGTTAAGGTACTCAGTGATCGAACGCGTCAATACATCTAACAACTTATGCATGGTAAGCGGATCTTCGTACAACATGCCCTTGGCCAGACTGAACTCTTTACTTGATTGACCTTCCACCATGTAAGTGGCGATTGTCCAGGGACTTCCGGCAAAGCCAATAAGTGGCACCGAGCCATCCAGTTCTTTACGAATCAAGCGAACAGCATCCATCACGTAGCGTAAATCGGATTCGGGATCAGGAACGGTCAGCTTTTCTATTTCCGTTTTACTTCGTACCGGCCGGGCAAACTGAGGTCCTTGTTTCTCGATGATACTTAAGCCCAGACCCATCGCATCAGGTATTGTCAGAATATCAGAAAACAATATGGCGGCATCCAATGGAAATCGTGCCAATGGTTGCAAGGTAACTTCACAAGCCAGCTCCGGCGTTTGACACAATTTTATAAAATCACCGGCCTTCTCTCTTGTTGCCCGATATTCGGGTAGGTAACGGCCAGCTTGCCGCATGATCCAGACCGGCGTCATATCAACGGGTTGGCGCAACAGGGCGCGGATCATGCGATCATTTTTTAGTTCAGAATTCATAAGGATAAAGGTTTGATTTGATTGAGGAAATAATAACCGAAAACCACTGTTTATTCACTCACCATTAACATCACGTAATGAACAAACAATTTTGACGGGATTAGCCCAAAGCACTTTTGCTTTGTGTACACTAGCGGGATGCGCGGACACGGTGACAGTACAACAAATAACAGTTGGTCGGGAGACTGGCGGGCAATAAAGAGCCTCATCCCTTACTTTATGGAATTCAGAGGCCGAGTCTTTCTGGCCTTGATATTTTTGCTCCTGGCCAAAATAGCGAATGTCATGATCCCTTTCGCAATGAAGCATATTGTTGATGCACTCGATTCCAACCAGACTCAGCTCATTGCTGTACCCTTCCTGTTTCTGGGTATGTACGGCCTATTACGCTTAGGCACAATATTGTTTGGTGAAATCCGTGACACCATATTCGGTCGTGTCACAGAGCGCGCCATGCACCGCATTGGCCTTGCCGTCTTTAAACACATACACAGTCTGGATTTGGGCTATCACCTGAATCGGCGTACGGGGGGACTCGCAAGAGACATTGAGCGTGGCACCAATGGCATTAGTTTTCTCATGCGATTTTTCATTTTTAATATCGCCCCCACGCTGTTTGAAATTGCGATGGTCGCTGGGATTCTGCTGATCAACTACGGTGCGAAATACAGTTTGATCGTTTTATTTTCAGTAGTGCTTTATGGCGCTTTTTCCTTCCGCGCGACCCGGTGGCGGACTCGCTACATTCGCGAAGTCA
>WLWI01003872.1_pt1 | contig 12758 bp, 17 predicted proteins | sample 6701501 | NCBI WGS metagenome assembly WLWI01 (sample SAMN12718690, study PRJNA515312) | sponge metagenome | isolation source: marine sponge | host: Mycale hentscheli | place: New Zealand: South Island, Marlborough, Capsize Point | collected 2014-11-01
CAGAGTGCACCAGTTCTCACCACAGTCTCATACACTAGACCAGAGTGCACCAGTTCTCACCACAGTCTCATACACTAGACCAGAGTGCACCAGTTCTCACCACAGTCCCATACACTAGACCAGAGTGCACCAGTTCTCACCACAGTCTCATACACTAGACCAGAGTGCACCAGTTCTCACCACAGTCTCATACACTAGACCAGAGTGCACCAGTTCTCACCACAGTCCCATACACTAGACCAGAGTGCACCAGTTCTCACCACAGTCTCATACACTAGACCAGAGTGTACCAGTTCTCACCACAGTCTCATACACTCTCACAGTATAGAGTCAATAGGTATGTTACCACACACATACACACACACACACACACACACCCATCACTGCCACAAGAACTCACTGCTTCAAAGATGGCCACTCCGTCCTTCCCAATGTTCCCACTCGGAGTCAGCCCAAGTCCTCCGATGAGACCAGCGCAAAGGTCACTAAGGATATCGCCATAGAGATTAGGCATAACTAGCACATCAAAGATGTGAGGTCTCTTTACCAACTACACCACACACACACACACACACACACACACAAATTAAACCACATTCATTAGCCACCACGCCCCTTTCAATTGTCCTGTCTCTCCCACTTACATGGAGACAGGCAGTGTCCAGGTACATGTCTGTATATTTGATGTCCGGGTATTTCTGCGCTACTTCGCTGCAGCATTGAAGGAATAGACCGTCTGAACGCCGCATGATGTTGGACTTGTGAACTGCCGTCACTGCTGTGCGGCCGCTAGACTGGGCATAATTGAAAGCAAACTCGGCCACTCGCATCGACGCCTCCTTAGTGATGAGCTTGATACTCTGCACTACACCATTTACCACCTACACACACACACACACACACACACACACACAATCCTTATCAATTTGAGGTTTAATCAACAACCTCAGAGGCCCTACCTATGACTCCACAAGGTGTGAAGCCCCACCCCACCCCATTCCCTTCTCCCTAGGTTCTATATACCTCATGCTCTATGCCACTATATTCTCCCTCAGTGTTCTCTCTGATAGTGATGAGGTCCACATCATCGTAGCCAGTGCTGTAGCCTTGCACGGAGCGACATGGACGCACGTTTGCATAGAGGCCAAATACTCTAGTACACACGCACACACATGCAAACACACACACACACACATGCAAACACACACACACACACACACACACACATGAGGAATGCAATGGTACAATGTGACTTACCTTCTTAATGTAAGATTCAGTGAGACTGACCCTTTACCGATTTGAGTCTCTAGTGGTCCTGTGGATCAGCACATGATGCACATAGTAACATCACAACAAAATTTAAACAGTTGCAATAATTTTCAATACATATAATCTTTTTCTAAAATATTTAATACTCATCCACGGTTCATTCCCGCAGTGTACTATAAATTATAGTAACTCCCAGACTATACGCACTACATCCTATAAAGTTATGATGTCTAGTTAAATCAGTTTCTATAGAAGTCTGACACACACAAACTCCAGAAAAAATAGGGAGGGTGTGGTGGTTCTGAGTCACATGTACAATATGAACTACCTCCTTATGTCCATGTCTAGTTGGGGACATAAACTATCTGCCAGATAGCCCTAAGCAATAGGTAAAGGGTTGTACCAAGAAAGCTCTGTATTGGTAAGGCAAATCAGAAGCTTGCACAAGACGAGCAGCGGAGGACTAGCTAACAGTCGCCAAGCTCCTATTCTGCCTTGCCCCTTGGCTGATCATCTTCACTTGACTAAGTACTTACTACTACAATGAGATTTGCTCCAGTTTTACAGCAGAACTGAGTACATAGTCCAATACACATCTAGGTAGAGCACATCAAATCCTGCTGCTTTAGTAAAAAATATTGAAATAAAATTTTTAGTTGTTATGAGTGATATAATAAGCAGTACACACTGCACAGGACTCCTTGGAGACACGACACCACACCCTTCCTAGCAAATGGTATGAAAAAGTTCTTTTCTAATAGTGCATCTTTCCCTTCACATACTTGATAAAACACGCACACATACATGCCTAGTGGTGATGCACAGAGTTCTTCTGTTTGACAGTCTACCTTTTAATCCTATCTTGTTTACTTTCATGGACTCAATGACCTCCTCAGGGACAGTCACTCTTCCATCTGGCAACTTTATCGGCTTCACACTCACTCTCTCCCAATTCAGTGGAACCTTACATAGTAAAGGGAATAACAACAAAATGATCCCCACCACAACCAAACGAGATCCTCTCTTACCTGGGCTGCCTCAAATATTCTAATTACTGCACCAGAAATCTCTGGACCAATTCCATCTCCTTCAATAAGAGTCACAGTCTGTGGGAATTCAGTATGTATCTCACTACCTCTCATATTAGTAGACTAAATAAAGGTTACCTGTGTACTAGCAGCTCTAGTGCGAATATTGCCCAGCAAGAGACCCCTGAGTGTGGACCGCGATAGAGGTAACAACCGAAGCATACTTCTTCAGGAAGTACTAGAACAACACGAACGAACTCTTGGTGGTGGGCAATAGTTGGAAGTTGAATACCTTGTTGAATTTGTTAGTGTGAATGGATGGCACAATGGATGACACTGGTGTACTAGAGAAATTATTCACAAGTCCTTTGTTGGCACGTGGAGAAGTAGACGAAGAAAACTTAGTAAGGTCGATAATTGAGTTTTAAGTTGTGCTAGAAATAAGAGTAACTTGCAGGAGAGGTTGACTACAGCTTGTGAAAGAGGAATAGTAGGTTGCAAAGTCTTTCAAGAGTTCAAGACAAAGCCTACAGTTTATTGGCTGAAAACTTCCATTGCAAATAAAGATGAAGTAAGTGGCATGTCATTGTTACTATCTTTATGTTAAGTAGCCAGCATTTGACTGGCTTCTGCTCAGTTGTGGACTGACAGTGTTGGTGTGAATGAATAGTTAACTCCAACTGCACGCCCAACAAAGAGAAAGTTTATTTCTCCAGTAGTGGGACAGAATTCTGTAAAGAGACGGAAACAGTTGGCCAGCTCTGATGGACCAGTTCCCAAAGGTGGAGGTGACAGGAATATTACTGAGAAAAGTGATTCTGTTCCATCGACTCAAGTAAGTATGCTGATGAAGGAAAAACTAGTTCTACAGCAGCAGCTGGAAGAAAGGAAAGAGAAGCTGAGGAAACTGAGGATGGTCAAAATGTACAGAGTAAAGGTAAAGTGCCTCATTACCTTCGCTAAGTATGTAAACAAATTTTCTTTATCATATACTCATAAAAAATAATTTGAACTTCACAGAACAATCTGGAAGAGCTGCAGACACTTGTAAACAGGTGGCGTAGTGTGTCTCAAGAAGTGGCAGAAGAACTATTGACTAAATCCACAAGACAACCTCCTCCCAGTATGGAAGACCTCTTAGCCCACCTTCACATTGACCCTTCTCTCATTCATTACTCTGTCCAGGAAGAAGGGTTTTATTAACCAACCCACATCATGTCTCATATTAACCATTGCTAATAATCATATGATTATCATACAAGTCATGTGATTGGTAATTCATGTCATGTGACTGCTAATTAATGTGCGGTCTTTCAAGATGATAGTCACTGGCTTCACTAGTCCAGGAATAGCGCCAGTCATCTGTATTCAATAGCAAGTGAGATGTCACCCAGCCCATCTCCTTCAACTGCTGGCAAAGGTCAGAATACAACTGACTACTCTTTACCAACTTCTGGCAATAGGTCAAGGAACCAGGAATATCTCCTGTAGTGCACACACACACGCATGCACACAAGTGCATGTCACATTAATGCAGTGCTTCCGCATACCTTGTAGATGTAGTTGTGGAGAAATGACGGGACTCTGTACATAGTAGTAACTAAAGTCAGTCAAGAGTATTTATATTTTGAACTCTAACCTGGCCACTCCAGTTAGTCCGGATGAACCAGTCCACTATCTCAACTATCACCGCACTCTGTAACTCCTCAGAAATTTCGCTACCCTCGTGTAGAGCCATGCCCACTAGGACAACAGGATAGTCAACATGGCATCATGTAACACACACACATGCTACCATAATGTCCATGAGGATGGAAGTGCAGAATACTATTTGACTTCCTCCACACACTAGCATCTGAACTGCTACAATATCAGTTATAATCACAGGAATAACACACACCACGCGTACCTGTCCACGATGCTGGCCAGAGACACGCCCAGTTTATAGTTAAGTTTTATACCGGACCCTGCAATTCAACAAACAAGCCTATTTACTAATTACAAACTGGCCATTTAGACTTACATAATACCACTGGCTCCCTTGCGTTGACCCACTTCACTGACGGTACCTTACCTGTTTTCATGTAAGTGCTCACTACTAAATGCAATCTATTTTTGTTCAGAGTTTCCATGGATACAACACTAACAGCGCGGTAGTTGGCCATCAAGTGAAGCATTGTAAACACTATAAACAGTAGCCATACCAACCTAAGGAAAATGAGAATAGAAGTACTATCAAGGGTGCCAGAAACACTTGAAAGGACAGCAATCACTTCAATACAATACAGATTACTGACTCGGTCTTTCCAGCCACATGAGGTGTGAGTAGCAGATTAATTAACAATGCTGCAAGATTTACCACCGTCTCCTGTATCACACACATACATACACACAGCTCATCTAGTAATGAAGACAATCTTTGTGGTGTACCTGACTACCATCCTTGGCTGCCACATCTGCAAGGTTGTCTCTACGAGCTTGATGTTGAATAAATGCAGCCCTAGTTGCACCACCAGCCACACCCACTACTGCCTGGAAGAAGCCAATGAAAGCTAATTTCCACCCACTTATTACTAGGGGTAACTCTCACTTTAGAAATGCTAGCCAGAATAACAAGTGGCAAGAAGAAGCCAGAGAAGAGAGGAGCAATCAGTTCTAAGAAGTTTGCCAAGTCGTTCAGAAAGTCTGCCACTAGTCTCCAGAACTTGGAGTTGCTGTCCAAGTCGGATCTGAAGTATCAACAAGACAGAACTAAACGAGTACACACCATTGCATAGCTGAGTTGAACTCACGCCACTAGCCATGCAAACAAAATCCTTCCCAACATCCCTGTACCATCTGTTGGTGTGAGTAGCAATAACATAACAGAACAATTGTCACTGATGTATGTATGTGTGTATGTATGTATGCTGTACCTTTCAGCATCCATGTAATGGCTGCTGCAAGGGGAGTGGCAGAACTGTCACCCACACCCACTCCTTTCAGAACTGCTAATGTAGCAAGTGTTCCAGTGATGGAAGAGCAGAATGCCTATTAGTTATTAGGTTGAACATGAAGCTTCTGAATATTCAGGTTTAGGAACTACTAGCCTGAGCAGAATCCCACACTTGGTAAGAAAAGTAGTCCTTGCTCACACTGTCAGGATAGCCTTTAGGAAGAAATGCCTCCTGTGTTATACATCGATGCAAAACATGTCAACAGCCACCCTTCTACTATTCCAAGTCTAGGGAATAAATTACCTTCCATAGACATCTTGCTGACAACAAAAACTACTAAAACAAAACTTTACCAAGTATTTTGGCCACATTTCCTCCTTCATTTTGATTCCAGTGACATATGTACATTCATTACCTGTGGCCATGTAGAACTTTAGGTTAGCTGGCTAGTCCAGTCTAGCCCTCAACACTTAAATTTGCTCACTTATTTATTGTACAAGTGTTGAAAAATCTTTATTATTACATTATCATTTTCAAAAAAAATTTTTTTTTTGAAATTATTATACTACTCTACCAATCCTATAAAAACAATGGGTAAAGTATCGTCAATCGAATTTGCCAATGGCTACTTCAGATTCAAGGTTTGTCACTGTGGCTAGGCAGGCTGTTCTCATCTTTAACTATACACAAACAACAGCTTGCGGTTCCAAGCAGAGCATGTGGCAGTCGAATTAAAAAATGGGGAAAAGATATCTAGTGGAATTGTAAAGCTATTTCAAACCAAAGTAAGCTTGACCGTCTTTCTTTGAGATCTTTAACTGTCTCTAAATGATAGCTCCAAATACTACACGGAGGAAACGTAATCAAAGACATCCCCCTCGCTCGGATGGCTTCAATTGACGTATGCGACTTTTCTATTCTAGCTAGCTTACTTTTAATGTAAAACGAAGTTGCCTTTTTACAGATTCATCAGCCGATTTTTGGAGCAAACTATATCATTGGAGAATACGTGGCAGATGCAAATCTTAGAGAGGCTTTTACTATGACCTTCAACAAAGGAGGAGCAACCGAGTTTGCACGACATTTCTTTAGAGTTGCTGAAGGTAAGGCACTAATAAGCAACGAGGTCACTATTTTATACATTCAATTTGCAGGTCAAATGGTCTCAAGTGAGAATCCTCCGCAAGAACCTCCCACTCCACCCACTGTAACTGAAGACAAGAAAAATGTGTAGCTATAATAGCTAGATCAACTTTTCCTTCACCTTCATGAATTTAGAACATCTGAGTTTCAATGATATTCTATCTCTTCTTTGTTTCTGTTGTTTAATTCTATTGCTGTCAAATGTATAGCTTCTCCTGTACTGAAATTGGCGACCATAGAATTCCTCCATGTTCAAAAGGTGTTCTTTTCAATTTTGACGACACTTACCGACTCTGAGTGAATAAATGGTACGAGATCGTCAGTAAACATTCCAAAGCTACCAGATGTTCCAAGTTTGCAAGGAACGTGCCTGGCACTATCTGATATTGTTATATATTAAACAAGTGTGAGCCCGTTTACCTAATATATAGTTGTAGTATGAGCATGGAAACCAGCTGGCTGAGTTGTGTAGCCGTTAAAGAATTTGGGTGCTTAAATGGAGAAGAGAAAATAAAGTCACTTTTAGCGCTGGTGAAAACTTGCAGCTATCGGGAGCAGTTGGAGTTCGTAGAAGCCCTCAATGACTACCTTCACAAAGACTTTCTCAGTCACCTGTCCCCCTCCCTTGTAGAGAAAGTTCTATCTTATTTGTCAGTTGAAGATGCAGTTAACTGCACCATGGTATCCAGGAAGTGGAATCATACAGTGGGGGCCTGCACTACTTTCTGGAAGAGAAAGACTCAGCAACTTGGCCTCTGTGAAGAAGTTGTCCAAGAACTGATGAAGACGAAATTTAAAAGTTTAAAAAACTTATGTGTGTGCGCTCTGTCACAGCAGACGCGTATTCATTCGCTGGTTGTACATCGGCCTTTAGTTGGCAAAAATCCCACAGCCCCAGCTGGAGACTTTTTATACGTTGGTCACGGGGTCACACTGAGGTACAATGAACTGAATGGCTCTGCACTAGTCACAATAGAACGTATCATCTCACCTCACGCATTAGTAGAGATAGCATCGTTGACTGTAAAGCCTTGTAGTGGGAGGATAAAGTGGGGGTGTGCCTCTGAGGATTATGTACTGTGGAAGCAACTGGATGGCAAGTGGAATGGTTATGATGTCACCAATCTAGGAGGAGAGTTGGAGCAATGGATGGATGATCCTGCAGCCATGGGGTTCCATTCCATCTCCTTCTGTCACTGCTGTCGCATGATTGCTGTTGTCTCCGAGGCTGAGGATGACATTGAGGTGTGGGACTTGCAGGTCATCAAGCTGAGTGAAGGAAAGGCCTCTGTGCAGAAGGTCGTCTATCCTCTGCCTCTTGAGAGGATCTTGAAGTTGAAAAAGAGGCACCTCCTAGGAGGAGAGGTGGTTTTGATTTCAAGTTCTGAGGATCGTGATGAAGATTGTTTCTGTCAGTCTCATAGAGTCTGTCTCCAAGTCGATTCAAAGCTGGTATTGTATCAGTTGAAGTCAGTGTCACTCAATGAAAAGTCTTTACTTATTCAACAGTTTCTCCCAAACTCCCAGCTTTCTCGGCCACTTCATGTACTCTCTCCGATCACTCTGAGAGAGGAATCCATGTTTGACCACAATGTTCCCAAAGGGAGGCCTCACTATTGCTATTCTTCAGACCTGCACAGTGTTGCCCTTTACCACGAGTCCATGCTTTATGTTTGGAGCTTGGACAGCTTCAGAAATCTTAGCCAAGTGGACTTGCTTCAGTTGGACCTTCCGTCTGATTGCAAGTGTGTTGCTGTGGGCAGTTTGTATGCTGTTTTGGCTAGCAATTCTCAAGGCAGATGTTTTGTGATTCTAGCTAGGACTGGTGAAATTCTACTGGAGACCTCCACAGATCTCTCCTTCAACTACAATGCTCACAATTCAGCTCGTTTTGCCTTCTATGCACCAATCAATGAACAATGGTTGAGTGATGTCAAGTGCTTTGATTTCTGGCCTATAGCCACAGTTTATGACAATTCTCCCAAAGAATCCCAGATTAAAGTATTGGTGGGCACCAACAATCGCTACACATGGCTGACAAGAAATGTGGAAGATTAATTTATATTATGAAAGTTGTGTTTTTTATATTTTTATACGTGTTCATTTTTCAACCGGTTTCAATACAAAATGATTTTTTTTTTGTCGGTGGAGCGCGGTGACAAATTTCGTGAACTGGCGGGAGATTTGTATAAAGCAGCTGATTCAACCGCGGGAAATTCATGGAAGAGGAGGAATTTGAAGAAGATGCGTTCGTGCTACCTCCCGAACACCTTCGCCGTGCTGGCCATTGTTTGCCGGATTTGACAGATGAACTCCTTTCCGTTCAATCTTCGCTGTGGTCGGAGGTTTCTAAGAAAGAAGCTGCCCTCTCTAAGCTTCAAAATGAACTAGTTGAAGTGAAAGATGCTTTGTCAGCTACAGAACAACTCGTGTGCGGTTCCATTAGGTCAATTTGCTTAAAAGATGACACACTGGCTTGTCTCAGTGAAGAGTGTGAGAGATTGGAAAGAGATGTTATTACGCTAGGTCTTGATAAACAGCATGGAGAAGCTCAGTTGAAAGACATTGTTAGGCAGAAAGACAACTTTGCACAGTTGAAAATGAAATACAGGACAAAGATGGATGCATACCAGGCAAAGATAAATAGAATGGATGCTACTGTAGTTCAACAGGAAATTAAGGAGATGAGGAAGAAAATTGACAAGCTGCAAGAAAAACGTACATAGCTACTTGCTCTTATTTAGCTACTAAATTTTCAAATATAGTAGCTATACATATGGCTTCTTTGTAAGGAAATTTCTTCCTCTTATCCTGCATCTGTTATTAGCTATTATTACTACTACTACTACTATCATTGCTACTCTTGCCACAATCAGTCACGTTGTTGGTTCAGTGACTGACAACTGATATAGCTTTTTCTCTCTCTATTGCTTGCCAAATAGTACAAATGGCAAAGAAAGAATTGTAAAGAATCTGCAGGTTGATGAAATCTTAAAACACTTCTATACATTATCAATTTGGAGTTGTCATACGATAATCATAACAGTTCCAATCTAACCATACAACAAGTGATGTAGCTACCACTGATGTATCTGATAGTGGCGAGAGTAACTAATGATATAACCTGTTGTGGCACTGACTGACTGACTGCTGTGTGTGACTTGTAGGAAGGGAGTACATGATGGATAAGGAAGTGGAGCTACTCTTGACTGGCGAGCCTCAGAGGATGTTGCAGAGCAAGATATCTGCTATCTCAGATCAATGTACACTGATGCAGCAAGCCAACGGAGACCTTGAAACCAAGGTGATGGAGTACATTACTAGTGGAGTGTTGAAGCCAAGTGTGTGATATTCAATATCTCTATTGCTGTAACATCCACATTTCTACACTGCATCTGTTGTGATACAGTCATCCAGCTTGTCAACCTTTTACCTAACAATAAATAATTGTAGTGAAGTCAATTAGTAAGTGTATCCTAGCCACCGACAATTCAGGAATCAGTCCATCAGTTTTAATGATCATAATAGAGTATCTAATTATAGAAGCAATGTGAGTTTTGTACTTGTGAATGTTGAGTGATTGAACACATTAAACACGTGTACACACACACACACACACGCATACTTACATACTTTCCAGATCGCAATGAACCTGAAAACAGTTGAAGAGTTAAAAAAGAGACGAGAAGCCGGACAGGTGAGTTGATTGTGGCATGTGTACAGTACAGGTGTGTGTGTGTGTGTGAGAGTGATGTGTATGTGTGTGAGAGAGAGAGTGATATGTGTGTTTGTGGTTGGGTACTCATTGTTCGCTTCACCGATATTGAGTTGTTCTGTGTGAATTGAGATGAATGGGTTGACATCAGCTGCTAGTCAGTTGTGTTTTGTATGTTCAAAGTCTTACTACAATTGCAGCAGGATAAATGATCATGTTCACAGAGCTCTCAGCCTATTATAACTCTACAATAAAGCTTATTCCAACTCAATAGCACCGTGGAATTATCCCATTAACTGCATGTAATATTCTTTAGAGGCAAGGAGACTATGTCGCAGTTACTGCCACCATTATTAGCTTGAGAAATTGGTACACTTTGCTACTTAATTTTCTTCATGTTATAGTTTTTTAATTTGGTGATCTTTACCCCTTACCGATTCCATAACTGCTATTGTTGAATTACTTAAGTTGCACAGAATCACGTGAGCATTTATTAGATTCAACTCAAGGGGGGTGGGGGAGTGGGGGTGGAAGCACTTTATCATATGCACAATGCCTTTGATGTGTGTATGACCAAAACTGGAATTAAGCACTTTTGATTTTCTAGTTTTTTTAATTTGGTGATCTTTACCAATTGTCAACTTTATTAGCTGCATTAAAATGTACCCAATTCTGTAGATGCATGCATGCACTGGTAATGCAAGAATCATATGTGACAGTCTATGGGAAAATCGGGCACAATGCGGCGTGCGTAGACGTCGCAAAAAGATCGATTTAGTTCCTAAAATTGTGTTAAATAAGCCTAACGAAGGGAACGGTTAGGTGATATATAGCGGGAATGGCTAAAGCTACGGCGATAAAACTTGGAGAGCTTAATATCTGCTTGTCGAGGAGTATGTAAGTGCAAAAAAAAAAATTTTCGTCGGCGCCGCGTTGTGCCCGATTTTCCTATAGACGGTCACATATGAGCATTCACTTGCCTTTACATGCATTAGTTTCAACCCAAGAACAACAATAACTTATCACTACTCTTCTAATTAAGGGTGGCCGCACACCACCTACGCAATTTTTTGTTGATGGTTGCTATGACGATTACTACTATTGTATACCTACAGGGGCTTCTCCACTACAACATAAGGACAAAGTACCTGCCGAAGGTGCCGCTCACTAATTTTAGAGCGAATCTGGAAGAAATATCAGGGCCTGGTTATAAAACTTTGTAGCGGAACGGTGTGGTAAGTTGGAGCTCCGCAATTTGGTGCATTACTAGCCAAGCCGATACTCTACTGCAAGACAAAGAGTTCTTTTCCATTTCAATATTACTTTATGATTTATTCGCAATTTTTTCTATTTATAGGATATTGAAAAATTCTCATTGTGGTGCGGTTCTTTTTTTTTTTTTTTTAGGTTTAATCGTACGTTCCTTGTACGCGAGCAATTTTTTTTCAATTGGTTTGTATTGGTTCTAAAAAGAGCCCGCCTATATCAAGAGTAAATAAACATCAATATAACATTACAAGAGAGTCAGAAGAGAGAGCAGTTTCTTGGAGATAGCCATAGGTGAAGGTATTAGATCTGCGCAGCTTGGGAAGTCTTCGCTCCTCAGAAATCGAGCCTGGTGGATCCATCCGCTTGAGTTCAGGTGCACAGAACCTGGAGAACGGCTACAGGAGGAGAGGCAGCCTGGTGCACCTTGCCACGTGAGTTCAGACGAGTATGGAGAGTTGCTGTAAATGGCTACGAGACAACAAGAAGCTAAACTAAAACACCACAAATTCGCGAAGTATACTTCTGCTACTACCGTGTGATTGTTTCTGCTCGCGTATTATCGAATGAAGGGGTATTGGCGGGGAATAAATTAATGTCTGGATGTACAGGCAGTGTGCGTTGCTATGTGCAGCCACCCTTAACCCTTTGACTGTTGGAGCCGAGAATTCTCGGCATTGCACCGCTCTCGATTCTTTGATTTAAAAAAATCAATTATCTAGTATAACATTTCTATATATTTTTATATACCTGTGCACTCTGTCTGAACCCTGTAGTAACTGTGAGATCATCGGAAATTGAGCTTCAGCTAGTACTGTTAGAAACGGTAACACTGAATTTTAGCTTTTCTCTTTGCAGACTAATATACGTTGTTGTTGTTTTTTGTTTTGTTTTTTGCATGATAGTAAAGAGTTTGGTCTTGATATGCTTTAAAAATTCAATACTTGCTGGAATGTCTACAAAAGAGAAATAAAAAATAGAATATTCGTACTTTTTTCATGTTACCTGACTAGTCATCATAATATGGGGAACAGGTTAATTCCCAACCATTTTGCAGTAAACTTGTAGGGTTCATATGTAAAAATAGTCTATGGTTATGTGCTGCCTCTCTTTTATTGGCGAGCAAGCAAGACATTATTAGGGGGTAACATATATTTGGGGTGTTTGTGTGTGTGTGTGTGTATGGATGCACATATATCACTTTGTACTTTGACCCTCACATTTTTGTGTTCACTTGGTGGTTGACCCTGTTCCATACTTCACTAAACATTAGCTGTACAGTGCGTCCAGCTTAAAGAGTAGAAAGTACAGATCTCAAAACTTAGACTAGTTGCAATCACAATAAGCTTAGCCATACCTTTTTTGTGTTGTTAGATCCCAATCCACTCGAAACTAAGTCAC
>WLWI01003874.1_pt1 | contig 12753 bp, 4 predicted proteins | sample 6701501 | NCBI WGS metagenome assembly WLWI01 (sample SAMN12718690, study PRJNA515312) | sponge metagenome | isolation source: marine sponge | host: Mycale hentscheli | place: New Zealand: South Island, Marlborough, Capsize Point | collected 2014-11-01
CCCTTTACCCTGTATGCTAAATTTAAAAACTTGACCTTATTTTCAGTAGCTTCAGTGTTAGAAGTCAATAAAAATAGTATAGTCTTTAGGCTCGCTCGCCATTTGTGCTCAAGCACACCACTAGTTTATTTATTTATTTGTTTATGGGGTACGTGAGACTTCTGTTTTCGCCCGCGCTTTTAATTACGTAAGATAGGTAAAGCGTTCACAGTTCCAGTATTTTTCAATTAACGAGCGCGGAGAATCCTGCTGCACTGCCTTACCCAACTTTGTTTCAACCAAAACGTTTACAGCTACTTTCTTCTTGAAACAATTGTGAAGTCTTTGTCAAGCTGCGCTTCTTTGCCACTGCTTTCGAAGTTTATTCAGGTAATTATGTTAGTTTAGTCTCGGATCAGAGACTTTAGATTCTCTGATGCTAACTGAGAATGGAAAGGGTTACACTGTGCACTACAGTTAGATGTAATTTCTGTCCTATTTTTCTATAAAAAGAGTCTGCTCGCTCGCCATGCATTTGCGCTATTCGAGCGCACCACTAGTTTAGATATATGTATGGACGTACATATGTCATTTTGTGCTTTGACTATCGCGTTTTTGTGTTAGTTCGGTTGTCGACCCCGTCCCAAATTGCATTAAGCAGAATCCTCTGATTTATCGATCAGTACACTTATCACCCTAGAAATTGAATTGATTACCGTTTTGAATTCTTTTGCTGGTGCAGTTAAAACTTGAAAACTTAAGGGACTTCCATTTCTATTCCAGTTAGTGGCGTGGTAAGTCAATGCGCTCTTTGTCATGGTTATAAGCCGTGCGCAACAGTTTTAACTTGAAAATACATTGTACACTATACTACTGCGAAGGTAAGTCTGTGTAGGTGCATGTCCAGTTGTGTCAAAGCTTTGTGTGTTACAACCACTACTTAGCTAAAGAATATCACAAAGAGAACTTTTAAATAACGTGTATTGTTTCGTTGTTGTTTTTTTCTTTCCAAGCAGTTGCAGAGAGTTGTTACTATGGCTCTGAAATCCCTTTACCCTGTATGCTAAATTTAAAAACTGGACCTTATTTTCAGTAACTTCAGTGTTAGAAGTCAAAATCATTCATATAAAAATAGTATAGCCTTTAGGCTCACTCGCCATTTGTGCTCAAGCACATCACTAGTACACTAATTTAAGATTTTGTTTTTGTTGTCAACGGACACTTTTCAGGCAGTGGTAGTAATTAGTTTCAAATTCATAGCTACTGCAATATCTAACTAGTTGTTTATATGGTAATGCTATCCACTATGATGCTCAAATTATTTTAATACTACATTTAATTTAATAATACTCACTTAACAGCTACTTTTGACTCAAATTCAGGGTCTTGAACATAAACAAATTAGACTGAAAATAATCCTTGTCAAAGAGAATATCATTTAACCCACTGTGGCTAAAGCCAATTGCCTCTAAAGATGTACACATATGCATGTACAGCTTTCCCATACTTATATATTACCTGAATATATTTAAGCAGAGCCTCTACAAACGTACACATGCTTTCCAGTTCACTGTACTTGGTTATGAACAACCTGCTCATGACTGCTTTTTGTTTGCTTCTCTTACTATTCTCAGGGAAATGAACAGCACAAGACTTGAACAGGGTTACAGAAAAATGATAAAAAAATATTGGTGTAAGGCTGCAAAAAATAAGAATAAAAAACACAACTGGTTTTGATAGATAAGGTGAGGGTGTAGTTGAGCATTAGCTTTGACACATCATAATCGGTTTCTTTTTCTCTTAATTTATTTGGTGATTATACTCCCAAATTCCATATAAGGAGAAATAAGTCTAGAGGTCACTTAATGTCAAACTAGAAATAGCTTTGCATTCAAAATACTTCTTAAGATGTCTGAAACATGAGTAACAAGTTGCATTCACTGAATATTCCAAGTAAATGAACTTGGGCCAAATTCCTTGTAACTTGTAATACAATAGAATATTTTTATTGGAGCATACTTTGGAAAGGCGGCTTGATAAACATAATCCTTTGGTACAGCACTCCTTACCCGTCTCGAAAGTGGATTTCTTACCCCTAGAAAATAAATTGCCCGATAGTCAAGTCGGAAGAGAATAGATGCAAGTCTTGTGCTGGTATATCCAGTAATCAGGTGTATATAGGTGTGTACACGTGTTGTGTGTTGCTAAAGAATAGCACAATAAATTAAACAAAAACATTCTACTAACAAAGAAGTATTATGACTGCTAGCATTCAAATTTGAATTTCATTCGTACAAGCTGGCTCGTCATTTGTGCTGTAGCACATCACTAGTTGTACTATTATTCAAATAATTACAACTTTCTATGTCCAGATTTATCTCTCAGTAAAAGTCGCTGTACAAAGATATTACTCAACACTTAAGCTAAACTGGAAAATGGTGTAAGCTTGGAATGTGAAAAAATGACTATCCAGTTTTACTTACCTTGCTTATGTATGTATCGTGGACATTTCAAGCCTACCTAATATATTTTTTATTAGTTTTGTACAAGTATAAAAAACTTAAATATTGCAGTAATAAACAAACTAAATAACAAAATGTAAAACTGTTCTTAAACATTACTTAGTCTTGGAGTGTTTATATGACTAGGTTTGTTTTTAATTTGGTACAATTACTAACACCTGTACACTGAACACTCCTCTATAGGCCAGTGATATTCCAGGCATTTTAGCATAATTGGTTTTCTTTGTGAAAGAAATGTTAGATTGGCTTTTTAAAGCACAATATTGACCAAATGCATCAATTTATCTGAGCCAGTTGGAGGGAAGGCATATTAAGACTATAATCGAATAGCTTTATAATAGGGATCAATATGAAATTGTCATTTTTTTGTCTTGTGTGTGTTTTGCAAATTTCACAACTATTGCACTTATATGTTCATAGAATATAATCTTGGACTAATTTGCGGTGGAATAATGCTATGTCTGGTTACAATGTTTGGCTGGAGGAGAGACGTATGTGTTTACTTTACTGTATAAAATTAGTAGTACTGATAATCAAACAATGAAATTAAAACATGACTACAATAGAATGTTACTAAATTACATACAAATTGTATGACGTGCTTAATTATTATTAGTATATACAGTATAATTGTACTCAATTTTCAATTATTTACCTTTAAAAACTGTCACTTTTACCAATCTCTACGGGGTAAAAGAGTCTGGTTTACTTAGAGAGACCGCCAGCAAGAGGGGTAATTGTGGTAAGGTTCTGTGATTCGGTATAATTAATGAGTACAACCCTTTAGCAACTTCATTTTTTCTCTTAGGAATTTAATATACTAACATAAGCTTCAATTGGACAGTTCTACCCACACATCAACGTGTCTATTATTATATTCTTTTCATCCCGGCTAAGCTGAACAGTTGGACATTTTGTTATAATAGTGGTTAATTCTATGCTAGTGGTCTATGTTGCCTATAAGAGCCAGAATGTTTAGTCCCATAGAGATTTCCCACACTTCCCAGTTGATAGTTTATCAATAAATTGTGTTGCATTATAATGGGGAGCTGTCAAATGTTGAACTGCCAAGCTAAACTGTTTTTTTTTTTTTTAATGAGTGAATAGCATATTTGGGGGCAATGACCTTACGCTCTACATAGTGGGATACTACTGTGTGAAATCATGAGTTATGTCAAGGGTAACAAATTAATAAATATGCAGTTGCGAAAATATATAGAACAGAATTATATATAACCTTAAGTCAATATGCCATCTACTTTTGTATAATTAAATATACATTTATCTAGAAAAATTTCACAGTTGTTTCTTAAGCCATACCTTCATTTTTAGTTATGATACCCATGCTTATTGATACAAAACTAGAATATATTATAGGACATTAATATTTTTTCCATGCTTGAAAATTTAACAAAAACACCTAGCATGGCTGAAGTTCTCTAGGTTATATTTAGGTAAAATTTGTAATTTTTTTGACAAAGTTATTCATGTACTTAAGGGTATATATTATATATATACATATATAATGTTTTTACATCTTAAATGTGCCATATCATAGAAAATATACTATACAAGACAATAGAGCTTAAGAAAGCTAAAATAGACAACTAGAACTTTTCAAAGTTTTATATTTATTACACTATATTGTAGCTCATAATAATCATTGTTTTTATTAGTAATTCGTCTTCAACTAGTAGCTAATATTGTTTATAGTTTGTAAAGTGTATATGATGGAAAAGTGTGCTCAAACATACCAATATTGCATCATGTATAATCGTAACCATCATAACCATTTCTTTTTCTCTTCATTTCTCATTCATTAATAGCTGCCTAAATTACCGAGATTTTATGTGATTGATTGTATTATTCTTATAGGGTATCGAAAAGAATAAAGTTTTTGCATTAATAATTGCATTTATTTTTAATTATGTTGCTGGACAGCAAGGTAACTGACTAAAAATCAGCACCTGCTTCAGTTACATTTTACTTGTATTTTATAGATTTTGCTACTATACTCCCTAACATTAATATTACCACTTATGTGAATGCATCAATAGAAATATTGTGCCATCATTCCAAAACAACAATGAATCAACAATGGTACATTAATGGAACTAATTTGAGATGTATGAGGATTAATGAAGATTGCAATGAAACAGTGTCAAGCATTATTAGATCCAATTCTCACATTAGTTATAATGATACTATATCAAAGTTGACCATGAAGATAGCCATTGAAAATTTTCACAATACTGCAGTGCAATGCAGAATAAAATTGAACTCCACCTATATCTCATCTCAGACGGTGTATATATTCTTACAAGGTAGTATGACCTAATTATCAAACTAAGTTATTTAACTAATAATTTGAGTTCTATTCACAATGGTAAATTGTGCTTTAAATTGTGTTTCAAATTGGTCAGAGATGCATACAAAAGCTCAATCTTTAATCAGAAAAAAATGAATTATGCTATACATTCTAAATAATAATGTAACCATGGTAATAACTTTTACTTGAAAATACATTTTTATGTGGGATAGTAATTGGTATTTTATCATGTTTCTGGGTTGGCTTTTAATTTTAAACCCATGTTAGATTAAGTTTAATGTTAAAGAAGGAAAAAAAGTCCCTTTGTGTCTATTAGGTTCAATTTTGTAATCTAACCCCATTCACAACTATTGTCTAAATTCTAAGTTAATATAAAACTCTTCCTCATTCTATTATCTACCAAGCTAGCTGCATGAATAAAAGTTCTTTCTATTTTATTCTTCCCTTTTCCAGCTCTTCGCAGCGCTTTTCTGTAAGGTCGTGGGAGGGAGGTCTGGCTTGCGAGACTAAGTTTGAGTATCTTTCTACTGAACAAATAGAATTTACTGCATGTGTCAGCTACCAGGCTTACAAAGTATGGCTAGTTTTGAGTAAGTAAATGGAGACAAGCAAGTTAAACATAGATTTTTGTTGTACCTTGTTGGAAATTAAAAAAAAATGTTATGCCTCTACCTGACATTAGAGGTATGATCAACTCCACCAGCAAACTTTTTTATCTTGTAACAGTTCAGTATAGTCTGGCAACTAAAAGTCCCAGGAATTAAAAAAAAAAAAGATCGCCATAGAATCCTTTATCTCCATAGTGGCAGAAATTCAGGTATAAGGGAGGAGCAGCAACGACTACTTCCACATTTCTCCAAGTGCTCTAGTGGTAAAGCTGATGTTGTAGATCTATGTTGCTGTGTTGTACTTGAAGTTATGCCAATCATTATTTTTAGTTTCCTTCATTATTTTTGTACTAAAAGTACACACACAGAAATTATCTTATAGTTCATGTATGATTATAATGCGCAATACAACAACTCTTCTACTATTGCTTTCATAATGATAGGGGTCTGCTCACTTTACTGTAAGTTGAAGTTTATAATTCACTGAGATACATCTGCCTCAATTCTAGTCATTTTTTCTGAGGTCAGAATGTCTTTATCGTAAATTGTTGAATTCCATTATTATTGTTTTAGTACAATTATTTCATTTAAATGTTCAATTTTGCTTGCCAACTGCTTTCAATCTGCCGGTTACAAAGTCTTGAATTAAGGTTGTTACAAATGTCATTATATAGGTTAAGCATTAGGTTAAACAAAGTAAGTGTAACCAATTGCCATTAAGTTTTTCTTCGGAATTTATTTTTATTATCTCTATTATGTTACATACTCAAAAACAAATTACTCATTAATAATAAATAATATTGCTCATCATGTTTAGAAATTTAAAAGTGAGTGGAATTGTTACCATAATGTGTTGGGAAATCACAGCAGCATAATGTAATTTGATTTAACATTACTACCATAAGATGTAATGTATATTTAGGACCACCACAAGAAGTAAATGATTTCAGAAGATGTTTGAGTGAGGATAATCAATTAGCTCTCTGTTGGAATGCTCCTGACATAAAACGTGGTGTAGTCTTGTACCGTATCAGAGCAGACAGTCTCACACAAAGTATGACAACAACAGAATGTCTAGTAGAAGAAACGAATATGACATTAGGCACAATAACAACACAATGTGATAACACATTTGGATCGCAATGGGCTCCTTACAATTATAGTGTTACTCCTATACTTCATACTCTTTCAAATAGGTTGAATTTTTATGGACCAACAAGTAGCATACTCATAGAAAGCCAAGGTTAGTGCAGAAATTCTAAATGTATTATTTTACTTTTTTTTAAAGCAGAATTTTATAACATTTGAAATGTTACCATAACTGCATGTATATTATAGCATTTTGCAACCATTCATTAACATGATGAATGAATTCCCACAACATTATAATATATGTTATAAATACTATTCTGTGAATTGTTATTACATTTTGGTTTGATACCATTAAAAGTGTTACTCATATTATCATCAAATTATATGTGTATGTTCTAGTTTAATGTGAAAATAATGTTGACAAATTTATACAGTACAGGAAAGCTCAGATTAATTCAGAAATCGTAATGTTTATTATATATTATATTTAATATGTACATATATCAGGGATAGGTGGCTATGCACTCCCCCCCCCCACCTCCCCCCCAGTCCCAACCAAGTTTTTTTTTAATTACTAGGACAAATGTACTAATACAGGAAATACAATTCATAGATGAACTGCATTCTAACTAATGCTCTTAGCTCATCAATTAATAATGAAATCATATACAATTCATCTCTATTGTTTTACAATTTTGTGACTTCAACCTAAATATATTTGCGCCCCTCCCTGTTGCTAGAGCTTGATCTAACCCTGACAATATATCATATATATAGTACTTATTACATCAGTTAGAGTGTAATATGGTCAAATATTACATGAACAGGCTAATTTATTGTCATGAGCCAGAGGCAAGTGAAAATAAAGCCTGAGAGTGAAATATCTACCAATATCACTCTGACAAGTGTAATAAGTGGTTTATTTTATGCTAGATATCTTCACTGAAGTTGTTGGTAAACCCCCAGCTGAAATTTTAGCAGCTGTTTTAGCTGATGGGTAGGCTCCAGCAGAGTAAGGTAGCTAAACCCTGAAAACTGGTAAGCTAGGCCTATTGCTAAAACAAATATGGTAATGAGCTGGCCCTATACAGCCATGAAATAACACTGTGATAAAGTAAGTTATCTGGGTCAAGTACCTAAAGATAACATTGTCAAAATATCTAGCATGGAATCAATATTATAAATATACATGAGTCAGAGTGTGATATGGTGAAATATTTCATGAGCAGGCTAATTTATTTTCAAGAGCCAGAGGAGAGTGAAAATAAAGCCTAAGATTGAAATATCTTGCCATAACACTCTGACAAGTGTAATAAGTGGTTTATTCCACACTAGATATCTTCACTACTGTAGTTAGTACTAGAGGAAGGGTAACTCACAGCTTTAAAGTTGGTTGTAGGGGCTACCCACTACCCAAGCTGATATTTTAGCAGCTGCTCTAACCCTCCAGAGGAAGGTAGCTGTAAAACAGAGAAAATTGAATGAAAGTTTGGCTGGTTGCTATAACTACAGGAGTAATGAGCTTGCAGAGTATGGAGTGAAATAACAGCTTGAAATATCATGAGTTATTTCACGGGTCATGTACCTAAAAAAATCATTGTGAAGATATTTAGGGTGGAATAAATGTATATATATATGTATACATAAATATAAGGTTGCTATTTATCATCTATTACATAATATGCTGCTTGAAAAATTATACTAAATTATTATTATTTAGCTTATTTATAGAAGTTACCTGTACTATATTGCCAATTATAACTAACACTTGTATTTGGCCTATTATTTAGCTCCATCAGAATTCAATTTCAGATTACTAAAGCAAAATGAAAAATTCAATATTGTAATTATTATGGTGAGTTAATAAAAATAAAAAGCAATCATGATTGTTTTATACTAGGAATTGCTAATTACAGGACACAACACTATGTAATGTCAGTGCTGAATGGAGTTATCAGTACTCAAGCGATAATTTTGAAAAAATGCCAGATATCATTTTGATTAGTGTATCTCACGACAACTATGAATATCTTCTCCATTTAAATCTACTACCAGGAAATCTAATTTCATTAAATTTAAATCTTAGAAATAGTAATGGTAGCTTTCTACAGAATTTAAACATAAGTAAGTATAATAGTAAATATAAATTTTATTGATAACTAAATTTCACCCTTCCCTTGCATGTTCCTAAATTTTTGTCATTATTTTAAGCTCTAATAGTAATCAATGGGAAAGTGTTATTCAATAATTGAATTTTATCTGAGAATAGTTGATGTAAAATATTGAGTTCTTGACATGGCAAATGCATTGAATACTTTTTAACAGAAGAAAAATGACAATGGAATGAATACATTGATTAAAACAACATGATTATTTTTTATACAATTACACTTGCAAAGGAGATTGCTGAATCTTCATTATTAGTCACTGACTACAGTGCACATCATTTTATTCTGCCCTATACTAGTTATGATTTCATAAATGTCAGAAAATCATTTAAGTGTGTGGTCTATTTAGGTACTCACTCTCTTGAAAATGTTTTATTCGAAGGAATAGAACCTGGAAAACTAAAAGTAGTACTTAACTACTTCAATCATTCAATTCGAAAATGGTCATTTCTTTGTTTGTTACTATGCAATAGTAGCGATTGTGATGAAATTAATTATGAAAATTCTACATATATTTTAATGAAGACAAGTGAATATAACATCAGCAATTATTCATCTGGATACTATCAAGTTTTTGCATTTGATGTGAATAGCTCTGGAGCAATTAATCCATCAAATGGATTTAAAGTTTATACAGCTTTTTATAGTTTAAGAATGAATTTCACAATCTCTCAACCCCAAAAGAGTAAATTACAATTAGTTATAGAATTAAACAGTATTCATTTATATATTCTTCACCAGAATTGAATATCAAGAGTCAATTTATAACTAGCTGTTGATTACGATACAAATGAACATTCTCAAGCTCACTGGAACATAATTAGGGACAACATTATGACACAGCTAAAGGGGCCAACTTATACAAGCACAAGATTAATTATTAGCACAATGATTTCTATGCTAGAATAATTTCAATTAGGCCACAGAACAAGTTCTGTTTATGCAGACTGGCTGACAGTATTTAGAATATATATTTGTATTTGCTACAACAATATAAAAGTTATTCAGTCATTCTCAGCTGAAATAAATAAATAATAGCAAATTTTCTTGTTCAACAGCCTATATTATGTTAATTAAAACTTCCCCGACAGAAGAATCTAAGTATGACTCAGGAAACTGAAATATGTTGTGTATTAAATAAAACTTAGAAAGGGAAGGTAAAATTCCGACTATGTTGTACAACAGGTTAAAGCCCATTGGATGTAGACCATCTCTTCTTTATGGTCTTCCTAAGATGCACTAGTTAGGAATCCTACTCAGACCTCTTGTTTCCTGCATTGAATCATGATCTTACATTTTATCAAAATTCATACCCAACATGTTCTCTCCATTGTTTGGTAAAACACAATCATACATGAAGAATTCAACACATTTCATGGAAACAGTGTATGCTTGAGATCTGACAAAATTATGGTGAGTTTTGATGTGTCTTCCCTGTTCACCAATGTTCCAATAGATGAGGCAGTACCTGTGATCAGAGATAAACTCCAGAATGATGAAAGTATAGATGAAAGAACATGTTTATCTCCACTGTGTACAAAAAAACGTACACACACAGATAGATACCTTCACCACGTTTCCTGTAGTGGATAGGGCTAAATGTCCTATAGTGCAGGACATTATGCAGGAGGTGATGAGAAGGTTTCAACTATAGCTGAACAGTAGAAACATCACCCCATGAAATGGGAGGTAAAGAGTAGTAGACAGAGCCATTAAGAATCATGAGTTAAAGATCAAAGAAACCCTGCACATACAGATGACACCAGACAACTAAATTTTAACATAGGTTGACTGTCAATGCTGCATGCAAATTGCTCTTCAGGATATAATAAACAGTAAGCTACCCACCAGAAACCTTGCTGTTTACATTGTGTTTACTATGTCACCATGGAGAGTTTGACTTCATTTGACCACTGAAGAGTACGTCGGCAAGAAGTCAAAAGTCGGTTTAAGTTTTAATTAATATAATATTATTGGCTGTTAGAACGAGCAAATTTGTTATTAATATATATAATTACTTTAAATTTATCACTTCACAATTTCTTTTTCAGCTTTTTTATTACTAGTGCATTTTTCTCTCAGCTTTTACAACAATACAGAAAAAAAAATGCTGGCTACTTCCAAGAGTTTTATTGCAAATATAGAATATATGATCTGAAAGATCTTGCTACTATGTATTACTAGTATGTTTTGTGTGTTAAGTTTTTTCTATGTGCTTCATGCATTATGCTAATGAAAGTACAAGTTTAACATAGTCATTGTACTTCAAGTCCATATTATCTATCAATTATGGTATGTGTACTTTATATAGATACTTCAAAACCCAGCAGCTGTTCCTATACTTACATTGATAATAGGATTTGCTCTCAATGTGCGGTCATAAGCGATAATGCAAAGCAACAAAATGTATTACTACCTATGAATTATAGTAAAATAATCACTAATGGCATAATCATTAGTAATCCAAGCGATATGAATGTGAAGACATGTTCCAATATAGACAGTGAAAGCTATTACGCACTCACTATTCTGGTCACTGAGTCTGAAAATGTAACTCACCATCCCATTGATATGATATCAGTATCTTCAATTAATAAAGGAAGAGTTGGTAAGACACAAAAAAGCTAGCTATATATTTCATTCAGTTTAAAAATAATCATAATGTACCAGACTTCTACAAATACAATGTGTTCAGCATTGTAATTGAGCCTTACACTGTAAGACTCAACTAATTAATTCAACATGAATTAATGCTCTATTCATGTGAATATTTGATAATTATTTAGTGAATGGTCATGTGTATACATTTAAATAGCCTTTTAAAATAATAGCTATTGTGCACAGAAAACTTTGAATAAATAAAGATACTTTTCCTCTGCACAGGTCATAAAATAATAGTATATTATTCCACAAAAGAAATTAGTATTAAGTGACGTAATTAAAAAAATGCAACCTTTTTAATCACGAATAAAGTTAGTTGATTGTAATAAATTACATGGTCTATACTTATGTACTACAACAATACTAGATTATTCAGGTATGTAAATGATTTATAGTAAAAAAAATTACTTGTCAATGAAAAGATTGATTCCATTATATCGTTATATACATGATAATAACATACACTATAATATTATTGACTCATGAATATGAGTGTACTAACAACGTATTCCACATTATACTAACTTATCGAGAAATCACCATGAGGAAGGGTATGAGTTTAGACAGAGATATGATCTTATCTTACCAAATGATTGCTGAAGTAGCACAATTTAAGGAGGGACACAAAGAAACATTGGAAATCCTTCGGTGCGCATCTGACTAAAAAGATATGAAATCTAATTTGAGGATTTTTTTTGTGCAGCAATAACAACCTTATTGGCGAGCGAGCGTAGCGAGCGAGACACTTACAGGGGTAACACAATCGAAAATCGGGGATGTTTGTTTATTTATTTATATAATGTTTGGACGCATGTATGTCATTTTGTACTTTGACCCTCCATATTTTTGTGTTCGCTCCGCGTTCGACCCCATCCCAAACTTAACTAAACAGAATCCTCCGGTTTAGCGACCATTACCCGTATCACCTTAGAATTGTTTACTGCTTTGAATTCTTTTGCGGGTGCAGTTTAAACGCAAAAACTTATCGGAGCTCCATTTCTATTCGAGTTAGCTGCTATTTGTTACAGTTATAAGCCCTACTCAACAGCATTTACTTGTAAATTCATTGTCCACTAGACGAACCGCGAAGGTAAGTCTTGCGTAGGTATGTTCAGTTGTGTGAAAGTATTGTGCGTTACAACTACTTTTAAGAATGTCACAAAGGAAACTTTAAATAAAGTGACTTGATTTTGTTGCTTCTTTTTCAATTAAAACAGTTGCTGGGAGCGGTTACTATGGCTTTGAATCCCCTTTACCGCATACGTAATTAACCGATTATCGCCGAAATACGCGTTTTTGCGTACCGCGCGAGGGTGCTTCACAGCCCGGGATACGCATTTTTGCGTACTCGCCATTGCACCCGCTTCAATTAGCTACCAGCAGCAATCGCAAGT
>WLWI01003875.1_pt1 | contig 12752 bp, 8 predicted proteins | sample 6701501 | NCBI WGS metagenome assembly WLWI01 (sample SAMN12718690, study PRJNA515312) | sponge metagenome | isolation source: marine sponge | host: Mycale hentscheli | place: New Zealand: South Island, Marlborough, Capsize Point | collected 2014-11-01
TTTAGTGAAGAACTTCTCACTAAGTGCAAAAAAGCAACTGTACTGCATAATAAAAAATAAAATTCATTTACTCATCTACTCCATTAATGTGGGTGTGGTTGGGGTATGGTTATGTTAATTAGGGGCACGGTAATTAAATTATAGATGGGTGTGGTTTGTGTCCTTAAAGCATTGTTAGAAAAGTTGGAGCCTATGGAGATGTTCTGTAGTGAGTTGTAAAGTAGCCTCTCCCACAGCTTCCCACAAGAAAAAAGTGGTTATAGGTCTGTAATTCTGCACTAGGCCTGGGTCACCCTTCTTGAAAATTGGAGTGATACGAGATGATTTCCACATTGCTGGCACGATGCCGTCTGGGCCAGATGAGGTTTTGCTCTTGAGGGATTGGATGACCTTGCAAATATCAGATGCATCACAGGTGATGTCACTGAGTGGCTGGTGGGACAATTGTTGGAGGATGCTTGTTCGGATGAGATTGCTGGTGGTTGAGTCGGAGAAGCATGAAGCGCTAAAATTTTATTTAGCAGAGTTGCCTTCTCCATAGGAGTAGAGACCGTATGTGTGCCATATCTGATAGTGTGGATGGTATTGTGGAAATGGAGCCAGATAGGGTATGGTAAGTCTTTCAGAAAGTTCTTGGAGAGGTTGACATTGGTGCCAGGAAGCCTCACCTGACTCTGGCCACAGCCTGATAATCTAGCTGTCTGAAAGATGACTGTGAAGCATGGGTGTTGAGGAGCTTGGTAGTCCAACAGTACAATTGCTTAAGAAATTAACCAGCTTTTGGTGAGTACATTTATAATGTGGAATTATGACTTTTTGGGAGGGCCCACTGACGAATCACTACATAAACTAAGTCAAATTGAAATGCAAGTTATAACTGTCAATCAACAGTATGAAAGCAGAGCTCTCACCATGAAATGCTTGCATCTCTTACACTAACAGCGACCTGGTCCCACCACAAGGACTTTAAGAAACACTTCCACCATGTGGTTCAGGAAGTTTTACACCACCCTGCAATAAGAAAATTCGTGGTTAAAATTTTAAAATTTGTATAAATGGAATGTACTCCACGTAAATAATTTTAGTTGCAGCTAGCTATGCGAAGTGGGGCGACGATTAATACCGGTTACTTTGGGCCTAGAACCAACGCGCTAGCGCGAGACAGCTTCAGCGCACGCGCAATTTTTACTATAAAAGTCTTAATTATGACTACGAATGCTGTGCGTCTACTGTCAGTATGTGGTGGCATTGGGTATTAATTACGTGTTATTTCTATCTGCAAGAGGTAGCATGTAGATGTGATCCAACTCTATCAAAAGGTAAGACCAGTTTTTTGTCCTAATCTTGTTGCCTAAAATTATATAATCTAGAAAATTACGTAGGAAGTACTGAAGTGGATTTCTCAGTGAACTGTACAACAAATCAAGTCAAGGCGACCTATCAGCGAAAGAGCATTAATTTATGGCCGATTACTGTACAATACTCTTGCGTTACACTTAATGGTACAATAGTGGTAAGATTGCAGATATATATATACCTTGGAGTTTAAATAAACTTTTAAATTTAATTTTTAGAATGGCACTATTATTGAAGGACAAATATCAAGTAGCTCTACTAATTATGCTGAAATTTTATGTGGCTCAGTATGTTCCTTTGATGGTTGTTACACCAATCATATTGATGCAATAATGTATAGTATTTCAGAAACCTGCTTTGTTTGTGCACAAAAAGGTAAATAGCCAGTATGACTGTCACTGTATTTTATTTATTTTATTGTTGTAGAAAGTGATGCTTGCACTATTTCTGACATGACGGTATGTTCAGAATCATCCAACCCAATTTGCACACCTTCTGTATATCTGGAAGATGGTACATTAAACTGCACTGATTGCATTGAGTGTAACAACACAGAAGGTGTATCATCTGATTTGGAATATACTTCCGAAGTTGTATTAATTACAACTTTAAACATCAATACTAATGGTATTATTAAAGGTAATACATAGCCATTATGAATAGTAATTTTTAGGTAGTACCTACCCACATGTATGTAGCTAACTGAAGTATAATGGAAAAAGGATCCGGTCCTATTTTTAAAAAGAAGTGCCTATTTTTATTTTAATTAATCATGCATTCAGTGCACTTTGGCTTGATTTGTTGTTGTGTTTCACTCCACTGAACATCAGGCATTTGCAAAAATGATCTAAAGTCAAAACAAGAAGAACAATTGGCATGTCAAACGTTTTGATGTATAAAAACATATTCTTCAGGTTTGTAAACATTTTCAAGAAGACATTAAATTAATATAAAATATTGATGTCATAAATATATTAAAACCATAGGATGCATATTGTCATATTCTTATTCCATGCATTTAGAAAATACCTTTCTAACCTTTCTGGTGATTATACTTGTATCTGCTCCCATCACTGTGTTGATATTGACAGCAGCAGTTTTAACATGCCAAGTGAAATGGAGAAAAAAACGAAGGTAATTTACAGAAGTTTTAATAATAGTATCATATCTATTAAATTTGTGTAATTTTTAGAATTAAAGAAATTCAACTACATATTGATGAGGTCAGTTATGGGATGATGAATACTTTTATGCATATTCATGAAGACAAGCATAATGTGCATGCCATCCCCATGCTAACAAGTATTTGTGATGATAAATAGTTTATAGTATAATTATAATGTCTGTATAAACATTTATAGCCAGTTATTTCTGATTTTCAAGTAAACCTTTTCACTACCACTATGGGCTTTCACTCTGATTCAATGTGGAGCATATTTGACAGTTTTCACCAAGACAATTTTCAAGTATCCGAAAATAGTAGTTTATCTTCTACATCCTCCTTTAATTGTGAAAATTCTTTGATAGGTGAGGGTGGTTATATCATAACCAAAAAAAGTGGAGTGATTTCAGAGCAACCAATTGTGGAAACTTGTGATACTTTTCAATGTAATAAAGAAATACCATAGAGCGCTCAATTAAGCATTTGATGAACTGGAGTTAATGGAGTATTTAAACAACATTTACATATTATATATAATATATATATATCTTGGATGCATGTTTTGAGTTACTTTTCCATTTCCTCTTCACTTCCCTATTTATATCTCTGTCACCACTATGGAATTATTTAGTTGAAAGCAATATAATGATAATATGATCTTCGAAAATCCTTCCAGGATATTTACAGTATCATGGTGGGAAAAATGTAGGGAGGTGGGGAGCGGAAAGGGGGAGGTCTAGTACACACAACAAGCTATAAATGTATCAATCTCACACAAGTAGTTTGTAATAAAATATGAAATATGACTCGCTACTAAACTTTGCAACTGAGATGTTTTTAAAGGTAAATTGACACTTGAAATTTGATCGCTGTTTATTGAAAATTTAGGAACTGGTAACCTTTGTATAAATAAATATCATAATATTTTAACTGATTAGATTAAAACTTATCATTCACTCAGTACCTCAACATACATCTGATTACAACTCAAGAACATTACTGTAGTTTTATAGCAATCGTAAAGCATCGGACTTGTGATAATTACTTATGCCATCTATGAGTAAGGAGACAGGACCAGTTTTGTTTTTGGAAGGAGGAGGGGAGAGAAAGAGTGCTTAGAGACTTTAACTTCATAAAACAGGCACAAGTGCTGGCATTTTCCCCCTCAGTAATTTGTAGCTTGCTTATTTGTAATGATGTTGGTTACCCTGTCTTTAATTAGGTTTTTCTAGTTTAACATCTCTATGTAAGTTATAATTTAAAAATAATAATCAGCTAAAGTGTGCAAATCAAGAGATATATTAAGGCTTATAAATCACATTGAATGAGCCTTTTTAAATAAAGAGTCTTCATACACTGCATAGAGACGGAAGCATTCCACGTCATCTCACTTCGGTTGTGTTGCGGGCCAGAACCTTTATTTGATATGAGGAAAGATTGTACAAAATTATGTACTAAAACAAGGCTTCATTACCCACGTAATACATTTTCTCCCATAAGGAGCAGGGAAGCATGAGTCATAATTCACTCTTTAAAAACAACAACTGACTTTGCATTTTTGTTTTAATTGTAGACTTATATCAATACGAAAGACATTTAATATGCACTTTGTTATAAGATTTAATGGTCTGAATAAGATTATATGGCTTATTTAGTAAAGATAAGTAAAGTTGAATTCTCTGATAAAGAAATTAGAGTTTAGTAGGAGTTTTTAACAAGTTGTCCACATTATCTGACAGTAAGTAGAGTTGAGTTTTTTTTTTATAATAGGATTATCCAAGAAGTTATTAACATTGCTAGATAACTAAATCTACTCCCCTAGGTAGAGTTAGGTGAGGTGAGAATGGAGGGTAAACTAGTTTGGCTTAATATGTATGTAGGCAGTCATGTCAGCTAGCTGCCACCAGCTTAGCTTCAAATAGCTGCAAAGACTGAACATCTGAACATTGACAAGCTGCCTCTAAATGTCACCACAGGAAGTTGTTCAGTCTATTTTGTGAAATTAAATCTCCTTGTAGAAGTAGCCATTTATTCTCTAGAACAGTTTTAACTAATTTGGCATTAAATATGTTGGCTTAGTGTTTATGTGAGTGCCACATGCACAAGTGTAAATACAGCCAATCAGATGAGTGATATTGTGGTATCCAATGAATAATAAATTTATTATATACTGCTCATGTGCAACATACTTTAATAATGTAGACACAACATCAAATGCATTCATTCCAATAAATATTTACTGAACAACATTATTTATCCTCCCTTGCTTGCAAAGTACAAATAATTTTTCAGAAGTACAGCAAAAATTGAAAGTGCACACTTTTTTTTGTTGTATAAATTCTCTAATTTCATCTTTTTCTTTCGAACCTCACTATCTATATTCACACCACCTCAAATGCTCATCTTTAATTCCTTGCATACTGAAGCTTGAATACAAAACTACAAGTGACCCACTTGACAAAGCAAGTCTCTTCAACATCAATTTTAATTCTGTCTTAACCCACAGTAATTTTACTCTTCCATCTATGCATTGCCTTCCAACACCTTCATCACAACTTAGCACCATTCAGTTTTCTTCAAGTGAAATTTCTGATATATTGGACTATCTAGATCTTGGACATGACAACGTCAGCCCATATATTTACAAACTCTATTCATTTTTACTTTCACATACAGTTTTACTCCTCTTGTCATTATGGGATCTCGTTCCATTTTGGTGGACTGGCCCACTGCTCTTCATGTCTTGGGTGAATTTGAACAGTACTGTCTCATGGAGAACAATATAGCAAGCAAAATGTCTATAGTGAGAAACTTGAAAACAAACCTTCTAGAACTCCCTGCAATGATGGCATTGAAAATGGTTGCCCGTTTTGACACCATTACAAGGACCAATGATATTCTAAATCAATTTTCCTCACTCTTTGAAGGACTTGGAAATTTGGGTAAATTGTTCAACTTCAAAAAAGTGTTCCCCACTCCTAAAGTTGATGAAATACTGGCACACTTAAATGGAACAAAATATTTTCTAAGATGGATACCAATGTAGGATTTAGGTAAATTCCCCTCACAGATGACTCCAAGCTTCTGACCACATTCAGCACACGCTTCAGAAGATCCTGTGCAGTGCGCCGGAATATTTTCAGTCAATTTATTTGTTGTTGTGTCTATTTTTTTTCCAAACTAGATTAATTCCGTGGTCAATTTCAAGTGCTAATAGACTCCGCCCAGCTATTTACATTCACTCAATGATATTTTACTCCGGGAAGCTCCTGTCTCCTGTTTAATAAAGTGTATACTCAGTAACTGCGTCAACATCCCCTATACTGGGAGCTAGAATGCCCCTAATTTTGGGTCACAATCTGAGAAAGTATTTCTCACTACATTTTCAAACCACATTTACGCTGCTACTATATAAAGCAACTCCACTGTGTAATAGGTAACATACTATCAGGACTTCTTCGTTAGAGCACTGTGGGTACTAACTCTGTTGACTACCATTATCAAAAGCAAAGATTGTGCCGAGTGGGAGATGCAAAACAGTTATCCTGGATACAATTTTTAAAATTTAACCATCATTGCCCAGATCATTGCCTGACTTCTCCAGATAAAGAGTTGATATGTATGAAGTTATTGGAACTCAATTACAATAAGAATTTGTGTTGAAGCACACTTTGAAATATCTAACCTATACTCATAAGCAGGGAGGACTAGTTTTTGAGTTATAAACTCTAAACTGTAGCTTGTATACGTAGATTAATAAGACCAACATGAATAATACCTTATTGACTTTCCTTGTTCATGTTTTTAGCAATAATATTTTATACTATAGTTCCACATTCAATATGTAATATGCATACTGCCAAGAAATTTAAAAAGTTAGCTATATTCATAGTTTGTAGTGATAACAGTGACACATAGTATAGGAAGTATACATGGTTTGTTTAAACGGCTACAATCATAATAGCTTGTACTGACAAGATTGAATATCGATGACAGCAAATGAAGCTAATCTGTAGCATGTAAGAGAGAAAAAGAAACCCTCTTTATTCAAGTTAGTCAGAGTTAGACCACTCATACTTTATTGTATACCAAATATTGTCTTCAACTAGAAAAACCAATTAAATAATTTCACCCTTTACCAATTTTTGAATGCTCTTGCTATGTGATTGACTAAAAAACAAATAAAAAAACAATTTTTTTCTCAAAGTATAGAACAAAGCAGGATAATGATTGTTTTCAACACTCAGTAGTTTGTATTACTGCCCCATCATCGCCACGTTTCGTCTCTGTTTCAAATGGTGAAGATGATCTACTCGACTGTGAAGTTTTACTAGGCATATTATCTTGTCTAGAAGTATTGCTTTGGCTATTAACAGAAACCTTTCTTTGTCTTTCAAGCTTAGACTCAGCTGTCTGATTTAGTAAAGTATCTAAATTTTTTGTTTGTCCAGACTTGAACACACTGAAGCTACCCCCACTTTCATATCCAGAACTTTCAACTTGACTAAATGAACCAAGTCTTTTTAAGGATGATGCATCTCCACTTTCATAGCCCGTGCTTTCATATCTTCCAAAAGACGACTTGTGATTACTGTATTGTGTATCTTCATTGTCAGATTGTGAAGATTTCATGGGTTCTGCCTCAGGTGGTGATCTTGAGCGAGATGAAGTGTTACTTCCATCAGATTCTGAATTAGTAGTCTCTGGAACGGTTTTTAAATTTGTCATTCCCGAAGTCTGAACATTGCTACTAGTCAAGTATATGGAGTGTTTTGTAGGTGAGGGTGTGGTCAATTTGGCTACACAGTCATTCAAGCAAAGCACTGGAATATTGTCAGTAGATATAGACTTCTGTTTAAGTATTTGTGGCCTAGGTTGAAGGTATGAATTAACAGTTCGATGCTGATTTTGTATCGTAGGAAGTACACATGGGTCGTTTAAATGTCCATCCTCACCTAGACTCTTGGGGGGATATACAGGTGTTCCAGGAACAATCGGACCTCCAACTGCAGGTGTTGGAGTTTCTCTGATCTCAGTGATGGGTGTGAGATCAGCCAGAGACCTTGACCGCCTTTTTTCAGATGATGCATGCTTATGATTGGAACGAATTTTATAAGACCTGGTAGAGATATGGTTGTGAGGATAGAGGTCCTCATCGGGTTCCTTGCTTAGCTGCAGGTGCATGGATCTTTTCCTTGTCTTGTGATCTGGAGTGTCAGATTCAGATTCTGTGCTGCTGGATGTCACTGTAGATGCTGTTTTTCTGTTGAAGTAGTCAAGACTTTTACAACCTTCAGAATCTGCAAGGTTACTCAAACTCTGCTTGAGACTCCTGCAACAACAACCAGGAAGCTGACAGTTTCTACTGTGCTGCACATGATCAAGAAGGTAGTTCACTAAATCTGGGTTAATAGTCTGATGAGGTTCTTGAGAAGTATGGGAAAGCTCTGCAGTCTCATGATAAGGATTGTCTTTCTCGTGACATGTACTAACACTACTTCTCCGATGCTCTGGACTGGCACTATTCCTACAATGATCTGGACTATCAACATGATCTGGACTGAAGCCGTTAACTTGATGATATGAACTTGTATTATTTCCCAAATGATAAGGACTACTATTGGTTCTCTGATGATAAGGACTACTGATACTATTAGTACCAGAACTAGCACTAGAAATAGTATGTTTGTGTGTGGAATTAGATGCAAATGGAGCATTATTAAAAGGAAGACGTCTACAAGATCGACACTGGCACTGTGGCTGTGGAAGTCCATTAGAAAAGCTTGCTGAACGATTCCGATCAACATATGTTGAGTTCACAGCACATTGAGAGTTGTAACGTCTATTTTGTTGTGGAGCATCATGTGGATAGTGTACTTCTGAGTTCCACAGGCGAAGGGGATCAGAGTGATCTTCAGTGTCAGAACCACTGAGAACAGTAGAATGTGTAGCTGTGGTGTTGAAGGTGCTGTTTGAAACAGTTTTCCAGGGCTGAGGAGGAACCAAGAAACGGTCAGATTCATCATTGTAAAACGGCATTTTATGAGCCCCAGGAATATTTCCTGATACGCCTGACAGTCCAGATACATCTGAACTACCACACAGTGGTTCATCTGACCCGTGGTAAGAAGCATTGTCATGTTTAATCAGAGTTGGATCATGCTCAATTCCAATTTGACGCATCAGCTGGGGTTCAGTTCCAATGATAGGACCACATGGTAACTCCTCATAAATAGCATTCTTCTTTGGCCTCTTAGGTTGTGGCACAGCAGTGGGTGGAGTCACTGGGTAGGATTTAGGAGGTCCTTTCTTGCAGACACAGCAGTAACAGAATATCAGAAACAATAGTAATAGCAGCACGAAGACAAGAATCACTCCACCAACTGCTCCACCAATGACAACAGGGTGAGTAGTTTGACGTGTTACTGCCACAGACATTGTCATGACCGGGGAATTGGTTGTAGTGGGGGGACGGTCTACATACAACAATAACAGCAGACATGCTAGTCACCAATACAGCTCCAGCACATTATACATGTGTGGTTATAACCAAGTAAGCAAGAATATCAGCATGTAATATGGCTCAGCCCATATATAAAAACAGTATGTACTCTCCCCACAATTACATGTTTCAAGAATAGACTAACCTTCACGTATTTCCAATGTGAAAATGTGTGATATATTCTTCATGTATAGAACCTGCTTAAATGTACAAATTACATTTGTTGTCGTGTTGAATAAACTAGTATGAAAAGTGAGACTTGTAGTCGTCCTATTTCCTTTGTCATCTGCTTCAATAATGAACATATCACCATTATTAACTGTATAGTCATCCACTATCCACCTAGGCATAAGGCGAGTCCCATTAGCAGTACACGTAAAGGTAACATTTGTACCATGCCGATCTTCTGAAGAATTAGTGATAATGACAGGATCTAAACCATAAAAGTTAAAAATAATATGTATAAATTCAACATAGGTAATCAAGTGTATATATTTATAGTATGTGAATCAAGTGATCAATATGTTCAGAACCCCGAACTACATCAGTATTTTCTAGAAATGCTTGTTTTTTTAATTTTAATTTATTGAAGTTGGCATTGAATGATTATGACACTGAAAGTACATTTAAAAATTAGATACTGCACACAACCATTACTTGCAAAGTTAGAGGTGAGAAGGTATTTTGTAGAAATTAACAGTATACTTGTATTTATAGAAATAAAGCTAGTGATGTGCTTGAGCACAAATGGCAAGCGAGCCTAAATACTATACTATTTTTATATGAATGATTTTGACTTCTAACACTGAAGCTACTGAAAATAAGGTCGAGTTTTGAAATTACGCATACACGGTAAAGGGATTCAGTCCCATAGTAACAACTCGCTGCAATTGTTTGAATTGAAGGGAAAAAACAACAACAAAACAATACACGTTATTTAAACGTTTTCTTTGATATTCTTTAGCTAAGTAGTGGCTGTAAAGCACAATGCTTTGACACAACTGGACATACACCTACACGAGACTTACATTCGCGGTTAATCTAGTGGACAACGCATTTTCAAGTACGTGTAAATACTGTTGCGTAGGGCTTATAACCATGACAAAGAGCGCATTGACTTACCACCGCCACTAACTCGAATAGAAATGGAAATCCCGCAAGTTTTAACCGCACCCGCAAAAAAAATCAAAACGGTAAACAATTCAATTTCTAGGGTGATATGGGTACTGATCGATAAACTGGATGATTCTGTTTGGTGGGGTCGACCACAGAACTAACACAAAACGCGAGGGTCAAAGTACAAAAATGCCTATATACATCCAAACATAATATATATAAACAAATATCCCCGATTTTCAATTGAGTTACCCCTGATAGTGTCTCGCTCGCTCGCCAACTACAGAAATTAGTATTGTAGGCCTCAAGAATGGGGAGCTAGAAATATATGTAGTCTTCTTTACTTCAGTAGTTTAATTTTATTTGATGAGCAATTAGCAGATTTCAGGTAATACTAGAACTTTTATCAGGTTTAAGTTACAAAGCTAGACTCCCTTACTTGCCATTTTGTGTGTATGTTTGCTAAGGAATTAGCTGTTCTACAAAAAGCCCAAATCAGCTATGCTGAACATTTTAATACTTTTGCAATATGCTTTACCTACTGTTTGTATTCATCTTAGGGAGTGTACCGATACTTCTGTTCAGCAATGCCCAGAGATGGTGGTGTATATTACTAACATCATAAATTAAAATGTCTACACAGAGTAGCTATCACCAGTTGTTACTTAGACATCATGTTAGAGAAACTGGAATAACCAGAAACAGTCAAGTTTTCAGAGTGAATAATCCATACCTCACTTGCCTAGCTACCATGAGTGTGCACCTAGTGATTCCGAACTGATGTCTGCTTAAGGCTTATCAGTGGGAAACCCTAACACTTACAGCGACTTAAAAAAAACAACAACCAAAGAAGTTAAAAATATTTAATGATAATGGCAATCACTGGGTCATCCTATCAATCAACATTTACGGCTTTCAACCCAACGAATAAAAAAAAAAAAAGTGCTCATAAAATGAAATAGGATGGAAAACTAAAAAAGAAACGTGTTACTATATGGATTGTCTAAACAAGTGAATGTATTCCCTCTCTTTCACAGGCTATTTTTTAAGCAATACAAAATTAAAAATATTTGGTTGCCACTGGGAATTGAACCCAGGACCGCTGAGACTATAGCATAGCAGTACCCCTTAACAGTATAAATACAGAATTAGAATGTTAGTTTGCTGGCTGGTTGTTGTAGCTCAGTGGCAAAGCGCTTGTGCATTAAAGAAGTGGTCCTGGGTTCTATACCCGGTGGCAACTAAATATTTTTAGTTGGTGAGTGGGCGAGACACTATCAGGGGTAACATAATTGAAAATCGGGGATATTTGTTTGTTTAAATATACGTGTGGACATATGTATGTCATTTTGTACTTTGACCCTCGTGTTATTATGTTTACTTAAAGGTCTACTCCTTCTTATACCTCCACTAAACAGAATCTTTAAGTTTAGTGATCCAGTATTTTAATTGTTTGCCCTTCTATATTAGATAGTTCCTAAATGCCACAAGACAACACTTAGTCTTAAAAACTTACTGTTAGACTCAACACTGTGCAGTAATTCTTTAGAACTTCTTGTTTTTCAAGTCGCAAAATGTTGTGGCGAAAGGTTACTATGGTATTGAGACCCTTTACCAGAAATAATTTCAAAAACTTGGTCATTATACAGTAGCTGTGAGTGCTTGTTGTCAAAATCTACCGGTAATTCTGATAGTCAGACTACAGAATATACCAGTACTCAGGAAATTGAGGTAAGATGTAGTTCTGTATTTGTTAGATAAAGAAATGGTCACACCGGCTAGCTTATACTTTTAGAATGGAAGATTCTAAGTGTTTTGTTTGTGCACGGGTGCAATTGCCATTTGTGCTCAAGCACATCACTAGTCTTAACATAAAAGGGCGTAGCCAGTAAGAAATAAGTCATGAGCACCGGAAAAAAAAAATCGTAAGGTAAAGTAAAAAAAAAAAAATCATAATGAAAATGGTTGTAAGTTACAGAGATAATGAAGGAAGAGTTCTGTTTGCCATTGATACAGCTAAATTCAACTGCACAGGATGTATACACGCTGGCGGAATACTGTTTTGGCTAGATCCTATCCTGAGGGGTCATCTTCAATCAACCAAGTACTTTGGCACACACAAACATGACAGTGATAGGAGCTAGACTCAATTATTTTACTATATAATTTGAGTAAAAATGATTATATAGAGTTATTTGTGCACTGGCACACCACTTTAAAGGTGATATGGATCGAATTAAAATAATAGTAAGTTATTTTGAAAGCATAACTTAGATTACCCTTTACCTAATTATGGCTACCATTCCCTTCCCAACATGACAATAGAGGAAAATAGTAAATGTTCACTGAACTTTATGAGATTTGATATACATAGCTTATCTTTACTTTTTATTATGGTTATGAACTTCATTTTTTACAAGACTACAATAGTACAAATGTGGTCACTATCTAAGTTATGTGTATATAAATAATAATTACATATATATGTCATATATAATACTTATAGCACGAGTCTGAGTACAATATGGGAAAATATTTTATGAGCACGCAAAATATTTTCACGAGCCGAAGGCGAGTGAAAATATGGCGTGAGAGTAAAATATCATTCCCATATTG
>WLWI01003877.1_pt1 | contig 12752 bp, 3 predicted proteins | sample 6701501 | NCBI WGS metagenome assembly WLWI01 (sample SAMN12718690, study PRJNA515312) | sponge metagenome | isolation source: marine sponge | host: Mycale hentscheli | place: New Zealand: South Island, Marlborough, Capsize Point | collected 2014-11-01
GTACCTAATAAATTTATTATCCATTGGATACCCGAGAATATCACTCGTCTGATTGGTGGTATTTACGCTCGTGCCTGCGGCACTCGCGTAAATACTAAGCCAACAGACTCGTGATATTCTCCTGTATTAAATGAATAATATATATATATTAATCAATTGAACTAATCAAAACGAGGTTTCTGCCTGACCTTGTTGCAGGTAAATGGTTCACAAAGAAGCAACGGTTATTTCAGCACATCCATCTTCTAGCTTTTCTTCTGATAATATTGTGAACAGGGAAGGTCCCATTAGATTATGGTGCTACTGCAGGAAAATAGAGTCGATATGTTGCGATAATAGTGACTGCCTAACAGAATTGTTTCATACGACTGAAGTGCTTGTAGATGAAATGGAAAGTGGCTATTTCCATCTCATCATTGCATGGGGAAAAAAGTTGAAGTCTAAGCAAACTGTTGTTGTACTGTTAATTTGCTATGCTTGTTGGAATCTATATAACATTGTAACAAGAAAAAAATGGGAATGATTTTAATTAAGGTGAAACAACTGATGGACATAAATTACGTAGTGCACAACTTATAATGACTATTTTATCTATTGGACTAATACATTCTTTTTCACTGGTCATAATAAAGTTAATTGGTGTTGTTGATTCAAATATACTGTACTTTTGTCAAAGTAGGCCTATGACAATCTTCAAACCTTCATTATCTACTGTACTTCATTATTTTTTATCTTCTTCATTGTCCCTGTGTGTGGTTCACATTAAGCTCACCATTTCCATTATCACAGAGCTGTTCCTGGCTTATGGCAGCTTCTAATCTTGCTGTGTCTTCTCTTCTTCTTTTATTCACTTCAGCACTCCTTTAAACTCATGCCATCGATAGGTTTCTATACAGGGCTTATAATGTGTGCGAACACTTACGATACGACAGGAGACAAGGGATCGTTACTTTAACAACCTGATACAAAATGATCGCTACATAGTCAAGTGTATTCATTAGGTATCCGTCTTTCCTGCCTACAGCGCTATCCACCGTAATCATTATCCTCTAAAATGTAACACCAGAGCCTTTCTTAAAGCAGTTCGTAAAGCCAACGGCACAACATCACTTCACTATTGCCTCTCAAAATGGCCTTGTGTAGGGCGTGTACATTGATTATGTCATTTCTTACATAACTTCTATTGCATGCAGGCTTCAACAGTGCTTGATCAGAAAGCATCTTATATCTTACTGGAATCTTCAAAAAGAATGGCTTGTATATCTGGAATAGGGTGTCAGAAAGCTACCACAGACTTCGCAACAAGCGGTCAGCCAGAGTATTATGCCCCATTTTAACTATTGATGCGCATGTTTGTTTGCCGGATTCCTTCTTTTGCTCCGTATGGTGGACTGTAACTCGCACATTTTTGATCCGGAATTTCGGTATACTTCTGGGTGTAATTGCCTCTCAAATTCGTTAGTTTCCTTCAAATCCTACTGGTCAGGCCGTCTTATTGTATACGATATCGGCGACCAAAAAGAGCACTGGGATTACGTAAGCAATTAGTATTCTTATGCTTTCTAAAGGTAGTAGATTCGATAAAGCAAGCTTGTAATTCCTACATTAGTATATTCCCAGAATAAATGCTCACTAGAGCCAATAAATCAAAAGGTGACTTTGGCATATCATCTGGTAAAAAATTATATTAATATCAATATAGGGATATTGGATCATGTCATTTTAAACTATATCCATTAATTACATTTATGATACTGACTGGTTGGTTGGGATAAACAAGAAAGGGATGAAAGATTACTACGCTGTAGCAAGTAGTTCACAATATATTTAGCAAATTAATTTTAAACAACAATTGATACTACTAAGTTCCCTTATTTTTTGTGGGCCTTTAGGAATCCAGCCACAACATGAAACTTTGCATTCTTTTCTCTGGTAGTTAGCACTCGAGAGAAATTAATACGAAAAATCACGTGTGCTATATTTAAATGAGACAATTTGTTTAGTTACACAATATTTAGTTCTCGGTCACCCAGAAGTTTCTGGTTGTGAAGATAAGGTTGATAAGTAGTGATTACTTAAAGGGTGCTACAAGTTGGTTGCACCTGCACTCTGTTCATTTTGTATGTGATTTACATTATCTATGGGCCTTCAGCCCTAGGTTGTGTAAATTTTGTACCGACCTTCACATTGTGTTGCAACCTATACTATAACTCCGAATTAAAAGTTGGTTTTGGATAGAACAGTGATGTAAAGCACATAGGACTGCATAAAGTTCCTGATGGTTCTCTCTTATTCAATCTTTGGCGATCTTTGCTAGTTAACAATTCACTCAGGCATTTCAGCCCTTCCAGCATTTGTCTTAGTTCCAGACACCTTCAGCAAATCTCAGTGTTTCAATAATAGTTGTACAAAAAATATTAGTGCGTGTGTAGGTAGAAATTAGCAATGAACAAAACACAAAATACATTTTATTTAAGTATATGCATTGCTTTATTTTATTTTTTGCTTGTTGTATTTTTGGGTTTGTTCATTTTTTAGTCTGACTATCTAGTTTGACAGATCCTTAGCTCTTTCATGAATGTATTTCTTTTAATGACTCATCTAAAATTTTTATGGCTATAGTTTAGGTCTTGCTAAAGTAGTATCAACTGAATACTTGATAAAGGAAGTTTTACACCAAATTTATCATCAGCTCTACAAAAGTAAGTATTAGTAGAATTTAAGTTTAGGAAACTGGTTTGTCAAATTAACTTAGCATATTATAGAATAATAGCTTCTGGTTTTGTGTATGTAATCTTTTATTACAATTATAGTGTTACTCGCCAAAAGTTCAGTTATAACAATATTTAACATTCATGGAAGAAGGTTGTATGCTAATTTTTAGATAAAAATTGAACTTGCATAAAGTTATTTCATTTGTGGAGATGAATATCATCAATTAAAAGAGGATTGGCATTCAGCTCAACCCATTTGAACCCCTGTCTCTCTCCCCCACCCACGCTCCCCCATGTATAGGCTTTTTTACTTGCTATTTTGCTGAAGCATGACTATAGGACATTAATATAAATTTCTCCTGTATTACAGCTCCTGCATTATACCTCATAATCTGAATATTACTAATTATATGCATTTATTCACTAATTTTACTTAATTTCCTGTATTTTAGTTCATTTCCTGTACTTTTGTTTATTCCCATTTCATTAATTTTTATTTCATTTTTTTTTATGTGTGTGCATACACCCATGGATCATCTAGAATATAGTTGAACTTGCTATGTAACATTCTACACACCATGCATGCGTCAAACTTATTCATTATTCTCTTGTATCATACATTTTTCTCAGTTCTGACCTCGTGCACAGTTTTGTCAAGGCCCGTTACAAATTATAGTAGTGTAACTCTTGAGGAACCCCAAGATAGCCTGAGAACTTTGAGCTAACCTGTGAAGTTCTTGATGCCAGTGAGCCTTTACCGGTTTCTCTACGTGCTGGTAGAATTCTGGTGGCAGCCTACCTGTTCTCCATCCCACCGCAGAGATGGCACTTGCAGCTGGCTGACTATGACTTCTCCATGTTATGCTTAATGTTGTATATTGTGGAGGCAGCAACATTGCTTGATCAGAAAGCATCTTATTTCTTACTGGATTCTTCCAAAAGAATGTCTTGTAGGTGTTGAAGTGTTGGAATAGGGTGTCACAAAGTTATCACAGTCATCAGAAAAGCAATGAGTCAGCCAGTTATATTATGCCAGCCTGGAGTATTAGTAGTTCGTTTAAAGTATTAATGTGCTTGCGCGACCTTCTTATGGAGGGTGTGGGGCGTGTTTGTTAAGCTGGATTGCCTTTTCTCTCTGTGTGTGGTGGACCGCAACCTCACAGCTTTTTGCTCAATCTGGAATTTTGGTATACTTCTGGTTATTGTTGCCTCTCAAATTCGTTAGTTTCCATCAAATCCTACTGTTGGGACTGTCTTATTGTATTTAATGTATAAGACATCAGCGACAAAAAACAGCACTACGATTAAGTAAAAAGTATTAGTATTCTTGTGCTTTCTAAAGGTAGTAGATTTGATAAAGCAAGCTGGCAAGTTTTCTATGTAAAATGGTATTCTTAGCTCCCTGAACCCACATTAGTATTCCAAGAATAACTATTAACTGGAGCCAATAAATCAAAAGGTGACTTTGGCATATCATCTGGCAAAACATTATTAATATCAATAGGGATATTGGACTATGCCATTTTAAACCACATTCATTTACTACATTATACGTTACTGATTGGTTGGTTGGGATAAACAAGAAAGGGACAAGAGATTACTTAGCTGTAGTACGTAGTTCACAATATACCAGCAAACTAAATTTTAACAACAATTGATACTCCTAAGTTTCCCTTGTCTTTTCGGGCCATTGAATCCAGCCACATCATGAAACTTAACATTCTTTTCTCTGGTTGTTAGCACTCTGAGAGAAACTAATCAAAAATCACCGTGCTGTATTTGAATATAATTTGTTTGTTCACCCAACAATTGGCTAGCATTCTTTAGTCGTCGTCACCCTGAAGTTTTTAGTTGCGAAGATAAGGTTTGCAGTTATCATTACTTAACTTCCCTTCATTGTGAAGTGTAGAGAAGTCAGTACTTACTCATGATTTTTTCTGAGCAATATTATATTTGCAACTTTTTCTCATAGAACTGTTGTTTGTGCTGTACACTTGGTAAGAATTGCTTAAGCACAAGGAAGGCAGTGGAGCTAAGTCATGACTCTCTTTATTTCTTTGTTTACAAGACTATTCCAATTGCTACAGGCTAAGTAAACATACATAATTAGAAGGCCCTCAATGAAAAATAGAATTGTATTGAATAGACGTGCTCGGAGTGAACAATAATTGAGAGGTTAGGCACAGGAAAACGCACTGTGAAGTCAACCCAACCTAGCTAAGTGCTCAACTACAGTCACCCACTAAACAGAAAGGAATTATGTTTAAGCACTATAATTAAAGATATGTAAGTAGTAGCAAGTAGAACAACAATAGTAGCAATAGGAACAGCAACTGAACTGAGGGCCCTAACCTGACCCTTTTATATGCCAGGCTATGGGCCCAGGTGTGAATAAGTGTTTAATCTGATAGTCAATGTGTGCCTAAAATTCAGACTTAATTTTGCAGACTCTGACTTCATGCCAGCTACAAGTGAAAATGAGGTCAGATGATAAAACGACACAGTGCCACTCCACATTTCCTGTGACCATATTATATGGCAGTAGACATATTTACAAATCGCTCATGAATCCTTTTATTACTAATAAATGTCGTTATCCTAAAATGAATACTGTTAAGTAATAAATGTTTTTTTGTGTATCGTATATAAGTATAGACATTTTTGTGCAACAGTAGTCATTCTGTCCGTTTGTCTGTCTGTCTGTCACACTCTGATTTTGGAGATTACTGACAATTAATCATAGATTAGGTATCAACTTACCTGAATGAAGATTTAGGACCTTTCATTGTGCTAATTTTCTGAATTTCAGGCTAATTGTCGAGAAAACGCAAAGCTTTCAGCTGCACATACGTACTAGCGTACATTATAATTGCATGAGCAATTAATTGCTTGCAGCCTGTAGTGTAGTTTGCTGCTGTGAGTTGAATGAAGTGTAGTTTCATGATGAAAATATATACCACTTTGTATTTCTGGCCTGTTTAGCTTCTTCTCTTATTAAGACAGCATTTCCACGTACCATTTTCATTGCTTGAGGTATTGATTATCTAATAGATTGCTTGTTCTTTTTGTCAGAGATTATTGTGATGAAACGACACCACATAACAGAGACAGTTTATTTATTTATCTCTGACTTTGATATCCTTAACTAGACAAGATTAAAACATAGTGCCTGGTTAAGGAGTAACCTATGAGCCTCAACATATTAGCCTAGGGAAAGAGTGAACTCTGGTGGCAGTGAACCAAAGTCTCTGGTTCGCAGTCTCTAATAGTGCTGAGGGTTTGCACCTTTGGTGCTTCATTTTAAATGCAATGTTAAATGTTCTTAAATGCTTACTCTTGTTTCGTTCCGTCTTTACTATAACTTGTATCGCAGTACATTCAAAGTATACAATCAGATTGCTGAATTTGCAGTGTCATGAAGATTTCATACCTGTCTCTAATCAAAATTATTGTTTACATAGACTAGAGCCATGGTACAAGTTGATTACACCACTCTGTTCGGTTAGTATGGGATTTACACTATCCACAGGCCTTCTTCCCTAGGTCGTGCAAATTTTGTACCGACCTTCATTTCGTGGAGTAACTTTTACTATAACTCCAAATCAAAAATTGGTTTAGGATAGAACAGGGACCTAAAGCACTTAGAACTGCAGAAAGTTCTTGATAGTTTCTCTCTTATTCAATCTTTGGAAACCCTGGCTAAGTAAAAATTCACAGAGGTTTCTCAGCCCCAAGCTCCATAATTTGTCTTCGTTTCTGACACCTTCAGTAAAATCTGTAGTGGTTGAGCTGAATCAATTCTCAAATGATATAAATTAATTTCTAAGGAGCAGTTTAGCTAAATCTATCTGACCCCCTTCCCTCCTCCATACAGGTTAGCTTACTTGCTATTTATGTTGAAGCATAAATATAGCATATTTATAATATGTTCCTCCTGTGTTTATAGCTTACTGAAGCCAAAGGAATAATAAACTCCACAGGTTTAAAAGTAAAGCATCTGGTGAAATGAATTTAAGACTTTTTTGCTTTATAAATACTTCATTTAGAAATTTTATGGCTATTGTTAGGGTTTTGTTACAGTAGCATCTACTGTGAACAGTCAACAACAGGATATTTCACACTGAGTTCATCAACAGCTGTACAAATTGTAATTCATTTTTAAGATACTGTTTTGTCAGACAAATATAAGCCCACATGGCAAAAACTTCAAGTGTTGTATAATATGTTGCATTAATTTCGTTAATAATCGAAAGTTCTTTTTAAACATAATTAAAAGCATGTATATTTGATTTACTATTATAATAATATCAAATGGTTTTTTATGGTACATGCCAATTTACATGCTAATTTGTTATAAATGATGTATTGTTGAGTGAGCAAAGCGAGCGAGACACTATCAGGGGTAACACAATTGGAAATTGGGGATAATAATTTGTTTTTATATATGTATTTTTGGACGTACGTATGTCATTGTATACTTTGACCCTAGTATTTTGTGTTAGTTCGGTGTTCGACCCTGTCCAAAATTTCACCAAACAGAAATGTCTGTTTTGTCGATCACTACCGATATCATCATAGAAATAAAATCATGTATTGTTTTGAATTCTTTTGTGGGTGCGGTTATAATTACAAACTTACCTCAGTTCCTTTTCCTTTTTTTTCCTTCTATTCGAGTTAATGGTGGATGATGGCATGATGGAAATGTGTAATAAATGTTATAGTGAATATGACAGATAGTTTACAGACTGCCATGGTGCAAGTTTCTGGGTAGATTTTAGACATTTTTCCAACTTCCTGCTGCAGAGGTCAACTATTTTTCTATCATTCATTTTTCTGCCATACTGATCCCACTGCAAGAACTATTTTAAACTGATATTTGTGTTATATCTGGTGCAAAGTTCATTTGTAGTTCATGAGTATTGCTATAGCTTATAAGGTATTCTATTTTGTGCTTTTGTTCCCTTATCACACCAGTATTCTTGTAAGTCGTGGACTCTGTGTGAGGACACAACATCTTTTAGTTAGAAGCATCATGATATCAAAAGGGATTCACTTTGACATCAATATACTGCTGAACATTGCATTTGAGGCTAAAATGAATGAATTAAACTTGTTCTATTAGTAAAGTATTCTTTTTTTCACGCTCAGTACATAAGAATTTTCCTATTAACTGCCCTCTGAAGCTAAATCAATTAAAAACTCCGAAATTGACTTTGACATGAATGAAATGTGTGGTAAAATGTAATTTGTCTATAATTTTTGTTGTTTTTGAAAGAATGAAAAAATATTGTTTGTATGTCTTTTTTAATCACTTCATGTAAAACATTATGTCTATAGTTGACCTGTTGTTGAAGTAGTGTCAACGTAATAACAGGACGTTACAAACCAAGTTTATCACAATCTGTACAAAGGTAAGTGTAGGTAGAATTTGAAAACTCAAGTTTGTCAAATATACTTAGGATATGAAGTTAACGGTTCAAGTTCGGTAAATGTAGAAGTTGTTTTTGAGGAAGAGTTCCATACAAACAAAATGTATGTGTTGCTTTTTTTCGTTTTTGTAATACCAGAAAGTGGAAAAAATCAATGTATACTAAGAGGTTAATGAAGCACCAAAGGTGCAAACCCTCAACACTACTATACACTAGCTAGCTATTACAAATTATTTCAGATCAAATGAACAATTTGTTTGCTAATTTATACAGGTATTATTATAGTTCGAGTAATTAATACAACACATGTAGACACTTCCATTAGGGAAACATGTGGAGAGACATTCACTGGTATGTATTCTCAACATGAAACTCCACTTCTGACACTGCGTTAACGACCCAGTGTAAAGCAAAACTACTGCAGGAAGCAAGAAAAGTTTGCTCATGTGATGACAGTGTTCCGATAAGGGGAGTTAACCACAAAATCTAGTACCTATGCAGAGGTGACAGCTTTGCATTTTCTCAAAATTAGCCCAAAATTAAAAAAAAAGTAGCACAATGTAAGGTCTCAATTAGTCGTTCTGAGTAAGGTCATACCTAAATCAACAGATAATTGTCAGTAATCTCCGAAATCAGAGCATGGCAGACATACTGACAGAATGACTGCTTTAACCCTTTTATGTACATGGGTGTAGGAAGCAATTTTAAAGTGTAGAGGCCGATTAAGCTGTCAGATTTGCCACACATACAATATCTTGTCAAACAAGAATTTTAAGTTTGAAAGAATCTTAAAAAACACAGACTTTTATCTTAACCTGTTTAGATAGACACTTTGTTACAGTGAATGCAGTAGAAGATAAAGTGTTCATGCATCTTCCAAACTGATTCCAAGTAGAACTCACACTGGAGTCATGGATATCGAATTTGACTATTTCATCTTTCCAGTTAAAAAAATCCTTTAGGAAGGAAAACAGAATTAACATTACTCATTAAATCTTCCCTTTCTTACTGGCTCTAACAATGATGCAAATTGTCTATCGTCAGCAAGACCCTTTACCAATGGCAACAATCATTGCTGTATAAGAGGCCATCTACCCGAAGATTTAAAACTTCTTGCAACCTATTTCTTTGCAATATACTTTGCAAGATCTCTTTCGACACAAAATCAGAGTAAGAAGCAATCCGATACAAGGCTTGAGAACTAATTTTGTCCCAAACAATTTAGTTGTCGGCTGCCAAAAGGGAAAAACAAATGCGCATGCGCAAGAATGATCAAACAGATTTAAATCATATAAAACATAAAGTATATACTTTTAGAATACTACTTTTAGAAGCTATCTAAAGTGTGGTTATATCCATTAGCTAACTTGAGAACAGAACAAGTGCAGCAAGTGAGATCATTTCTATAATTCGAGCTTTTAGTCCATGTAAAAATCAATGAGTGTGACATATGAGGGGGATATTAGCAGAATAATGAAATGGATCGCTTGATAGTTGTTTTATTTTGACATAAGAGCATGCTAACCTTAGGACAGGTTTAAATACTTGAGCTTTCATTGTCTTGATTCTCTAACATCGTGTAGCAAGCTATGAAAGCATTGGCAGGTATAATATTTGTCGAAGTTAAATGAAGCATGTAAGAGTCCGAGGAAGTTTGTCTAAGGCTGCTTCTGGCTCTCACAAAAACATGACAGTTGTTAGACGCAGCCACCAGAGAAACACCTGTTGAATATTAACCAGAGCCTGCTCGTATTGCGCCCACTCCTAGTTCAGTCGTGGGACCATCATCAGTGCACAGTGCATCTGCAGAGGCCACTCTCTCTTTACTTTCTTGATTGTCCTCAGTGTCTAATCAATCTGTACTGCTTTTAAGTAACTGCAGAGCGTGGTACATCCTCTGAGTCTGAATAATTGTTTTGTGTCTGAACCAACTATGATTCAAAGCAGTTTACAATTACAGAATTCTACTGTGAATTTGTCTGTTATATTAATTGCATTCATATCCCTTCAGCAAGATTTTAATTTGACTTAATCTGAGCATCTGTCTTTCCATTTTATGGATTCATCTAAAACTTTAATGACTATAGTTGAGCTGCAGTTAAAGCAATATCAATTTGTACAATATTCAGAAACAAGATGTATGCACACCTAAATTCTTTATCAGCTTTACAAATGTAGTTCAAAATATTGAAGTTGTAGAAGTTTGTTACATTAACATAGACTCACAGGACAAATGCTCCAATTTGTCTTTTAATTACATAGTTAATGGTGACAAAAGAATTTTGTGCCTTTTTTGTCACCGATTCAATATAATGAAAATATCCATATAGTTCAGTGATAAGTCTGTCCATGATTCAGGATGTCATTTTTCATTTCTCTGCCATTTTTTTGTTCAATAGTCTCATAATTGTGCATCAGAATGCACAATAAGGATATTTAACACACTCTACATTGTCTTTTACTTTAGTAAGTAATACTACGACTCGACTAATCAGTTCATGCTGTTTATACTCATGCGTTAGAGTACACATCCTGTGCTTCTCACCTCTTCAATATCTTGATTTAATAGTCAACTCTGATTAAAGTTTATTTATATTTAACATAGTAAAATAACTCAACTAAGTCATTAGTAGTAAAATTGTTCCTCCATATTATCTAGAGATCATACTTCTGATGCACATCCACACTTAACTTCATTTCTGATTAACTTTCCTCTCCCTCCGGAGAGAAGCCATAATTTGTGGATAAAAGTCTTTAACATCACAATTATCAAGTTCTAACCCTTCATAAAAACTAGATTGACACTTTCTCACCTAAAGGAGTTTGGAAAAAAGGAAAGAAACAATGTGAAAAAATCTTAGTTGTCGCCGGGGATTCGAACCCAAAGCCACTAGCTTTGCTCTAACCACTGAGCTATGATATCTTTGCTTTTTTCCAGACCCCTTTAGGTGAGAAAGTGTCAATCTAGTTTATATGAAGGTCAGGCCTTATTAATCTACAATAATTATGGCTCCTCCCCGGAGGGGGAGGTGTTTCCAGTCGACACCAAAAAGGTGTTCTGACGGCACATAATTGGTGGTCTGTTGAGTACGAGACTGTAGCAAGCGGTACTACTCAACAGTATAAAGGAAAAATTTGAGAGTCTTGGAAGTTGAGGGTTGTCGCAGCTTAGTGGTTAGAGCACTTGTGGTTAAAGCCAGTGGCCCTGGTTTCGAATCCCCGGCAACAACTAAGATTTTTCACATATTTTCTTTACTTTTTTCCAGACCCCTTTAGGTGAGAAAGTGTCAATCTAGAATATTGTTGCGTACCTGTCTTAGAAATAATTGCTTGAACTTTTCCTTAATTATTATATTGCCAAACAAAACAAAATATTAAACTACTAATAGACTACACTACTTCTATTCAGCATACACAACGGAGTATATTTTAGTTTGGTGTATCTGGACCCATTACCAATCCGCTATGCTGGAAAAGGGTCTGGTGACATTGATGCTTAGTTTGTAATAATAATGCAATCTGTAACTGAACATATTCAGCTGAATCACCACTTCCATGCTGCACCCTCCCTCCACCCACCCATTTTTTTGTACCTTTTTTGGAACTATTAATTTGGCTAAGTGAACATAAGAAAATGACTGGTATTAAATCTGTGTGTTTAATGTGGAAAGGAAATTGTTTGATTGCACCAAAAGCACGGAAGAAATTGGAGATATAGTTGAGAGTTAGTAATAGCAATTTACAATAGCACTGCAGAACATGGGATGGTGGCATTATGGAAATGCACAAGTAGATGCTACAGAATCTGACAAGTTGTTTTTGCAGCCTACCTTGCTGCATGATCTCATGCAAATAAAGACTTTTCAGACATTCATGTTGCTTACGCCCATTATTTTCCTATCAGCAATTACTATCCATGCTAATGGCACTATACATCTGGCCACAAATTGCCTTATATATTCTGACAGTAAAGCACTGATAGTGTCACCAGACTCTTTAAGTTTGAGGTTTGGTAAATGGTCTTGCTATGCGAAATCAGGAAAACATTATTTTTCTAGCAATCTAAAGCAGATGTAAATACGAGATGTTACAATATAGAGAAAATAGAGTTCCTATATTATTTGTTTACAGTTCATTTTTTATTTGTAGTAGAACATGTCTACTCGTTTGACCAATGAGAAATACCTTACCTATGTAAGAGATAATGAGGACAATATTGTCCATGGGTTATCTAGTGTGGATCTTAAACTTTTTATAGAAAATTTGTGTCAAAGAGCTAATACTGCATACTCTAAATTCAGTAATTTGGAAGTTGAAAGTGTAGAAGTACAAGTCCTCATTCGATACATATTACGAGTATTTAGTGAGAATTTAAGATCAGAAGCCAGCACATGGGATAGCTTTGTCCAAGTGGTGTCATCATTTGATGGATGCTCTGTCCAGCTCGTGGATCAACTAAAAAGTATTAATAAAGAACAAAATGAATTTGCGATGTCTGGTCAAGATTTAATTGATAGTGATTCCAAAGAAGATATTACTTTCAAAGTTGGGGATGCTAATATATTAGCTGAAGTATTAGTTAATGCAAGTCCCAAATGGGAACTCATCG
>WLWI01003878.1_pt1 | contig 12748 bp, 15 predicted proteins | sample 6701501 | NCBI WGS metagenome assembly WLWI01 (sample SAMN12718690, study PRJNA515312) | sponge metagenome | isolation source: marine sponge | host: Mycale hentscheli | place: New Zealand: South Island, Marlborough, Capsize Point | collected 2014-11-01
GTATGACATTTTTTAAATAGCCACAAATTGCATTTACGTATTTTTATATAATTATGCTATGTGAAAATACAAGATGTGTGTAGGCATAACTTGCTAAATGTTGAGTGATGATGGTTGGAATATCGGCTTAGCTCTAACCCTAACTGTCTCAATATTTTTCCCCTTTTCCCATTGTTAATTGTATATGCCCAGTCAAACAACCACTGTCAATTAGTAACCTCCCCATTCATTTTGCTAGACATCTTATCTGAGTATGTAATTGCAGCCACTCGATAATTAGTGTGTAGATTTTCAATCTGATCATTTTGCAGATAATGTAAAAGTGAACAGTGATAGACTAAAAATAAATGCAGTTGTTCCAAAAGAGCCTTTTTAACTCCACTTTTTTTTACAATTATTTGCAACTGAAGTAATTTACTTCTAATAAATACTGCTTTATAGTAGTAGCTTCTGTCCACAAAAACTGAAAGGAACAGTAACCATGTCATTGGATTGAGGATATTACAGTAGATGTAGCTCTGGCTTGTGGCACTTGTCACTCGACCATACGAACTACATAAGTTGGCTGTTTTAGAAGCACATCATTATGTGTTGCCATTTAGTGCTATGTCTGGGTGCAATAAGTGTACCGTGCCTGTTTGTCGTGTGTCACTGTTCATTGGTTTGTTGACTTTCTGTTGTAGATATCGTTCACAACAAAGATATATCATCCTAATATAAATTCCAATGGCAGCATATGTCTGGATATATTACGATCACAATGGAGTCCTGCACTTACTATATCAAAAGGTGACTGTGGCAATCGATGTGTAAAGGGAGATGTGGTGGCGTGGTGAGGGACAATTTAGGCTTCTCTAGCCATGCAGTAACCAATAGTGTCCTATTTCCTGGCTCACCAATATGTATTCTTTTCCATTGCAGTCCTCCTCTCCATTTGTAGTCTTCTAACAGATCCCAACCCTGATGATCCATTAGTACCAGATATAGCACGCATCTACAAAAATGATCGCCCGAAATATAATGAGCTCGCTAAGGAATGGACTCGGAAATACGCCATGTGAGATTGGCGTGGGCTATAGTTGCAGTCAGACTTTGAACCCAAGAAAGAGCAACACGCATTAAATTTACATTCACATGCTCATTGAGTAATGAAGTTCGTGGTTACAATTTATTGTTATTGTTTATTATTTTATTGTTTGTCCATTATTATATTATTAAATTTAGTTTAATGTTGATTTCATCATGCAATAATTTATTACCTTCACAAAAACAGTGCAATGTGTTTTATTTAGCACAATTTGTCAAAGAGGTGGCGGGGATTCTGGAAGTAGAGGGGGTTGCAATGTATCTCTCTTACCTAACTAGGTAGACCTGGCTAGTGATCTTGTCTACAGACATATATATACTTTAGTGTTCTCATGAAAGTTGAAACTGAAACGGTATGCTTCAAGTCCCCTATATATATGTGTGTGTGTGTGTGTAACATTGAGCTCATGGTAATGAAGACAATTGAATTTGTAATTGCTTGTGCTTATTTTTCTGCTTGAAATTTCTCTAATTCCCCAAAATTTACACTATATTTATTTTTCTTTTCAAAAGTACCTGCATTTCTTACCAAAATCTAGTATATACCTCAATGATCCAACTGTGTGGTGCTTAGCAATTGAGTCTGCGGGTAATATTGACAAATACAAGTTCCTGAAAGCTATGAGAAATTACAGTTCAAAGATGAATGCTACTGCATGAACATGAAATACAAAGTGTGTGAGTTATTCAACCTTTCCCAGTAGTTAGCTGCAAGTTTTATTGCTGTTGTAATAGCTGGATCACCTTTTAAAGTACGAACTTTTCTGGAATTGTAAGAGACTTATTTGTACCCTCAGGACACACCCCTAAATTTTTGACTACACACAATAATAATTTAAGCAATTTTTTTTTTAATGTGTCACAAGTTCAGATCATCAAAGAAGGTTGGCTGGCTGGACTAGGTCATCTGGAGAAAAGGTGTATTGGCTCCATTAGTTAGTAAATCCCCTTGCAGCAAAGCAGTCTGGGTATGTAATGATGTCAGTGCCCCACTTCTATTCTGATTGGTAAATAATCACCAGACAATAGGGACTGTATTATAAGCACATCATGTGGAATTTATTCTCAATAATAAGTAAGTACGTTTGCGCTGCTACAGCAGCGGTCCCCAGTGGCTCAGTCGGTTAGAGCGTCGTACTTATAAGCAGTATTGACCTGAGAGATGCGAAGGTCGGGAGTTCGATCCTCCCCTGGGGAACCATTTTTTTTTTATCCTTTTTTTTTTTTTTTTTTTTTCCCCTCTTCTTCTTCTTTTTTTTTTCCCCTTTCCATTAATTTTCCCCACCCCTTTAATTCCCTTCAACCTTCATCCTTTCCTTTTACCTTCAACCTTCATCCTTTCCTTTTACCTTCATTTTTTTCCTTCAACCTTCTTTTTTTCCTTCATCTTTATCCCTTCAACCGTCATCTTTTTCGTCCAACCTTCATCTTTTCCCCTCAACCTTCACATTTTTTCCCCTTTGTAGCTTTTCACATTTTTAGTAAAAAGTATTTTGACCCTGCTTTTATTGATTTACTCCTTGCTTTTAGACAGTAACTCTCCAGTAAAGAAATCACTGGTTGTATACTCTTCCTCTGTACAAACTAGCCTTATTTTGCAGTACAGGAAAGCAACTTGCATGTATGTTGAAATGTGATAGAACTTAGTATATCTGCATCAGAAACAGTAGTCTTCGGTTCTTTTTTTTTTTCTGATGAAAAAAAAAAGCCATTAGCTACTTCACAGCGATTCATGAGTTTGGGTATCATCACCAAGCTTAGAATAGAACAGTCTACTTATCATGACACTATAGTGCTACTATCATAATTGATGATCACCAAGTCTTATAAACCACATTGCCATAATCTCGGTATGCACTACATATTTTGCTCAAAATTTGCCAGAAAGCCCTGAGCTTTTGTGGAGGACGTAGTCCCCAAGGAACTGTCAGAATAAGTGCCACACCTAAACTTGGCAGCTGTCTGAGCACTGCCACTTTTCATATCAGTATAGTATTTTCCCTCCGCCGCCTTGAGACTGCAGCATTATTATCTCCCTCGCTTGGGGGCTCGATCCGTTCGCCGACCTTTCATCATGTGGAGAATTATAAAAAATAGAGTCAAAACCCTTTGCGCGTGCGCAGTTCACCTCGCCTTCTTTTGCGAACACGTCATTATACACTACGAAAGGCTTGTGAAAGACAGGTTAGGCTTGGCGATTGCTATCATTGGCGTGGACATTTTATTACAAGGTGAGTGTTACGTGTGAGATTTAAATGGCTGGTTCTTCTCCCTTGTTAATCCTTAATGCGTGTTTGTGTGGTCGATTCCTAAGCGGCTCGTTTGCTTTCTGTTCGTAGATCACTTCCCGTTCCTTGAAGTCCCGTTTATTTATATTTGATATGACATGTCTTTTAGCTAATCTAAGATGGCAATACCTCCAGCTTTTGGTGACTTGGGAAAAGCCGCCAGGGATTTGTTCGACAAAGAATTTGGTAAGGGTTTTTATTTTGGACTGTTTAACCTTTGATTACTACCTGTATGTTTGTTAGACTTTCCCAAGGTCAAAGTTACTCTGAAAACTAAGACTGAATCAGGAGTGGTAAGTGATTTCCAAATGTAGCACACTTGGTGGTATGCATTGAATACTGGTGTGGGGAGCACAAGCAAAGAACGTTGTCCCGATCAAAAGAGAGCATTGTGTCAACAGTACATCGTTGTGTTTGGAATTCTAATTAATGCACATCTATTTGCATTGTTACAAATTAAACTGATCCTCCCATCCCCATTGGTAGTTGTTTAGTGTTTCTGTGTCATAGTTGAGTGTTGTATCGTATTGATGTGATGATCGCTCTTGTCTGGAATTGATGTGATCATGGGTATATGTTATGTTGTCTCTTAGGAGTTTGAGACCAATGGAGCCCATGACATGGAGAGAGGCAGGACTACAGGCAACCTGAAAATGAAGCTGAAGTACCCAAGCCAAGGTTTGCAATCTGCATTTTATCGGCGTGCTATTGTGAAGAGAAAGTGTATGTGTGTCTGCAGGTGTGACTTTGACCGAGAGTTGGAACTCGAGTTCTGAGCTGGAGGGAGAGCTGGCTTATGAACCAAGTTCTATTGAAGGGCTAAAGCTCACACTCAACTCTACTTTCCTGCCATCCAGTGGGTAAGTTCTTATTAGAGGTGTGTGAGTGTGATGAGCCTTGGTGTAGTGCCTGTTCAGTATTGCCAGGCTTACGGAGCATTTCTTCGGTTCTAGTATTCCGTTGTGTGTTGTGTCACCTTACTATGAATGTTGTCTGCTGTTGCAGGGGCAAGTCTGCTCGTCTGAGATGTGGCTATAAGAGGGAGTATGTGAACGTGGAAGGAGATGTGGATGTCCTTATGACTGGACCTATGCTCAAGGGATCTACTGTGTTCATGTGAGTAATAGTGCTTTAAGTTGGTGTGTTCAGGATTAATTTTAGGTGAGGTGTGTGTATGTGTCCAGAGGCAATATACATGTGTGTGTGTTTAATGTAGATGTATCATTGTTAGGTTTGTGTGTGGTACAATATAGAGTTGAAAATGTGGTGTGCATGTAATATACTAGTGTTTGTGTAAGCTTTTATTGGGGTGTGTATGAATATAGTAGCTGGGGTTTCACCTTTCTTGGTATCTCTGCATTATTCATAGTTTTTGTGGGCAGAAACAATGAATGCTTTATCACTCCACTATGCAATATGATGAATTCTGGTTTTACGTGACAGCTTGTTTTCTGTTGTTCAGGTACAAAGGCTGGTATGCAGGTTATCAGGTTGGCTATAACACCACCAATGCTAAGTTGACAGCCAACAACCTTGCCATGGGCTATACTGGCAATGACTTCACTGTGCACTCGAGTGTGTAAGTTACTCCTTCGAAGTTGCTTCTCTCTTCTTGCAGCTCCTTAAAGCTAATTGTTTGATTTATTATTTTATCCTCTTGCTTCCAGGGTGGATGTTGCTGACTGTGCAGCTTCAGTGCATCACAAGATCAATGACAAGACGGAGGTGGGTCTTTCCACTGCTTACAACATCAACACTAGCAATGTAGCTCTTGGAATGGTTGGCAAGTACTCCCTCGAGGATGGAGCTACCGTCAAGGTATTCAAATTTCTATTATACTTAGCTAATGTCCTTTATCTTTTTTGTATTTTGGTTTTGTCAGGGCAAAGTGAACAACCATGGCCAAATAGGACTTGGATACACCCAAAATCTTCGTAGTGGAGTCAAGCTGAGTCTTTCGGCTCTGGTTGAGGGCAAAAACATCAATGCAGGTGGCCACAAGATTGGAGCTGCCCTCACCTTCGAGTCCTAGTCAATGCTTTGACCGATAGAACTAATAATATCTAATTATAGTACCATGCAAACTGTTTCAGGTGTAATTTGTGGTGTAGTGCTTCTGCTCTTGCAGTTAACTATTCGCTCCATCTATAGAGAATATTTTGTCTGTTTTTCGGTCTTTTTTTGTACAGAATAAATTATGACTTTAAAATTGTTCTAATAAAATATGAGACTATTTCAAGGGTCGACTGTCAGTGTGGGTGGTAGAAATGGCATTACTTTCCTGCATCTTCATTAGTGGAGGAGAAAGTTGCACTGCCCATTCTCTGACACTGTGTTGTGTCAGTAGCTGCTGCTTGCTGCTCAGTGTTGGGTGCTGGGTAGTAAGGGGTCTGGTACCTGTGGGTGTAGCGGTCTTCGTTAGCTTGCCTGAATGTCCTCAGCTACAAGAGACATTCAACACTCAGTGAAAGAAGTGGGGTTAACAATCGTTTGTGTGGATTGAATACAATAGAGGACACCAAAACAACATGGTGGCAATAGGAGACAGTTGTTGTAAAATGCACGTTGAGGAAAACCATTACTAACGGGAGAAAAGAAAGGTATTACATACATGGCCAAAAAACATCATATCTTAAAGTTTCTATGTGCTTGATCAAGCTGCAATCGATCACATACATAATACAATGTCATGTCAATGAAAACAGTTATATAATGTTAAAGAAACAAGCAACAACTTATTTGATTCTCACAGTTGCACCATTATTTCAGTTTTGGTACATACTGCCATAGTTCACAAATCATGCATGGCCTATTTGAGGGCGTGGTCTAATCTGAATAAGTATTTCAGAGAGGTGCTGAAAGAAAACTTCAGGGTGTTGTTAGAATATACTTCAACTTCAGTATCACTTTAAAGAAGTGTAACACTTGAGTATAGCTTTAACTAAAACTAGTAAGTACATCAAATGCAACGTGACAGCAACTACATAAACAGAAACAAGACCGCCAGTTGTGCTAGTCAATTATTGTATAACTGATGGAGTGACAAATTCACAACTCTCTGCCATTTCCAGCTGTTTGAGTGTGCTCTCATGTCAAAACATCAAGGTGAGGAGACGCAGGCAGTGCTAGTGCTTCTTAAAAAATGCTAAAAGCCCAAAAAAAAATAGGCACCTAACAAAAAGCAGTGCATATGGTAGCTCATAGGAAGCTATCTTCCTTACACAAATACTCTAACAAAGATAATTTTATAGCTACAGCATTTTACTCTCAATCTTGAGAATGTGGATGAACCATGAATGTATCTAGTTTAGCTAATATAAAAGGGTGGCTTTACAAGGACTTACTTGGATTTGGTGACCAGTTTGTGGGCCTGAAAAATCTGGTTGTGTAGACACTCCCCATCCTATTTCTCCAGGTCTGGCACATTTTGGAAGAGGTGGTGGACAGGACTAAGGTATACACAAACAGCAACAGTAAATATCTTTGCAGCTCCACCGTCGAACTATACCTTGGGGGCTCTGTAGAGATATCGCAAATCACCTGTCGCCTCAGGAGAAGACGCAGCTCTTCCGACGTAGGTAGGATCTAAAACTTTGGTACGGTAATCCCTAGCGTCGTCAGGGCCAGTAAAAAGAACACGGCCCACAGGAGCATGGGTACGGATTTCATCTTGCAATATATAACTGCTAACCTGACTCATCCTGAAGGTGCATAGATCGTTATCAGGATTTTAACAGCTGGTGACGGTTGTTAGGGTAACGAGTAAACTATATCTCACGTGATAAACTAGCTTTAATGTGTAAGAATGGTGGGTATCAATTAGAGCGCTGTAAGAATGGCGCTTATGCAAAGTAGATTGAAGTTAATCAAGTCTAAGTCCGCTAAGGTTGTTGTCGAAAAGTACCAGGATGCATTTGATTCTGTGGTAGTGGAAATTTCTGACCCGAGGCAGCTTCAGGTGGAGGTGGAGGCCTACCTCACTGCAGGTGAGAGAGTCCGTTGTTGTTTTTGTTATAGTAGTAACTTAATGCTGAGGCTGTCTTTGCTCTAGTTGTTGATGAAGGCCTGGGAGTAGTGCAGGCCAAGGCATTATTGGGAAATTTTGCCAACAAAGTGGGCACTATGGACAAAAATGTGATGAAGGCAGTGTGCGAGTTTGCACTAGCCCGGCTTCTGAACAGAACTGTGTCATTTGAAGAGCAAGTAAGTTCTTGATCTGATGCGCATTTATAATTAGTTGATTGATGTCTACCTGCCTGGTAATATATATATATATATATATTTCTGTACCATGGTTCGTCCGAAACATTCAACCAGATTGCTTAATTCCACGGTGTATGTATTTCATTCCCACCTCCTAGGAATAATGAATGCAGATGAGAAATACAACATATGTAGCTATAACTGCAGTAGTGATAGTGAGCTTAGTTTTAGCAAGAATTGTGGTTTATAGCTAGTTGTAGAGAATATCCTTCAATATGGGATATGGTCAATAGGTTGTGTTGTTGTTTTTTCTTCAACAATAAGCCATTTAATGTGAGATGTACACACCTTTTATCTGTGAGCACTCCATTCATTCCAGACTTTCACAGCCAGCCCAGTTCCTACTCTTATCTGTATGTTTGGGACCAAAATCGTTTTTATTTCTTGAAACTGACTGTCACAGATGGGAGTGGCGAAGTGAGGGGACTGGAGAGGTTGATGTTGGTGCTGATTGAATCAAACTTTGAGGAGTTGGAGTCTAGCTTCAGTTTGTGCTAAATGATTGTCACAATCGAATTGAGATGGTAAAGTGTCGAGCTGATCCTCTTCCATAACGCCTCTTCTTTTTTTTACTGGAAACTTTTTTGTCATACATTTAGCCTCGAGCCACGGTACATGTTGGTTGCACCACTTCATTTGGTTAGTGCAGAATTTACGCTATCCTTGGGCCTTTGCCCCTCGGTTGTGTACATCCAGTACTGACCTCCTCGTCGTGGTGTAATCTATACATACATATATAATTATATATATTTGCAGTGGCTCCTTTATTTTCATTTACATAACTGCAAGTAATGAAGTCAAAGGTGATGAATATTGATGCTCTATACTTGATGCAGGCTACTCAGATTAGACTGGCCTTAGCCAAAATATATGAAGAAGAGGAGGAGTGGAGACAAAGTGCTGACATTTTGTGTGGGATACCAATGGACTCTGGTCAAAAGTGAGTGTTAACTCTATTGGTAGTATTAAACTGTACTCTGTCTGTAGTTAGTATTGCTATACATCATTTTACTGAGTGATTACACTATGCCAATACCAATGCAACCATTAATGTCATATGCCCACTCTGTACTGATAAACATTGTTAAAGAGTAAGAAGAAATAAGCTAACAGATAACAGGAACATAACTCAGTCTCACACTGGATGGCAGCACATGCAGTGGTGGAAAGATTTGGTGTCTACACAAGTCCTAGTTCTAGAGTGTTTGCTGGCTGGTGAGCAAGTGTATGCACTTCATCAGTGCATACCTTTATCAGGACTCCCCATTTAAAAAAAGAAAAGATTTTTTTTTCAAAATTCTAGTGGAGACTAAAGGAGTAACAACCGATTGTTTTATTAGATCCTTTTGCAAACTTCTTGTCACTACATTCATGGCTTATGTGGGACATGATAACACTTAGGTATTTGGAAGAATTAACATTTGGCTATTGTTAAAAGAAAGATGAGTCTGAACCAGAAATTGTCACAACTGACAAGCATGATGATGCTGGTGAAGGAGATGGGGGTACATTGTCAGGGTCCCTTTGTTGTCCTCTTTGGTCTCTGTCAGCATTCTCTCCTTCCATTTTCATCATTTTTCTGTCAGGGTTGTCCTATAGAGTCTCTTCATCTTTCTTTCTCTCTCATTGTCCCTCTCTTCTTTCCTTTCATCTTTGTCAAGTGTTTAGTGTTTTTCTTCTCCTTCTCATCTTCTCCCTCTCCTATCCTCTTTCTTCCTGGGCCATCTTGTTTCTCCTCTTCCCTGTCTTCTCTCTATCCTCTTGAGTCACTTCATCTTCTTTGTTTAATCCCTTTCAAGTGCTTCCCTTTTTCTATTTCTCATACTTTGTCTTTCCTGCTCTCTTTCTTCCTAAGCCATCTCAGCTTTTCTTATCCTTTTCTTCTCTTCCTCTCTCTAACTCTTGAGTCTTTGTTCCTTTATTTTTCTTTGCCTTTCTCAGTCCCTGTGTCTTTCTGCTTCAGTGAGGTAGACTCTCCTGCTTCTCTGCCTTTCTGTTTTATATTTATAAGTGTAGATTAAGGAACACTTTACCCGAGTTATTGTCGTCCTTTCCTTAATTGCAGTTTTAGATGCTTCACTTGTGTGGTTATCATTGGTCTTTCTGTGATTGGGGATTTAAGTTACCATCATTTCCTTATAGATATCAAATGCTTTCTGGTCCTCTTTCCTTACTATCTCTACGAGAAGCCTATAGTAAAATTCAGTAGAGCGTCTGTTGCTGTTCTCTAACTACTTTTTTTTTTATAGATGCACAATTAGAAACATAGTCGAATGCTGGAACAATATTATTTGCCAGTATTATTTGCATGTTATTTTTGTTAGTTCTTCTATATTTAGACTACATAGTCATGTCAACTATTGCTGACATAGTCATGTCAACTATTACTTAGATGACATACATGTAGTAGTGGTATTTGTTAGCAATGCCAGATTTTACCGGTGAAGCAATGCAGGATCCAGGTTCCTAAATCGCTAGCTGAAACAGGGACTGCAGTTCCTGATTCCTTGGGAAAATGGGGCCCGTTACACGCTGTATTGCTAGAGATGCCTAACGTTCTTCAGGTCTGTTTATCTCATTAATATTTCAATTTCTAGACCATATGGTAGATAGTATAAACAACTAGTCTCCCATAAGATGACCAACCAACCTATGGGGCCTCTGCAGTCACATTCTTTCTGTGAGAATGGAAGTAGTAAGAAACCTTTTAGCATGTTTTTGCATCTTACCAGTTGCGTTTTGAGATATGTTGTTATAGCAGCAGCACGATGACCTCCTGGCCTTCTAATCTCTCTTGGTCTTGTCCAATTTGGAGCTAGATTTTTATAGGTTAAGTGTTTGGACATCAATTCCAGCAGTAAATTAGGGGGTATAAACTGATAGAGAAGTGCAGAAAGTATTGCAGATTTGTAGAGACACAGTAAACAATAGACTGAACCAAAAACCTTAGCTCTTAACTCTGCATTATTGCATTTTAAATATTATAGTTGTACTTGCAGGGGTACCCTGCCACACAGTAATAACTTGTGCAAATTAGGAATGCAGTAGCATTTATCCATTGTTTAGTTGCATCAGTCCGTGTTTTTTTCTCCTTGATCATGTTCATGAATACATCCCACACCATTGCCATTGTTGTTATGATGATGCTTTACCTACCAGAATCTGCTTTATTCTTGACTGTACACATGATCGTCATCGGTACTGATGATGCTTTACCAACTGTCCCATTCACACACTGTCGTTGTTGCTTTTTCTCACCAATTTTTCTTACCCGTGTATTCATTGAATACACACCACCATCACCGTTACTAATGTAATGACGCTTTACAACCGTTACTGATGACACTTTTCCAAACAGGCTCGGCTAATGAATTATTCATGAACACACACGTGAAGTACTTATACTCACAGCTCAATTGAAGCTTATAAAATTAAGTTAATGCTAAGAATAACTAGTGATGTGCTTGAGCACAAATGGCGAGCGAGCCTCAAGTTAAGTACATAAAACTGCAGTATTGCCACTACATAATTATATTAAGCTTAGTTCAATTAAAAACAGTAGTATAATAGCAGTTGAACATTAATAGCATAGAAATACAAAATTACTCTCTTACATGGGTGCATTTTCAAAGGCCCATAACTCAGGAACTACTTGACCAAACACTGTCAAAAATTTTTGGAGTGATACTGTGTTATTATCTACTGAATGACTCAAAAAAATAAAAATGAAAAAAATGGTGACAGTTACCCTAAACACAAATAATAAATTACACTCTTACCTGAGTAATGGTAAATTCTGTAGTATCAAACTTGAGCAATTCTGACTACCTCAATTGCCAGTAACTCTTGAACAAGCTCTCAGCTACAAAATAAATAGGCCAGTGTTATTTTTGTAATAATATTAGCCAACAAATATGGAATTACTACTTGCCTCAATTTCCTGAGTACAGTATTGTTTACTTCTGTAGTTACAAATTTAAGCTATTTTGACCAGTAATTCTTGACAACAAGCTCTCAGCTACAAAACAAAAGACCATTAATTTTAGCAAACAAATACAAAATTACTTTCTTACCTCATTTTCTTGAGTAGTAGTAACATCTGTAGTATCAAATTGAAGCCATTCTGACTATCTAAATTACCAGTCTCTCTTGACAACATGCTCTCAGCTACAAAACAGAAAGGCCAGAGTTATTTTTGTATTTTTAACTTACAAATATGAAATTAAATACTTACCTCAGTTTCCCTCTAGTAGTGGTGGCTTCCTCAGCATTGTTATAAGGTATTCTGACAGTGGTACCTTCTGTAGTATCCAATTTCAGCCATTCTGACCACTTTCAGAAGAAAGTGGAGTCAAGCCTAAAAGGCCGTGTTTTTTGGAGAAAAAACGGTACCTGCATGCGCGTTTAAGGGGGCATACGTACAATCCATATATATAATATATATTTATATCGAACAATACCCGATTTTGCATTGTCCACCTAATACTGTCTCGCTCGCTCACCAACTACATACATTTGTATCACTCATATTATGTATTACCAACTTTAGTTAAACAACTACACTAGTAATTGCAAGTATACCGTATTACTTCTTGACCACTTGTTATGAAATGAATGAGTAAAAGAATCAGTCTCTCTTACTGTTATATATACTGAATTACTCAATATAGAGGATTCACTGTATTGCTAGCTACTCTCAGTGAAAACTTTGAATATTCCAGTAAAAATGTTCACAGAATGGAGAAAACATAACCAATGCATGCCATCTCTGGAACACTGCCGCTACATATGGGGGTGGGGTATTACCTCGCTGGCAAACTGTAAATCTTCTCTCTAAACTAATTAAAACTAAGAATTGTTGCTACAGAAGTGGACTATGGTGGCTTAGAATAGTTCGATATTTGCACAGTCAAGAAAGAGCATCAGTGTGATGTGTATACATATATTAGTTTTCAAATAAACATTTACATAAAGAATGAATACACAAAAATAGTCACCTTTATTTCAATGGTTCCCCCCCCCCCCACCCCCCCCCCCGCCACCCCCACCCCCCCCCTCCCCCCTCCAAAAAAAAAAAACCCCATCATTCTCCTCCCCCATCTTCTTCTTTA
>WLWI01003879.1_pt1 | contig 12748 bp, 12 predicted proteins | sample 6701501 | NCBI WGS metagenome assembly WLWI01 (sample SAMN12718690, study PRJNA515312) | sponge metagenome | isolation source: marine sponge | host: Mycale hentscheli | place: New Zealand: South Island, Marlborough, Capsize Point | collected 2014-11-01
GTGGTGCCACAAAATCAAAGAGAGCTTTAAGAATTTTAAAGGACGGAAGACCAGTGTAGAATTTCACATAGCTGTCACTTTGTAGTGATTCTTCACTGAATGCTGCTGCACAAGATATCTTCATTTTGCCTGTCTCAAGGCAGTATTTAAGCTGCCAGGTATTTTGATGTTTTATAGTCACTAGAAGGCCATTCGAGCCGAAATTTTATGACCAAAAAATCTTGTCAAAGAACAACACCAGGCTAGCTCTGTAGCCTAGCTAGATTTTAAACCTGTCATGTTAACTGTATTATCCAATACTGGTACATTTGTTTGTATAAGTTTAAACAACTTTGTTGGGAAGGGAGTCTTGTCCCCCTTGCTTGCCTTCCCTCCTTGATTCTTACTTACTGGAGACTTATATAGTGTAGAACACATTTTTTTTATTTGAATCCAGAGCGTTTATAACTACTATATTTATAAATAAAAAAAAGACAACGACTTCAAAACAAATTATGGTATTGTATTATTGTTTGATGTATGTATCAAAATAAGCATTTTAAATTTACATAACAAATCCTTAAATTTATGGAATACTCAGATTATGGTATAGTAGATGTTTATGAGTATAATTACTATCATTAAATCCTTTTATGAGCTGTTAGTAGGTACATTAAATACACATTGTATTCTTATACTTTAAAAGCTACTTATGGTGTCAAAAAATTGACAAGAATTGAATTATACTATTAATAAACTTAATTCTACTTAATTAATTGTTTATCTGCACATTTGTGCAACATACACATCTTTTTTTAGTTTATTTATATTTTATGATGGTGAATGAAACTATTTACACATTAATAGTCATAATAAATGATTTATAGCAATTTATGGAATAGATGACTCATTCTAGTCCAGATTTAATGCAAACTTGGCAAGAAGCAAAGAATAGCTAGTCCCATTTTCATCAATAGTCAAACGAAGTCTTTCTTTTTGTAGGCTTTAATTTCTTTAGTTTTTTAAGAAACTCATCATATGAACTAATTTTAACATTTTATGTATGATGTAAGATAGACTACTATTATCTTTTATATAATAATACGCTTGTGTGTTAGTAACGACGACGACCGACGGTGTGTGTATTCATGAATAGTTCATGACCTTAACAGCATCATCGTTACATGGATGGTAAAGCGTCGTCACAGTCGGTAACTAAAAAGTGGGTATAATAGACGAGTGAGAAGGCGGCGTAGAGAGCTGAAGAAAGGAGAGTGGGGGATAAGAAAAGCTCAGATTGTTTAGAAAAAAGAGAGCCTGAGAGGGAAACCTTTAACCGCAACCAATAACTTAAGTAACTTGTGCTACTGCATTCTTACTTTGTAGTACTTTAAGCGCCACTGTGTGGCGGGGTACTTGCCAGTTAAAATAATATTATGATACAACATAATGTTTCCTAAAAATATAAAATAACAGCAGTAACAACAACAATAACATGACTTAAGCCCTATCATCACACTAAATATATTATTTTTGTCCAGGCAGTGTACCCAAGGTGTTTTCAAAACAGAGAATGCAGAAGATTTTAATTTTTAATCCTAGAGATGAAAGAAAAGGCAAAGCTTACATGTAAAAATCTCAGTGGTCGTCATTGAATGTTCCTTACCACAAAAATCTCTAATGTATTAGTTTTGACAATCCATGTGTTCAAAGTTTTCCATACTTTATTTTCTGCAGTTGAGTAGTACAAATATGTGTTTTTTTATTAAGGAAAGATTATAGTCTTACTATTGAAACACACTACTCATTTAAATACTGCAGTCATTTGATTCTAATGTTAGCTTTTTATATTAAAAATCAGTATGTCTATTAATTATTTAATAATTATACTGAAAACTTAATGTAAATTACATTTTTATAAAAAGTCAACATTATCTTCAAATTTTCTTATTTTTGTAATTTTACACTAGCTATTCTCTAAAGTTGCAATTGACTCACAGTATCTGATGACTTATTTTAATATTAAAAAATCGAAACAAATTCATATAGGGTTTAAAAGTTACTATACTCTGAGTACATTATGTTAAATACGTAAAATAAGTGGGCATTAAATGGCAATAAATTATTGAAATTATTAATGATTAAAAAATAAACACATTTGGAAATGTTATGCCGATTAACATGTAATATACTTTCCTTTTTTCTGTCTTGCAAATCATGCATGACAATACATTTATTATTGCAGACAAAATAACATTCGTTGTCTATAACCACCCTCTATTGGGACTATTTATCTTAAGGTCATTGGCATTTAATAGCATTAAAACATGCTATTAAAGATGAACATACAGTCAGTCAGACAAGTTTTACTTGTGGTATCCAATGAATGATAAATTCATTATGTACTGTGCATAAGATAATAATGGGTTTTAGAGCAAAAAATGCTATATCTTAAGGGAGAAAATATTTCCTTGAGTTATTTTAATGCATTTCCTGTTCAAAAAGTAGCCGGATGACGAGAACCCTCCATTATAGCTTTCAAGTCGATCCACACCACATTTACAATGAGTGCCCTAACTTAAAAAAAACTATTATGTAATCATTTTTGCGAGTAATACTCAAGTCCATCTATTAGTGCTATGTGTATACCAAAGTATTTCTTCATTGAAGATAAAGAGTATCTTACAGAACTCTGCTAGCATGTTGTATATATCTTTTGCAGTTGAATTTAGCTGCGTTAATAGCAAATATTACTTTTCTCCTTTCTCTATTTAGAGCCCGTATTCTCTGTTGTTCCTTGTTTGTTTAACTGTTTTGTTATCTGTTAAGATGCTCACAACTTATATGTGACATTGTTTCCCAGCTCTTGTACGCAAGTTGCTGTATAATCTGTACTAAAATGGTCTCTTGGAAGTTGGTGACAAAACTGTCCCGGCTATGCCCTTTTATATGCGACCTTCTCGTTTAATCATGATTAATTCGTGAATTGTGTATTCTACTGTTATTAGTAATACTTCACTTTACCAAAGTAGCCTCAGAGTTACTGTTTCAATATGTGATCATATTAAACAACATTCAAGCAATATGCAATACAGAAACAGCAAGCCAGTGATCCCACATGTGTAGTAGCCAGTAAAAACTTTATTTAGTTAACAAACATGCTTGTAGTTATCATTTAGTGTTTGTGAAAACCAGATGTTTCACATATATAAACCAAGCAGGCACATATTTCCAATAGTATAGTTGTATTCTTGGGAGAGTGTATTATACTTATGTGCAATATGATGTTTGCTTGAGCAATCGCATGAGTTCCCACAAAATTGAAGGAAAAGTTTTCATGCAATCAGAGGCGCATCCAGTGCTAATTATTGGAAGCTACTAAATATAATTAGGTTAAAACTTCTCAAATGTAGTATTATTTCACACGGTGAAAAGAGTCCATTTACAACCATACCAAAATCCGTAAACAATATTGGTAATTAGAGTTAACAAAAAAATTTACAGGGCTGTAGAGGTTAACAAACTAGTTATCAACACATTACACACTAATTTATGGTTTTGTTTTGGGTGTCAACGGACACTGCCCATAAGAAATTAGTTTTTGTGGGTATCCCTACCTGTTATGACATAATAATCACATAAAGGAATTACAATTTGTTTCCCATTGTAGTTCTGCTTCATGCAGAGTAGTTGAATCAAATAGTAAAAAGATTATTGAGATACTAGTAAAGTCCCTGTGGTGTATTACATAGAAACAATATGTATTAATTACTTTGAAGTCATGAGATGAAACATACTGATATATATACATACTAAATGTTTGTATACATCAGGCATAAAGATTTAAATTGTGCTATAGATGTGTTAGATATTAAACGTATACTTAACAAATTTAAGTACTAAGTTTTGTTAATATTATTTTTGAAACTAGATGTTTATCTTAAGTGACATTTTAATTAATTTTTACTTTAAAGTTAAAAACAACAAGGAAGTTTCATATTTGTGTAATAAACAATACATTTCAGAATTATTTCACCAAGCTGATATTTCTAGAAAATTAGCTTGAAATCTGTTGCATCCTGTTGCCACGTGTGTAAATAAATTCTACTCTCCACAAACTACTAGGACACAATGTGCAAAACAAATCCACAACAACAATAAAAAAATAAAAATATTAAGTATCGTGTAAGGCTAAATTAGGTCATTGGAAGTTACAGTATTTTCTGCTTGAAAGACCTCTTGAATATATCCAGTAATATCCTGATTTAATTCCCGAGCGAATATTTTTTAGGTCTGGACAGGAATTAGCTGAATTATTAAATAGCTGACCAATGGGTTGAAATCCAAATCTGTTGGTTAATATATTCACAGTTTTTTGTGTGACTTCCTCTATATTAATTGAGCTGGGACAAACTTGAAGTTTTTGAAAATTATTGATGGCATTATCTAAGTGCATATAAGTTGATATAGCTAAAGCATATTATTGAAGGCACATATTATTATAATATTATTAGGCACATCATCCAAAAATATTGTACATAAATTTAATTCAAATAACATTTTAAAGGTAGACACAAAGACATTCAATTACTTATCTATTTTTAAATATAAATTGTTGATAAAGTTTAAGATTTTTTTTTTTTTAATAACAAATGAAAACTGTATTAGAATTATTTGCTTCGAATAGATAAGAGTGTGGTACAAGAGGAATGACAGAGTATGTATGTAAAATTTTTAGTTCATGAATGTAACCATAAGACTTACATAATAGCCATAATATTTGACAAAGACTAGATACTATATGTGACCGGATTTGTGAAAACCCGGCTAAACGCGGCATCTAAAGTTTTCTAATTTATTCTACCAGTAGGCTGCACGGGACCTTGGGATGCCTTCCTCCTAATTTGGAAGCTGTAGCACATGCCGTCTTCGCTCTACGCACTACAACACTTCAGTATTTTTGCTAAACTCATTATTGCTGATTTCGAAAAAACGCCGGGTAAAGGCGTTGCTAAGGTCAGGGGGCGTGCCTTGTGTCCGTATACTATTACTGCGTGTCTCCGGGACACTACGGAATAAACCGGTTAAAGGCGGATTGAGGCTAAAAGGCTTAATGCAGGGCTCCTTAAGAAACTATGATGACGAGAATTGCGTGAGTATGTGAATTATGTAGCATAGCAAGTGAATTAGTTAGCTACAGTTTCTTCCCAGCTGTTAGTGAAAAGCCCGCCAATAATTTCTTAGCAATTCTCCGTACACGAGTCCAACCGGCTAGTGTTTCTAGCCTCCTAGTGTGAGTTCTAGAGCATGCCAGAGCTTACAACTGCGTCATAAGCTAGAGCTAACTGGTGTCTATCCATTTCTGCCATAAAAATTTTTTTCGCAAAAAATCGACCCATAAGGCTTTACCGGGTGATACTTTAAAAAATTGTTTGCCGCGTTTAGGCGGATTTTCCCAAATCCGGTCACATATTAAGATGGATGTTTCAATGTGCTAATAAGAGTAAAGCTATTATCGAGTTCTGACCCTTCATAAGAACTAGATTGAAGCCTCAAATGTTGTTCTTGTTAACATACAAGTGTTGTGCTTGAGCACAAATGGCGAGCAAGTCTTGCACAAGTAATTCAAGCAATGAGAGTAAAACATTAAGCCAAAATACAGAATGGTCACAACAGCTAAGCTATGTACTTACTTTAAAAATGGACTGAATGATGTTTTTTGAAATGTATCAAGTTTATGTTGCAGTAGTTAATGGTATACATCTATAAGTATATATAACTTACCTGTAGAAATTTCCAAGGACTTTGTGAGAATTTTACTGAAACTGCCCACATCAACTCTGCAGGTGTAATCTCCACTATCTCCAGCAGCCAGAGATGTAATAGTATATGTAAGAAAAGACTCTGTTGTTGTATGACTTAATTCTTGATCATTTTTAAACCAGGCAATCCTTGAGACAGTTTCTCCTGATGTTACTGATGGCGTGCATGTAAAGGAGTACATTTCACTCAGGGCAGCAGTTCCAGATGTAGTTATGACAATATTGAGAGTAGTAGATACTAAATACCAGTACACATAATGGTATCAACAAAGCACTTTAGTTTTGCTGTAAATATACTCTAATACTAGTAGCTATTAATATTCCTTAAAGGTTAATATAATAGTATAAAGCTTTGGCGAAAAAAGAGTAAGTGTTTTGATATTTTAATGAGAACTTACACAAAATGATCTCATTTGATATCATAACAATGGCAAATTTTTGCTATTAGCAACTGATATAACTTAATAAAACAAAGTATTCTTTCACCACACTAACACTGCAATTGCACTTGTTCGCTTATTCTCTTAAGCTTTCTGTCTATGTTTGGGTAAACTCAATCTATTATTAATCTAAATTTCACTTGGCTTGCTGAGAATAGACAAAATATTTGGATAATGTTAGGTACATGCACTTATGAGGTAGTATTATCAGAAATTCAATATACAATACAATAACTTAAATAAGAACATTTGTAACTTACCTAAGTCTATGCATATTGTTTGCATGACATTCAAGGAATTGGGTATTACACAGCAGAATTCTCCAGTAGGTGGATTAGTGGCAGAACTTCTGAGACTGAGATAAATCATTTGATTGTCATCTCTACTTCTGAAATAATCTATTCCACTACTTCCACGATTTCCAATTATTGTTCCACTGTTATATGTCCAGTCACCAAACTTATTTGGTAGTGTCCTACAACAAGGTCTCCTGTCTGTCCTACATGCCACTACTTCATTAGTATTACCAAAATCAACTTGTATTTCTCCAATATCTTGCACAGAAATCACTCTACTGCCACTTGGATATATATTGGGTTTGAAGTCCACTATTGACACACCTAAAGTAAATAACAAAAGTTAATGCTAATAGTACAGCACAATGAATTTGTGTTATACACATTGAGGATAAGTGTGAAGTTAACGAATGATACGGATGATGTAGGTGAGACTGGAACAGGAAAATTTCTAAACACAAGTTACTTCGAAACTTAATGCAGAAAATTTGAAGTGTTAATAGAATTTAACAAATGTGCATGTATTTAAAAAATGATGAGTTTCAACTCTTTTATCGTTGGAGCTGAGAATTCCTTGATTGGACCATACTAATTTATCATTCTAATAAGTCAATTATCTAATATGACCAATCAATTTTTTATATTCATTTACATGAAATAAAAAAAAATTAAAAGAGTGCACTGGTGGTGTACCTTTTTTTCATTTTTTTTTTAATATGGCTACTGGAACACTTTCTGAAGCTCAGAATAGCAACAAAAAAGTGAGTAAATTGTACTCTTTAGTAGCTTGTGGTATAATTACCACATCTCCCAAAGACACTGTTATGACATTGACACTCAATTGTATTCTGTTACTTTTATTATCAGCTATTCACTAATAGTGTACACTAACATTCCATTCCCATACTTCTACTTTACACCTCTTGTTTTATGCCATGTCCTTCAATCATGCTTGTGCTGTTTGGCCATTCTATATAAAGGCTGAGCAATGCAGGTAAACTCTCAGGGTATGTTCATGCTGTTCAGTGAATTCTTAATTACAGCAAACCTTAAACAGAATTGAGAAATCTGTCTTGGGTGCTGCTGTAAAGCTTTGAATAGCTAGATTAACTGCTGAGTTGTACACTCTGGTAGCAGCCTACTCTGGTAGTTTCCCTACATAGCTTACTATCTTCCTTTGATTCCATGGTGACTTTGATAGAGGTGTTACAGAGTTTAAATGGTCCCACAAATGTTTTTCAGTTCCTTTTTTGTCACCTACATATCTCTTTCAAGCACAGTTAAGAAAGGACTGAAAAACATTTGTTGGACCATTTCAACTCCGTAAAAGACCTTCTATAAAATTCAACATGGTATCAGAGCACGATAGTAAGCCACATTTTCTGGATTGCTTATTGAAGAGAGAGAGAGTGTGATTGTATGCTTACTTCTACAGTGTGCAGAAAAAAAAATTAGCTAATGCAAACCAAGAAACTATAAGAACAATGTATGAAGGAATAATAATAAGAACTACAACAAATTCTCAGAATTTAGCCAGAGGATGAATTAAAGTTCACCCTAATTATAATAAATGTTTAACAGCATCACAATCTTGGCAAAATTATTCTGATGAATGAATGAATGAATTAATTAATTAATTATTTTTTTATTAGTCATAATAAATAAATAGCCTCTTCCACTTCTATTCATAATAATTTAAAGCTGATTTTTAGTCATTATTCAAGTGGTTGTTCTGATGTAATATTGTATTAATATTGCAGTTGTATTAATATTGTCTTTGTTAAGAGGATACATTTATTAAAATATATAACTTACCTATAGAAATTTCCAATGACTTCGTGAGAATCTTGCTGAAACTACCCACATCTACTCTGCAAGTGTAATCTCCATTATCTCCAGCAGTCAGAGATGTAATAGTATATGTTAGAAAAGTACCCGTAGTTGTATGCCTTAATTCTTGATAATTTTTTAACCAGGCAATCCTTGAGACAGTTTCTCCTGATGCTACTGATGGTGTGCATGTTAAGGAGTACATTTCACTCGGGGCAGCAGTTCCAGGTGTAGTTATGACAATATTGAGAGTAGTAGATACTAAACACCATTACACATAATAAATCAACAAAGAACATTAGTTTTGCTGTAAATTATACTCTATTACTACTAGCTATTAATATTACTTAGACATTAATAATATAGCATAACAGCTTTGGCAAAATCAAGAGTAAGTGTTAAGATATTTTAATGAGAACTTGCACAAGATGGTCTCATTCGATATCATATCCAATGGCAAATTTTGCTGTTTATCAACTGATTATAACTTAATTATAATGAAGTCTTCTTTCAACTCACAAACACTTGCAATTGCATTCGTTTGCTTATTCTCTTAAGCTTTCTGTCTAACTTTGGGAGCTAATTAGTCTAAATTTTACTTTGTTTGCTGAGAATAGACCAAATAATTGCATAATTTTATGTACATGCACTTATGAGGTTGTATTATAGTAGTAACTTGAATAATAAATGCGGGAATTACCTAAGTTTATGCACATTGTTTGCATGACATTCAAGGAATCTGGTATCTCACAGCAGAATTCTCCAGTAGGTGGATTAGTGGTAGAACTTCTGAGACTGAGATAAATCATTTGATTGTCATCTCTACTTCTGAAATAATCTATTCCACTATTGGCACGATTTCCAATTATTGTTCCATTGTTATAAGTCCAGTCACCAAACCTATTAGGTGGTGTACTACAACAAGGTCTCTTGTCTGTCCTACATGCCACTACTTCATTAGTATTACTGAAATCAGTTTGTAGTTCTCCAATATCATGCACATAAATTACTGTACTACCACTTGGATAGATATCGGGTTTGAAGTCCACTATTGCCACACCTAAAGTAAATAACACAAGTTAATGCTAATAGTACAGCACAATGAATTAGAGTTATACACATTATTGTACTTCAGTACTGCATTAAGGATAAGTGTGAAGTTAACGAATGATAAGGATAATGTAGGTGAGACCGGAACAGGAAAGTTTCTGAACACAAGTTATTTAATAACTTAACAAATGAAAATTTGAAGTGTTAATAGAATTTAACAAAGCTTTAAATATATTTAAAATGTTGAGTTTCAACCCTTTTGTCGTCAAAGCTGAGAATTCCTGACATTGGACATAACTAATATCATTCTAATAAGTCAATTATCTAATATAACATTCCATTTTTTTATATTCATTTACTTGTAATCAAAAACATTTTACGAGTGCACTGGTGTATTTTTTTTTATTTTTTTAATATGGCTACTGGAATACTTTCTGAAGCTCAGAATTCAGCAACAAAAAAGTTAGTAAATTGTACTATTTAGTAGCTTACTATCTTCCTTTGATTCCATGGTGACTTTGATAGAGGTCTTACAGAGTTTAAATGGTCCAACAAATGTTTTTCAGTTCCATTATTAAATGCATACGGTGTCATCTATACATATTATCTCTTTCATACATAGTTAGAAAGGAACTGAAAAAGATTTGTTTGACCATTTCAACTCCATAAGACCTTCTATAAAATTCAACATGGTATCAGAGGACGATAGTAAGCCACATTTTCTGGATTGTTATTGAAGAGAGAGATTGCAATTGTATGCTTACTTCTACAGTGTGCAGAATACCTACACACACAGATAGATACCTTCACTTAAGTCATCAACCTATTCATTATAATAAGGAATATTGAGATGGCATATCAGAGAGCTCGGAACATTACTAATATGAGTGAAAACTTGAAGGTAGAAGAGAAACACCTAAACAAAGTAATTCAAAGTAATGGTTATTACAACGCAACAATTTAGGGAATTCTCTAAAGAGTTACCTTCTAAAGATCACACACATATTGAGCAAGAGAAAGGTTTAATTCTTACTATTCCATACATAGCAGGATTGAGTGAAAGTATTCAGAGAGTGTGTAGAGACTTTTGACATCAAAACAGCGTTTAAGTCGGGTAAGACACTAAGGTCACGTCTTAGTGAAGTCAAAGATACTATATACATTACCACAGAATCGTCTATTGTCTATAGTATACGTAACCTGCAGCTGTGGTATATAGGTGAAACAACTAGAAGGCTTAAACAGAGAGTGAAAGAACATCAGGATGATTGCAAGAGAAGGTTTACAATTTTTTTAATATTGTTAGAGGAATACTTTCTGAAACTCAACTCTGAGATTGTCTTAAAGTCAGCATGTTTAGCTCAATGCAGACTAATATATACTCTTTTTTTTTTTGCTGAATAGTAAATAGTTTTGTCAAATCTTGCTAGAATGACTTTACAGAAAAGAAAAAAAAATTCATACCATTTTAATGCTACCCAAGTAGTCTTCATATTAATATCTGAATACACACGGATGACACGATTTAGTATTGTTTAATTAGAAAAACAATCTAGTGTTTGTTCGGGCCTTAGCACCTGAGGACTAAACAGTAACACTAATTATCACGCATGTCATTTGCACACACAATCATTTATTTTCGTTAAGGCGTGTATCGTGCCTGCTAGGCTTTCTATGTTTTTGCTTTTCCTTCCCAACCATTATTATGAAAAAGTAAAGTAACAAATAATATTGTGAATTACGGTTATTGTTGAATTTCATCAGTAGCGAACCAGTGACAGTCTGTGCGTACCAACGCGCTAGACCACAGACTCTCCGTCTATTCGACCTGTAGATTTTCCGAGTATTGTTTTCCTTCCGTGTTCTCCTTCATTGTGGCAACCAAGCCCCGTCCTAGTCAGTGTTATTAGTAACACTTCACTTTACCAATATAACCTCAGAGAAACTTTTTCAATTATGATTAAATTAAATAAATATTATGAAGCAATATGCAATACAGAAGCATCAAGTCAGTGATACCATGTGTGTAGTAGCCAGTAAAGACTATTATTTAGTTAACAAACATGCTTATAATTTACATTCAGTGTTTGTGAGAACCAGATGTTTCACATATATAAACAAACAGGTACGTATTTCTAATAATGTATAATTGTATTCTTGGAGTGTGCCTACACTTATTTGCAACATAATGCTTGCTGGATTAGTGCTTGCAAGATGACATTCACTCCCACAAAATTGAAGAAAAAGTTTGCATGATCAGAGGCAAATCCAGTGCTAATTATATGAAATTAGTTTATTCTCAGCAGAGCTGGAGCCACCTCATATAATAGTGTGTTGTATATATAGTTGGTTTGTTTATTTATGAGAAAAAATAGTCCAAAATTATGCAACAAATAGTCTGATACAAAACATTTGCAGTAGTTCAGATGCACAACAGTATAATAAAACCAAGAAGTGTGTTGAGAATTAACACCCTAGTCCTGCCTATCATAAACAATCCTAGATCAACTTGTGTTCGTAAATATTTTCATATGAATAACAAGGAAAACTTAGGTGGTCTAAAGCTAAATTGTTACCTAGACTCATACTAGAAAGAATCTATAAAAGAATTATCAAACAATAACTCTACAGGTGCTGTATTTTTAAGGCCTATTACTATATTATTAAACATCCTTGTAACTACCGTGGTATGGCTATGACCGTATCATCTACACTGATGCCGCCGGCCCAATCTAGGATTTCTAACTGTGTCAATACTATTAAGATTAGGCTCAGTCATACATGTGTTTGTTGTATTTTGTTGAACTTAAACTTTAAAGAAATTACAGCTTCGAATTAATCTCTCAAAGCTAAAGAAATTGCAATACCGTTAGCAGAAAAAATATCATACTAAAACTTAAATATTAATTCCCTTGAGTTGTGAGAAATTATATGTGTATACCCCTGGTTATGGCTCTAATTAAATATATATGCATACATTTATACACAGGTATGAATTTCATGAAATCTCACATTGATTGTACTTACTTGACACTAACAAAATTGTGGCTCTTCTATCTTCTCCTGTAACACCGTCTGGAACATTACATGTGTATATTCCTGGTCGTCCTGCAGATTTACCAGACTCTACAGTCAGACGCACTTCCTGTAAATACCCCCTCCTGCTGAAATTTAATGCATCAACGGGACGAGGAACGATAGAATTATCAGGATATAGCCATTCTCCAACACGCCCTCCATATGGAACAGGATTGGTATCATTATCGTGTTCTCTACAGCAACCAATGTTGACATTAGTAGTGATACATCTCAATGTAGATCCAGCACCACG